>Ga0099826_10002469_pt1 | contig 11947 bp, 10 predicted proteins | sample Mtrugardesep15_FD_76830 | JGI IMG/M metagenome (GOLD analysis project Ga0099826, IMG submission 76830) | Root nodule microbial communities of legume samples collected from California, USA - M. trunc garden sep15 | ecosystem: Host-associated > Plants > Roots > Nodule | place: USA: California...
ATATAATAAAATATAATAAAATAACAAACACCAATAATTCACATAAATCAACATAAATAATTTGAAGCACATAAAACACACAAAAATCAACTAAAATAAATAAATAGCAACTAGGGCGTTACATTTAGTGGGAGGTGTCTCGACGAGATTATGGAGGTACGTGGAGGGGAAATTCATAAGTGGCATTGAAAGAGTAATCATATTGTTGGGAGGTACCATGAAACCCTTTTGTACCTTTTCATGTCACCTAAGTGGATTTTGGTGAAGTTCAGCGAGTCTGTCATGGTTTAAAGGTACTCGTATTTGCAAGAGAATATGTCATTTTCCTCACGATGTGTTCGGAGTAGTGTCAAAGGAGTCACATTTGTCACGTGTGAAAATTATAATGAGTGTTCATTGTGAAGAATGAGGGGTAACCTTGACGCAACTGGTAAAGTTGTTGTCATGTGACCGTAAGGTCACGGGTTCAAGTCCTGGAAACAGTCTCTTGTGTAAAAGCAGGGTAAGGCTGCGTACAATACACCAAATGGTGGGACCCCTTCCCGAACCCTGCGTATGTGGGAGCTTCAGTGCACCGGATTGCCCTTTTTGTTCATTGTGAAGAATCATATGAAGTTGGAATAACGAACATTAAATAAGTGATAAAAAAACTCTAATTCATGATCCCACCTACAATCTTCACACAATCCCACATCATCATCTTCATCATCCAATAATAACCATCGACCATCCTTCACTCTCCATCCCTTGCACATGTTCTTGGAGTTGCATATAGGAGTTTGATTGCGCATCAACATCCCATTATTTTTCCACAAACTTTTTGTTAAATATTCAACTTTCTTCCTTGAACTCACAATACATTTGGACTTCCTCAAAAAACGCATATGTTCAAGTCCTTGTTTTCTTGACTCGTGATCTTTCGAACACAACAAGATCATACCATACATGTATATTGATTCCTTATGACCCTTTTGAGCAGCAATCTTTAATCTGTCAAGACCATCAATGTTTCTATTCGGATAACTGAAGTATTCTCGCGATCCTTCTCTAAACAAAGTTTCAATATTTCCATTTTCCTTGCAACGTTTCAAAAAATGACGATGCTTTCTCATTATGAAACCATTGAATTAATGGAAAGAGAAGTGTTATTTAAACAACCTTTAATTGACAACTTATGGGGACAACCATGATTTGCAAAGAGAAAATAAGTATTTGCACGAAAATCAAAGCAATAGAGAGATAAAGTAAAAAATAATGTTTGTACCAAAAAAAAAGTAAAAAATAATGTAAGTATGAGAGAGAAAGTTGTAGAAAAAGTTGTCATAAAATGAATGTTCAAATATCATTTCTCTAATGGAAAATTGTCCAAGGAAACTTTTTGATTGTAAGGATCCATCTGCTTTGAAGAATACTGCGCCAAGTATGGGTTTTCCCGCTCAGCTCATCAACACTATTATGAGGTTCAAAGAGTGTTCAAAGCTAAGTATTTCCCTAAAACTTCTTTCTTTGCAGCTAAAGAGACTAGCCGGATGAGTTTTACTTGGCGCAATATTCTTCAAAGCAAATGGATCCTTACAAAAGGCAGATGGACCATTGGCAATGGGGAAAGTACTAGAATTTGGGAAGATAATTGGCTGGAGAATCAGAATGGTATGAGACTTTGAAGCCCAAGGCCTGCTGGTTTAAACCTTAAAGTTGTCAAGGATCTCATGACCGAGGATCATAAGAATTGGAATGAAAACTTAATTCAGAGTATTATGCTCCCGTTTGAAGCAGATCAGATTTTGTCTATTCCCCTCCTTCAATCTCAAGACAAAGATGAACTAACTTGGAAAGGCACGGTGAATGGGAGCTATACCGTTAAATCAGGTTACTAGGCAATTCAGAATTGGAAAGCTCAAACAGAAGCATATATGTTTAGTAATCAAACTAATCAGAATGAATCTTGGGGAAAATTATGGCAGCTTGCTATCTCTCCGAAGCATGCACACCTCCTTTGGAGAATCCTCCACAAGGGGATACCAGTAAGAGACAACCTATTTAAACGTGGTATTTTATGTGACCCACTCTCCCCCAGATGCCAAAACCATAAAGAGACCATAAATCACGCTTTCATGGAGTGTGTTTGGGTTCAGCAGGTGTGGTTTTAGCTCGAGTCTAACCGTTAAACCACATAATGGCAATAACCAAAATTTCATTGACTAGCTTCTACATATGATACACATGGATGATAAAGAAACGTCTCAACTCATTGCTTCTACTATATACTACATATGGTATGCCAGGAATAAATTGGTGTTTCATAATAACAACATTTATGTCCTTGATACGAATATGATGGTTGCTAGCATTAATACAGATTTCCAGAACATAAACAAGATCAATATTGAAGGAGCGCCCTCTGAACATCTGGTCTTAAACCGTCGCAACATTGGCTGGAGTCCCCTAGGGAAAGCTGAACTAAAACTCAACGTGGATGCTCACCATTTAGGTGATGGCAGTTGGGGTTTAGGTCTCGTCCTTCGCCGGGATGATGGAAGCCCCGTTGTGGTGGGGGACTAGAACTGTTAACCAGGTATAGGGAATGCTTGCGAGGCTGAAGCTAGGGGAATTTTAGAAGCATTGCATTGGATCCAGATGAAGCATCTATCAAATGTTACTGTGGAGTCTGACTCTCAGGTGGTTGTGAACAACATCAGGCATGGCAATAAGATTAGGGGGTACTGGGGTGGGATTACCAACTGCTGTATTGATCTGTTGCATGAGCTGAACCAATTTTCCATTAGGTGGGTTAGGAGAACGGGTAATGAAGTGGCTCACCACACTGCTAGATTGGCAGCCACTGAACCCCACAAAGAATGGGATCATTATTTTCCTTCTAATATTGTTACCTATATCCAAAAAGATATAGGCATGTACTTCAATTCCCATTAATGCTATGTTCTTTTGTTTAAAAATAAAAATAAAAAATTTAGTCACAAGAGAAAAACAAAGGAAAAATTTCAATTGATATCTATGACAACATATAGAAGAAAGCGTTAAATATATTTTTGGTCCCTACATTTTGCATTCTTTTGATAAATAGTCTTTACATTTTAATAAATGTTCTTAAAATCCCTACATTTTTCTTCCGTTAGCATAAATAGTCCCTGCTGTCAAATAATTAACGAGAAACTGACGTGACAGCTATTGGACCCCATTTTTTTTAAGGGTTAAATATGTTTTTGGTTCTTATATTTTGCGCGACTTTGAAGAATAGTCCTTACATTTCAATAAATGTTTTTAAAATCCCTACATTTTCCACCGTTAACAAAATTGGTCCCTGTCGTCCATTTTCGCTGAACGGACATACAGAACATGCCACAAAATCGGTCCCTGTCGTCCATTTTCCTTCAAAAAGTTTCTGTGGACATGACTGTATATATAGTCTTTATATGTGGCATGTTTCGTTTGTCCGGTCAGTGAAAATAGACAACAGGGACCAATTTTGTTAATAGTGGAAAAATGTAGGGATTTTAAAAACATTTATTGAAATGTAATGACTATTCTTTAAAGTCACGCAAAATATAAAGACCAAAAACATGTTTAACCCTTAAAAAAAATGAGGTCCACTAGCTGTCACGTCAACTTCTCGTCAATTATTTGACAGGAGGGACTATTTGTGCTAATGGAGGAAAAATGTAGGAATTTTAAAAATATTTATTGAAATATAAGGACTGTTCATTAAAAAAGGGCAAAATATAGAGATCAAAAATATATTTAACCCTAAAAGAAATACATCAAAAAGTGACATTTCAACTATTTTGTTACAAAATAAAAAATCAACATATATTTGTATGTTTTCACTTAAAACATACAAACAATTATGCAACATCACTCCACTATTATATGGATAGTCTGAGTATTTTTAACAGAGTCTTTTAATTAACAATCACGACAACCTATTAAGGATCCCATTAAAGGAATAAACAAATGAATACCTATTAATTATCGACAACTATATAAGAACTCTTTATCTATTCGACAACTAACGAGTGTCATGATTAAAATAAAATACATAATAATCAATCCCACCATTTCAAATTCATTCGATTCGTGATTTTTTTTTTGTTTTCCAAAATGCACAAATTAAAGTACATATTAGTGGACTTCTTTATAATTTACTTTTTTTTGTTATGTATTCTATTAATTAGATTCACACATATTATGTATGAAGAAATGGAGAATCTGAAGTTTGAACCCGACCTCTACACATAGTGTCCATGATAGTAACCAATCGAGCTATACTTGCATGACAATCTTTATAGTTTACTACCATAAAAGTCCTTGAGTATTTAATAGATAATTTTATTAAAAAATTATATTATAAATAAATAACATATATATGTGAACCCATTTAAAATCTTTATTAATTTGTTACCATCGGATGCTTTTAGAAGGTAGTGATATGACATAGAAGCATTGTGAAGTTTCATTAGATGTCATTGTAAAAATATTTTAGACCGACGGTGCATGTCTATTAAAATCTTTTTTAATTTACTGCTATTTTATTTACATGAAAAATCTTTTTTAATTTAATACTATATAGTATTTTATTTACATGAAAAGCAAACGTAAGAAATTATAACACCAAACCCAATCCATAAAGAGGCCCATTATTACATTTTATCCGTTTTTTAATTAAACTATACTCAACTTACATAAATAAATTAATTTTCACAATTAAAACCCTAGAACACCAAATCTCACTCCTGTAGCCGCTGTTGCGTTTCTCTTCAATCGAATCAACTTCGATTCTCACTCAATTCATCTCTCCGGTTATCTCCGCCGGACTTCCTCGCCGGCCGCCACAATCAGCTAGAAACTCCGTCCACAAGGTATTCCCTCTTAATTATTTTTTATTTATTTTTCGACGAATTTTGGTATCGCTGTAGAGATCCACTCCTCACTGCGATTGACGACATAAAGTTTAGATTTTTACTGTGAATTTTCCAAAATTACCTTGATTTTTGTGAAATTCACCGCGAATTGAAACATGCATGATTATTTTGTGCCCTAATTTTATTTTTATGGAATCCTAAAATCTTATTTTTTGGAATATTAGAAAACCTTGTGACTAGTTATTGTGTGTGTAGGTGTAAAGTAATTAAACCGTGTGACTAATTGATTAATTTTTATGTTTATGTGAAGTGATTACTTGCAAAGTGATTCTTTTTAAATTTTAATGGGTTATAATTTAGTCTTTATCACTTGTTTTTGGAGAGTTTGATGAGATGTTTTCAATTAATTCTGATATTTGACAAATTTTATTCTTCATGCAGTTGGTTATTGGGAACTCTCTTTTTTCGCTGTTTTTGTTTTCTTGATCAAGTGACGACAATGGAGGACGATTGGGGTAATTATATTCTTATTCTTTAATTAATTTGGGGAATGAACACTCACTTCATCTGTTGTTTACTCACGTGTTTGCTCTAATTAAGCCACTTTTTTTACGCAACAACCCAGTCTCACCCGGCAACTGCAGCTGTTATGGTTTTCTCACCCCTCTGTAACAGTACAATTTATTGAGATTTTGCCTTCTCTTGAGTTGAATCTGGGTACTTGGGGATAAATACCACAATTCCCTAACTATCACTATCGGAGTGAGAGTTTGGGAATTGTGGTAGTGGTACTTATTCCAGCGATTCAGTTCAACTGCCACTGAAGGCAAATACTCGCTAAAATGTCCTTGGACAGGGGTGCGAGAAGACGTGAATAACACTGCTGGGTGGTGCTGCAATTTACATGAAAAGGCAGCGCTTATATCGTAAGTGTTTATCATACATATATTATGTATAGTTATTTCTATAAGAAAAGATAATATAAAGTTAAGCCTTTTTACAAGTTATTACGGAGTGCTTATGTAAATAAGCAGCTGAAAACATTTTATGGACATGTCATAAGCTGATTCAAATAACTCTCCCAAACAGTCACACAAGTGCTTATGGTAGTATATAAAACTAAATAAGCCAATTCAAACTGTCCCTTGATATGTAGTGTGTTCTTTTACTTTCAAACAGCTGATATGTGTTGGTCAGTTGTATTCTTGTTTACTTCACCACTGACTTCAGATACCATCTTTAATATTTTATCATGCTATTTCCCTATTTTGTCTTTATTCTAAATCCTTCCTATTTACCGAGAAGGCTTAGGAATTATTATTGGATTTGTATGTGTATCACACCAATCAATAAAATTATTTAACTGTAACAATTGCTGATGATTGATTAAGCCTGACAAATTATTTGAAGTTATAATGCTTTTCAATTGACAATTCACCAACATTTTGATTCATTAAGTTTTGGAATCATTGAAAATCTAATTGATTTGATTTAGAAGTATAGCAATATGAATATATAAATTTTGTAAATCAAATCAATTCCCTATTCCAATCACACTCTGATTCTGACATACAAGTCAAAGCATTCTACATTTCTTGTACTGTTTTATTTATTGCTAATTTGAGAAATGCTTGTGTGTTTTCTTGTACTGTTTTTTTTATTGTTAATTTGAGAAATGCTTGTGTATTTGTCTCAGAGGAAGAGAAATTGGCGCCCATTGATCTTAAGTTACATGAGGCACCTAAACTTAAATGGGAAGATGAAGATGTAGATGAAGATGATGTGAAGGATTCATGGGAAGAAGAAGATGAGCCCGCTCCTGTAAGGACAATTGGAAATGATTTTTGATACTGCATTTTGCTTACATGTGTACCATTGTTTACATTTATAGTTTTAAAATAAAAAAAAAAAGGGGCATAGCTTATTCATAGTTAGTCAACTACCATCTTTTTGTGTGATTAGCAAGTTTTTTTTTTTAATACCTTGATGCCAACGCAACCACAGTTGCTTTAAATCATTTACATTATGTGCATCACTATGTGCTGGAATTGCTTTAGTCAATGGCCTTGATTTTTTGATTTTCTTTAAGACAAAATGTGGTGTGGGGATTTGTTTGAAATATAAAATTAAAATTTGTGCAAGTTACTTTACTTATACTTATTATTTTTTAACAATTAGTATTTAGTTTAATTAAATGAGTTTCATGATTGCTTCTAATGTTATGATTCGGCATTTTGATTTAGAGCAAATGATGCAGCATTCTAATAGTAATGGTCTTTAACTGTTTTCTTGAATACTAATTGCTTGTTTTGGTGCTTGCATGGTATCATCAGGCACCTGCAGCCCCTGCAGTAAAAACTACTGAGAAGGCTCCCAAAAAGCCTTCTGAAAAAGCTACTGAAAAGAAGGGAAAGAAGGTAGAACCAGAAAAGGAAGAACCACTGGATCCTCTGACTGAAAAACTTCGCCAACAAAGGTATTGTTTTGCATCTAATTTGTGTTATCTGATCCTAATGTTCCTTTTAGGATAACTTGTTATCAGTACAGATATCAATTACTATTACACACTGCACACAACATTTTGTATCCTTGCCATGTATGCAGGCTAAGAAAATATGATTATGAGCAATTGCTCATTATGAAAAGTCCTCCACTACCCAAATTTTCTTCCTTGTTTGGTTGCTTTTATGTACTTCTTTTATGGAAACTTGGTTTTGTTTGTGGTAAAGTGGTCTGTGAATAGGTTGGGAACTGTTTCAATACAATTTCTCTTTTTTAGAGCTAGCTCTTCTTTGGCATCTACCGTTCTACTTGTGCAGGCAATATAGTGCTTATTAATGTTTGCTTTTACTAGCTATGGTAGTGACACAATGTGTTGCTCTTTTTTGGGTCTTAGAGGCTGTAAATCATAGGATTCAAACAGGGTGGATGTAATGGAGAAATTCAGTTGTAATTTGTGATGGAAAGTACCACTAAAGCCAAAGTACTAATTATTGCCACACATTTAAGACCCAATGTTTTGTGAAACTGAAATGGCGAGCTCTTCTTTGCAAAGATGGGACTTCTATGATGGACACACAAAACAGAATATGGTGATGATAGAATTAGTGAGGGTAGCACACGCTCATTGAGAACAAGATGGTAGAACCTTAGATAGTTTAGGCATGTGTGTAGAAGACTTGTAGTGGTTTTAGTACAACGTCAATCAAGCCGTATGACTAAGTGTTATGTTGGCTATCGACTATCGATTGTCTAACACAACCCTTTGCTTTTATCCGTGCTTGGGACTGGTGATTCAAGCAAGGTTAACATAGACATGATAAATCAGATGAAGTGTTATCTAGTAGTTAGAGGTAAAGAGAGACCAAGGAAAACCATAATTCAAGCTATTCAGAAGGATATATATATTTAATTGTATGTCATTTGGTATTGATGCATATATCATAGGTCACTATTGTGTTTTCTAGTCCTTATAGCCAATTCCACTTAGCTAGAAAAAGCTTTTGCTGTTTAAAAGAACTACAGTAGAAGTAAAGAAGGGTTTCAAATGAGGGAGGGTGAGTTGTACTAATGATTGATACTTTCATTTGTAAGTTCAAGCACCTTTCTTTGACCAAAGTCTATTTACCTTTCCTTGACCAAAGTCTATTTAAGTACAGGTAAACTTGGCGTCACTGCGGTAGATCTTTGACGTCCTTCCTTTGATTGAAACCTCTAAACCTTAATGATTAGAAAGTTCGACTTTTAAGTATATTTGTTCCCTATTTTTCATTGCAATCAACTTTATGTTTAAGTGATACCTTATGTAAAACTATTATCTATTTCCTTTACTAACAATGGCTGTCATAGTTTCTGAATGAGTACATCATATAAAAGGAACAGATAGCTAATTTAGACTTAAGCAACCTACTGTTACTGATTTAATTTACTTCCTATGACAGACTAGTTGAAGAAGCAGATTATAAGGCCACTAAGGAATTGTTTGGTGGGGGTAATGATGAAAAGAACCTTGATACTTTTATACCGAAATCTGAGAGTGATTTCTTGGAGTATGCAGAGCTCATCTCACATAGGCTTCGTGCTTTTGAGGTCAAACACTTCTGTTTCTTACCCCTTCCTTTTACCTATTTGTAGAATGTGCATCCTAATTTTCTTCTTAATGAATGCAGAAAAGTTATCATTATATGGCTCTACTGAAGAATGTAATGAGAATATCAATGACTTCTCTAAAAGGAGCAGATGCCAAAGATATTGCGTCTTCTGTAACTGCCATTGCAAATGAAAAGATAAAAGCAGAGAAAGAAGCCAATGCTGGTAAAAAGAAGACAGGTAACTTCAACTTAACATTAGAACCTTCTATGCTGCTTTTATTATTCATGTTATCTCTTCCTCTTTTCCCATTGATTTCAATTTTTTGCCGTGTCTGTAGGTGGCAAGAAAAAGCAGCTTACTGTTGACAAACCTGATGAAGATTTTGTTGCTGCTGATCGATATGATGCTTTGGATGATTACGATTTCATGTGAATTTTTTTGGTTCAGTTCCATTCAGATTATTCAGTTAAGAGATTCAACTGTTTCTACATTGGATGTTGGGACAAGACCCTTCGGCATAAACCTGTTCAAAATTGAAGAGTTTTGCCCTGTATTTTGTCCAATAAGAGAGTGTGCATCAGTGTCTTTTCTTTTTCAGTTGTCAAATTTTGTCACCATTATACTTGGAAAGTTGGTCTTTCACTAGATGATTTATATAAGTTAAAAAGTTTGAAGATGAATGTGTATTAAACATTGAACATCGCTTTTACTTTGGGTACATTCATGTCGGATTGTAAGAATAGAATTTCCCTTTTCTTTTGTTATAGATGGTTGTCTTATCCAACACATTTATCACTCATTGGTTACAATCGATTAATGTGTCGTGGAAGATAAGCTAGACTTAGCAGATGGGTTTATAAGTAATAGACAAGCTAGAGGATTGACCAAGGTGTTTCTGCATGCAGTTTTGAACACCAATTTTTTTGAGGTAATTGATATTAGGAGTCTTCATCGGTTTGACTCATCAACTTGATGATCCAATCCAAGTTGAAGTGTTTTGTATGAATTTTCTTTAGCTCGAGTCTGAACAAATTTGAAGCAGTAATAATTTGGATATACATCACTTGACGTAAATGTGTAATAAAATTAACCTCAACTGTTAAATATGAATACGTGCTCTATATACTTTTTTTAAGGAAACAAATGAAAAGAGAAAGTTGATTGAAAAAAAGAGAAGAAGAGAAAGTTAGCACACTGATTCTAAAGTCATTTACAACTTTACAAGCATTGCAGTAGTATGTTATTATTCATTTCCGACTTAATGTTGTATATAACAGCAGAGAGCTCATGACAATGTTGAACTCGTTAACTAATCTTATAACCACGAGAGTCTGAATATCAGATGTTATTAGAAAACCGTTTTTTTCCCATATGATTTTGTTCATTCCCACCCTAAACTTAGGGTATTTGTAGTTTGGTTTGATTTTGAGGTTAAAAATCATTTTAGGTTGGATCGGTTGGTGCAGTTTTATTCGAGACAATACAACTTTTTTGTTTCAAACATTTTTTTTTAAGGAATTTTTTGTGTCAAACATTAAAATCGAGTTTCTTTTTTGGTTACAAACATTAAAATTGAGTTAAAAAGCTATAACACAACATATTTTCAGCAATGTTTTTGACAATATTTTAAATTTCATCAACATTATAATTTTATTTTCATTGAACAATATAGACGAAATTAAAAACGTGGACAAGAAGTAATTCTATTATGTAAAAAATGTAAAACATTGAGATTTTTATCATTCTATAAAATTTCAAGTTGTAGATAAAAATATTTTTTAAATAAAAAACAAAGAAGAAACTTTATAAAAGAAAAAAAATTCATTTTTTTAAAAGTTTCTATGAGTATTGGTTTATGTGACATATGTTGAATTAACATTTTTTCTTATGTTGCAGTTTGGTTTTGGAAAAAGAAAAACCGCAAATCGAACTAAATCATGCAGTTGAGTAAAATAGTGATCTGAATACATCCAAACAAAATGCGAATTTTTATGTTTTCGGTTTGGGTTGGTTCGGTTTGCGATTTTCTATTGCATTGGTTCAGTTTTGAACACCTTTATATTAAAGTACCAAAAATATCCGCAACGTGAGTTAACTCACGTCAAAAGCAACATGACTTAAGTTACCACTTGCACCTCTACACTTCAAACACACACTTCTTTCCCTCTTCACCTCCAAAACACCCAAAAGTGCGATTTTTTGGAGCAAACACTTGAGATAAAATCATTGGAAAAAGTCAGGAAGCAAGTTCCTACACTCATCAAACGTCAAAAATCAGGCAATGTATCATTCAACCTCTTTAGATTTTGTTGGTTTTTGAGTTGTGTTCGTCATTTTGGGAAGCATAACGTGGCGTGAGTTAAGTCATGTTGAGTGCTCAACGTGAGTCAACTCACGCATAAGGCCAACGTGAATTAACTTACGTGGGTGCCCAAAATTTGAATTTGGCGCCATTTTTTTTCTTTCTTTCTTAGGCTTGTTGCATAAGTTATTTATAATTTTGGTTCTTGTTATTTTCTATTCAATAGATATAGTGATGGTTGAAAATGTGGTAGATGATGATGTTGAGCCGAAACCGGTCATCATTGAAGCTTTCGTTAAAGTTTCGGTTGATGTCAAACCTACCATTGAAGCTTTAGTTGATGTCAAAATTCTCATTCAAGCTTTCGTTGAAGCAAAACCCACCGGTGTTTTTAAGCTTCACGATTATGAAGTAAACACCGCCTCATTTTTTTTTAACAAATGATAGATGACGAAAGCGAGATGATTTGCTTGGTTGTGTTTGTCGACATACGACAAAGGCGGGATTTACTATATCAATATATAAATCAAGTATAAAAAATCCAATGTTGACGTTGCATTGTGAAAGGAGTGGTGTATTTAAACCACCAAAGACGAAGAAGAAGTTGAAGCATGAAGGCACGAGCTCAAGGAAATGTGATTGTCCATTTAGGATGTGTTGTTATTTTGATAAG
>Ga0099826_10002470_pt1 | contig 11944 bp, 11 predicted proteins | sample Mtrugardesep15_FD_76830 | JGI IMG/M metagenome (GOLD analysis project Ga0099826, IMG submission 76830) | Root nodule microbial communities of legume samples collected from California, USA - M. trunc garden sep15 | ecosystem: Host-associated > Plants > Roots > Nodule | place: USA: California...
AAGATATTGAGAGAGTTGGTGATTTCTGGGTTTGATTAAAGATTTTAATAAGAACTCTAATTATTTAGTTTATGTTTTCATATTTTTAATTTATGAAATATATTGATTATTTTCCAATTAAAAAAATTGGTTTGAAATGTTTTTGTTTTAATTTCAGAAATGTTTTAATTATTTTTCAATTTAAAATTTTTTTTTGATGACATGTCAGTGTCATTTTCCATGTTGGAATTGCCACATAAGAGTTATTTTGGACACATCATAAAAAAATTGGACTCCTACACGTTTTTGGAGGATAAAATGGGGGTTAGGACCAAAAGTGCAACAAAAATGATAATTGAAGAACAACTTTGTTCTGTTTTAAAAAAGTATGACCAGTTTCGTGAGTAGGTCAAAACACGAGGACCAAAAGTGTAATTAAGCCAAACTATGAATAGAATATGTAGAATTTGATTAAAAATTACACTTTGTGTATTTGGAGTGAGAGTTTTCTCCTCTTTGAGTTCTTGGATTAGAACTTGTCTATCGAATCTTATCAATGACTTCCTTACCATTGTGACGATTCTTCAAAGCTTAGCATTCCTTCTTGGATTAGAAGTGATTGTGAGGCCTTCTTTACCATTTCTTTCCCTAAATCCATCTTTATATTTTATTTTTATTCCTATACGATTTCTGTCCTTCATCATAAGTACTAGAAACTAGTAAATATTGGATATATATTAAGCACTTTTGATTACTTGTTTCACAAGTTATTTAAGGAAAAGCTATGAAAATGTAAGAAAATGCCTTATTAAGTTTTTTTATGTCTTACTTGACGCAATTGTGTAAGAAAAGAGTGAACGAGACAAGAATCAAAGAAGGAAGCCCAAAAGAGGAGCAAAGGCCATTTCGCCATAGCGAAATCTGTCGCCATGGTGAAATCTGTCACCATGGCTTGAATGAGTTCCAGAATGTCAGCATCCAGCTTGCACTCAAGTTCGCCATAGTGAACCAGAGAGAGAAAGTTCACCATAGCGAAGGAAAGGCAAGAAAGATGGCAAGAAGTGATTCTAGAGACCATTTTATTGATGTTCAGAGTTCGCCATGGCAAAATATTCTTTCCTGGCGAGCTAAGGCGGTTTGGAACAACCGAAGGATCACGTGGTAGAAACCCACTGGCAAAGAAATCCATTAATCCTTAACTTAGAATGATAATCAATGTTGAATGGTTTATGATATCACAGTAGTCCCTGAGGAGACGATTACAAATACTTACTTTTGATTGATAGAAAAATACTACATCAATTAACTAATATGATAACATTAAGATTCAATACTTTTAAGTGAATATTAAACCTAAATCTATGTCTAGAATTTAGAGTTCAATAGACATTATTCTAACCTAGATTCAAAAGCTATTTTTCAATAACAATTCAAATCTATAAGATTAAAATCATGAAGATCAATAATAACATCAATATCATAAGATAATAGAATTATACAATATCATAATTAAAAGGAATACATACTAGTAGAGTTGATTACATTTAATCCCAACAAAGAGTTTAGCTACTCATTGTCATGGTAACCTTACAAGGAGAAGATAAGAGATGGATGATATCAAGCCATGATTTCTCAGTGAATCTTGTGACTCCACCTTCAATCCTTGTTAGCTCCTTGCCATTTGATAGTCTCTCTATGTATTTCCCCTGTGTTCTCTCCCTAGAATGACATAATTTTTTTACTGAAATGTGCAAATGGGATATTATACTTATGCATAATTTTAACAGCTCACCATGGCAAGATGACCTTGTTTCACCAGTGGGTTTATGCCACGTCATCTTTCAGTGTTCCAAACCACCTTATCTCACCAGGCAAGATTTTCTCGCCGGACAAGATTTCGCCATGGCAAGATTTTCTCGCCGGGCAAGATTTTTGATCTTCTGAAAACTGGTCTCTGGAACTACTTCTCGTTGTGGCGAGCTTCTACTCGCTGTGGCGAGCTTCTAAAGATCCAAGCATGCATATTCCTACATAAAAAGTTGGTATTAAGTGTAAAAAGCATAAATTGATAATTCTTCATTATATGTGAGATTTTCATTAGATAACTTATAAAACAAGTAATCAAAGTGTCTAAACTATATATGATATTTAACTACTTTCTGACACTTATCAACAGGTAACTTCACGACTTAAATCAGTTGAGTAACTTCATTCTCCTCGTACATTGGTAAGGTAGACGTTGATAGAGTTTTCCGTTTGTAGAGCTACCGAGAGGGAGAGTGTGTTATGGGTTTCTACGAATCAATAGGCGAGGGAACCTTTAGAATACTTTGAATTTAGGTACCCTATTATCCGTCATTGTTTCAAATACATCTGAGAAAGTAAGAACCTACACATCATTGTTTCAAATACCTCTGAGAAAGTAGGAACCTACACGTAAACCTCTGAGCGTAAGTGTATCTCTCAAAAGGATTGACAACCATAACTCTAGTGTAATCGTTGCAATTGACATCTGGAGAGAAATTAACTCATATCTCTAAGAAAGTAAGACCTCACACGTACCTACTCGTGTGATCAACAAGTGCAACATGGCAGCTGATAGGTAGTAAACTCCCACGAACTTATCACTTAGATAGAAAACGCTAAAAGCTAAATACAAATAAATAGAGGGGATTCGAAGAATCCTAACCGCCACTAACATTCTGCAATCAACATATGTAAAATTTTCTCTGGTTTAAACAAATTAAATTGCTAAACTCTAAACCATTATCTTTTATTTATGTTATTATTCTTAAATAAGTAATGTGAATTTCCTAGTTGGAACGACAATCCCCGTGGATACGATACTCTACCTACTCTTTATTACTTGGTAAACGATTTGATACACCTACCTAAATCCGACTACCAGAAATTAACTTATTCAAACTTCCCAAGAGAGAAATTGGTTTAAACTCCTTTAAAGATGACAAATTTCTCACTTTTGGTATCAATGTCAAAAAATACGAGAACAAACACTTAGGAAACACCTTATTCCCATGGAATTGGTCAAAGAATATTATTTCCTCATTCTTAACTAAATGCCAAATTTGTTTGAAAAAATAAAAATTGATTCCATCTAGGTTCGGACTCTAATTTTAATCACAATGCTTGATAACCGCATCTATTTACTCAAATAAAAACATTGCAATCAAATCATGATTCTCTTCGTTCGAAATTAAGGCAATGTTTACCTCATCCAATCTAGGTCGTTCCCAATCACTACTAGCCACATGAATTTGGAAATATTCGACCACCACCCTTCTAACATCACTAGGTCGATGAAGCCATTATCCCTCAGGTTTAAGAGCCTTAATTTCGTTCATACTAGCCCTGGATTTCATACACCGATGAAAATACTATTAATTTTCATCTCCCTCCCTAAGCCATTTTGAGCTAGACCTTTGAAAAACCGTAGCATATATACTCCTTAGTAAACTCCACATTTCTCCAAACTTAGTTCTCCTACTCTCCACCTCTTGGTTCAACAAAGTACAAACCTCACTCCTCTCATCCAACACTGTTATCTCCTTTTTCAATTTTAACAATTTTATCTCAACCCTTCCATACTCCGCCTTGTTCAACTCCTTAATCTTAAGATTTAACCCCTTAAAATTTGACTTCAACACAAAACCCATCCAACCCCTTAACTCAATTCTCCCCATGACTCCTCCATTAACTCCACTCATCTGAATTAAGAACCTGATCTATCCTACTCATTTTCCGCCCATTTAGACAATACCACATCAAATTCCTCCACCAAGATTCACATACTCCACCTCCATATTAGCTCCAATATTATTAAAAGGAGTCATTTCAAATAATTGATTGGAAGTATGATCCTCATTTACTCCCTTTCTCTCTTCCCTCCCACTTAATGAATTAAAATCCCTCACAAAACACCACACACCATTCCTAAACACATTTCTCAACCACACAATATTCTCCAACAACGTACGCTTTGCCATTAAATCACATTTAAAATAGATATTAATGACAAAACTTCCTGTATTAAAAACTCCCTAATTAAAACAAACCCCCACAAAACTATCTCCTATGTTAATGAAATTGACAAGTGCACCAAATTATACTCAAGTAATTAAGTAGTAAGTTATCGTCTTCTAGAGATGTCATTCAACTCGGTAATTAGAGGAATTTATTTAGAAAATAAATAAAAGAAAATATTAAAAGTGGTTATAGGGGTTGAATTGTCCTTTCCAATACGAGATTAGGTTTTGTGTTTAAGAAGTTTAACGACGATTAGGGAATCCTTGAATTCCCCCCCTCCATCTTTGTCGGAATTAAGTCGTTTGGTTATTAGATTATGACCTATCTTTGGCTTTGAGGAAGTAGAATATGACACCATGATGAATCAATGGTTGTTTTATTTTAATATTGCCACAATTCAACCAAATACAATTGCGACATTCCCTTAAGACGAGTCATATCCCTGAATTCATACGTAGATTCGATTAAAATAATTTAATTTAAAAAATAAGCAATTTACTATTGTCAGGTTCAGATGGAATTGGGGTTGACATCCTAATATACTCCTTCTAAGATATGGTATATAAACGAACATATACAAATTAAATCAGACACTTGAAAAATAAATTGAATAAAAATTTATTAATTGAATCAAAAAAAAAAAACGGGTTTATCGTGGAACCGAAATCAAAGATATTTAGTTGCAAATGACAACATACATCATTACAAAACAATAGAAAAATGTACCCTAGAGAGAACAAGAAGATGATGGAGATCCTCTGCCTTGAAACTTTAATGCTTGACCCTTGCCTTGTATTGCTAGCTTTCTAAATGATAAAAAGAGCTTGCAAGTGTTTATATTTAAAGCACATCATTACTTAGGGGCTAAGAGATGAAAACTAGGATTTTCCACTAAAATAGATTGAAAAACAAGCAAACAGCACTCCCAGCCCGTAACACATGCGCAAGGTGCATGAAATAGGGAACACAGGTGCATGGGCACATCAGGTAGTGCATACAATGCGAATTTTGAAGTTTTCGTCCCTTTTTTTAGCGTTCTTCCGTCTTGCAATGCCTTGAAACTTGAAATGAATTTTCTTCAACTTGAATTGTCTAAGAACCATTGATCTTCAATGTTCATATCTTCAATCCTTCACTTGATGTCCTGTTTTTCCGATTTACATGATTTCTCACTAAAAAGACTCAAAACACCTATAGAGTTGCATGATTTAGGATAAAACTTGTTCAAGACCTGCTAGAAAGCCAATTCTATGAAGACACGTGGACACAAAGCCATCAGAGTAAGCCATTTTGACCTGGGTGAACATGCTAGTCCCCATGCATGCAACCTCACTAAAGCACACCCCCGTCTTCCTACATCGTACATATGGCCTTCAATGGCTCCCTAATGAGGCACCACATTTCACAGAATCTGTTAGTGCCCGCTTCTCATATATAATGTTGATTTCACGTCACCCTCAAGATACGATTCATTTTCCACACACTTTCACACATTAAACCTCATTCCCTACACTAACTTAAGCGTTGGATTGCTAACATGCTTGCAGGCACCCTCTATTCCAATATGAAGACCGCTCGCCACCGTTCTGGAGCACCGCACTGTCACCGTTGCCTTCATCGGTCGTTACTGGATAAATCAAAACTGAGTTACAACGACTCGTTTGAACACAATACAAAATGTTCCTCAAATGATTGACAACTCCCTTAATTAACTTCTAATTTCCTTCAAATGCAAATAAAATAACTAAAAACATAGCAAAAAACATCATATGTTGTTTCATCATCACCCTATAAAAGAGAATATTAGTTTCGCTAGGGTATTTTTCCAAATAGAAAGGATACCCCCACTATTTCCCATCGAAGAGAGGAGCGCTGAATCACAATCTTAGTTTCCCCATAATTTATAGCAAACCAAATACGACACTACCTCTATAGCTAAAAAATCCACCTTTTGTTCCCCTACCAACTCCTTAACTTTCTTATGCTTCAAAAATCCCCACAAGCTTCTTACATTGAACGACAACATAATAATTGATCACAGACTTTTCGCTCCCTTACAAGTTTCTCAACCGCATTTCCTCCTGCCAAAGTAAAAGTTATACCATCACTCTTTTGTAAATCGAAAAATACGGCTTTTATCTAACTTCTTTCTCTTCAACCCATCTACCATTTGAAATGGGGTTTCCAAGGCAATCGAACCAATTTTATCCATTAATAATTTCATTCTTGTTACTAGTGTCAAAGGGCATGAAGGGATAAATACCTCCAAATGTTCCCCTCAAGAAAAAAATTCCCTCCTTATGCACATCTTCAACTCTTCCTCGTGAAACTCAAGCGACTTTATTCCTCCTTAAATATGAAACTCCTTGACTCTCCCCTAAATTAAACATACCCTTCATCTTTCCTCAATTTGAACATATTTTTACTCGTTGACCACCCGTTCATTCCAACCATAACACCTTGTCCACCATTTTAATTTTTTTTTGAACCCCACCCCTTTCTCAGCTTTCCCCTAAATACCCCTTTCTTTACCAAACTCTCCATAAACTCAATTATATCAGAATCTCGCATACCCATATAAAATAGCCTATTGTTTTGAATTTGGCCCCTACGTTTTTATGCAAACACACTTCTATTAGGCCTAATAATGGTTGAATTAGGCAAATGTACCAAATCTTTTACCAAGTAATAAATTGATAAGTAGAGTATTGTATCCACAGTGATTGTCGTTTCGTCCAAACAATTCGCGTTACTTACTTTTTAATAATAAAATAATAAAAAAGTTGAGGGGTTAAGAGAATGCAATTTTTATTTGTTTGCAACAGACCAAGTTACCTATTTTTGGTTCTAGAAACGTAAGCAATGGTTAGAATTCTTTGAATCCCCTCTATTCATTTGTTGAATTTACGTAACAGTTAACAGTCAAGTCTTATTCAAGTTAATTCATGTAATGGCTATTTAAGTGATGAGTTCGTGGGACGTGATAACCTCATCAGTTTGTCAAGATGCACCTGCTAATCGCACAGTGAACATTATGTGCGGGGTATATACTATCTCAGTCGATTAAGGTTTATCCCTCCACCTGTTGAGTTGTACCTATTGATCACACGGTGATCCTTATGTATAGGGTTTATCTCACTCGTGGGTAATTGAAACATAAACTTAGGGTAGAGTTTCCACATTTCCAAAGGTATGATGGCCAGTGTTCCTTAAGGTTCTATCATCTATGAATCTTAGAAGTACATATCACACTCTCCCTTTTAGTAGTTCTACGAACGGGCAGCTGTATCAGTTTCTACCTTACCAAGGGAAGAGAAAAGAGTTACTGGGCTGATTTAAGTCATGAAGTTATAGTTTTCTTATTTACTAACTACTTACTACCTGATTTCAATAGATGTTTATCAATATTAGGTATGTCAGCTCCCTAAGTACTTACTATCAGGGTACATGCACGCTTTCAGTTTGTTTCATTAGTTAAAAATTAATTACTTCCTTAGTTAGATTGATATAAATATCAAGATATAAGTATCAATATTAGGTCCTGTCACTACCTAAGTGCCTAAATCCGGGTTATGCTCCAAAGGAGACAAACCTTACGCGCGACAGTAAAACTAGATAGCGAACATAAAATAACTGAATAAAGACTTTAAATTAAATAAATATTCAACAAATAAAATAGAGGTTCATCTAAGAACTCTACCCTAAAAAGATTTAATTACTCATGGTAACTAAAAACAAATAACAAAAGGAAATAAACATACCCTAAAAAAACTTGGAGAGAGGAGAGAGAAACTCCTCCTGAAAGACCCTAGTGATTGCCTTCCGCTTGAACTTCTCCAGTTCTAAACGAGATATTGTGAATAAGGAATGCGATATTTATAGGGAGATTTTGCGCCTGAAGTTGGGCCAAAAAATCTGGCTTTTCCCACAAAAAAGAAGGAAAAAGCAGTTTTGGCCTGCATTACACAATGCTCGCGCACACCTCGTGCCCTAGACGCATGAGTGTGCAATGAAAACCATGCCCTAGGCGCATGGAACGTCCCCTAGGCACATGTGAGTGCGTTCCAGGCCCTATTTATCAGTTTTTTCGTCCTTTTGGGTGTTTGCTTCCATATAAGATGTCTTGGGACCTGGGAAAAAAATTTCTCCCTCTGTAAAGTCTTATGAGGCCTCTTGAATCTTCACTCTTGATCTTTCCAAGGACTTCACTAATCTTTGGATGTTCTTGCTTTGCCGATTTGCATGATTTCTTTGTGAATTACATCAAAACACCACATAATTGCTATGTTTCGGGAAGAATATAATTACCAAATCAAATATAGAAAACAGTACAAATGTCTCAAAATCATAGACAATTGTTCTAATACTCCTATACTTTACTGGTAAAACCTACTAAAATGACTGAAAAATGTGGTAAGAATAATGTAAGATGACCTGTCATCACCAACTACATCAATCCCAATAGAAGCCATCATTCTGTTTTCCTCTCCCTCGACTTCAATGTACAACATGCTTCCCTTTTCCACATCAAATTAGTATATATATGCCCACCACTAGCATGTTCAGTCGTCACACTCACCCTATCCTCTTTCTCTGCATCCCTATTTACATGTCCTTTTTTTAGCAGATAACTTTTAGATTTAACATCTAAAAGATCAACCTCTCCCTAATACCTCAGAAGTGTCTTTTCACATTCACCCAAATAGTCTTTACTATCACTAATTGACCTGACACGTTTGGGATGACCGTTATCATGGCCTGGATCTACAATGTTCTCTGAACTAGAGTCTTCGTCAAAATATTCTTCGACCTAAAATCCTTGCGAGAAAACACCATGTTCAGCCCCTCCTCGCCGAAACATGCCTCCTTTGTTGCCCTTTCTTTCTCCTCCTTCACCAACACATCAACTACTGGATCTTCAACCACCTAGACATTAATTTGAATACCATCAATAAAACCCCATCTATACGTAGAAATTAAAATCCATGCAGCATTAAAACATTTTTTTTCCTGTTGTATCTTCATCTTAGTCCAAGAACTCCCAAAATTTTGCTCCTACTTTCTTGAAGAAACTTCCTCCCATACATGTAATGGAACACCATACAAATTGAACCAAGATCTTATCTTAGTACACATGAGCTAAGGTGACCATTTATTTACCATCTTTAAATTTATGCTTCACCACTCTTTATTTATGCCCTGACTTCCTCTATCATTCTCACATTGTCACTTGTGAACAATACCATACACTTCCCTATTGCAGCCACCTTGATTCCTTTCCATCCATTCATGAACAAACTGATTTTTACCATATTGGTCTCCCTTGGGTAATGGAGATAACCAACATAGCTCTTACTTAGATGCTCTAACGTATCATCCCTAGGATACACCTCCATTGTCGATAAACTCACACTCCCTACATCCTCTTTAATCTCCTTATTTGAAAGAACATCTATGAAAAATATTCCTGCAATGACCATAACATTAGTCCCATGCCTTTGGTGCCCCTCATTAACCTTTTTTGGTTCACCTGAGTCTCGGCCAAACTTTTCCAGATTCACCTTCATCTTCTGGTCAGCACATTGTGCCTCTTTCATCCTCTTCTCCAAATCTTCCAAGTCAGAAACCTCTTGAAAAAAGAGTGAAAAATAAAAAAAAATTGATTAATTGTATTTTCTCTTATAAAAAGAGCACAATTCTCATTGATATAACATACTCTTAAATTGTAGAGTCACTTCTACATGACTTTCCTTTCTTTTTGATTTAATTTCACAACAATAGAAAGACTCATTCCCTGTATAAAACCTTGTTGTTTTCCTTGTAACCAACGATTATCACTATTTTTCTCAATCGATTGGTGAAAAATCCTGCGTGATTTAAGAACATCCCTTTATATAGGCAACTTATTCTCCATATTATAGATTGTTATACGCTCCATCATGGTGCATTCTTCCCCAAGTTAAATTTTAGGGCTCGAAAAACTTCTTTAACAAAAACAAAAGGTATTTTTATTGTATTTTCTTTTTGTTAACTGAATTTTCAACTCCTAACTCCAAATTGAGCTATTATTTTTTTAGAAAGAGGGTATCAATCAAGAGAACGACAATGAGAAGAAGCTTGTAAAACAATATATAACTCGTAAAGGTAGGCTGATACTTCATGATGTTAATAAAGGAGAAACTTCCAACTCCAATTTCTCATGGAACTTAGTTGTGAAAGTATTTATTTTGTCCTTTATCCAATCTATGTCAGAACCCATTATACTCTATGAACCACTTATTTTCATGCATGTTCGGCTAGATATTGTTCATTTGCTTATTCCTTGGAGGAATTCCTAACTCAAACATCAAAATGGATACTCTTTTTTTCTCTCTCACCTGCCTTCTCCCCTAGTTTATGTCCCTGATGGAGAATTGAAGAGGTATTTTTTTGATATTGATTCATCATGGCAATATCATTTGTCTTTACATGAGTATTTGGCTAATTTGAACACAATGTTGTGTTATCGACTATGCTACATATTCTCATAATTAGTTACAATTTTCTACCGATTCTTGTTTTTCCATCCTAATCCTTATTGTTCCTATCTATTAGTTTAGTTTTCCTATAGATTAGTTTAGCTTCCTTTTAGTTTGGCTTTTCTGTTAATACTTGTACAATATATTAACCTATGATTCATTCATCAATATAATATACATAAAACTTCTATCAATTTGCTCTATGTATACTTAACATGGTGTCAGCCTAACTTCAATTCTATTTTTTCCCCTCACAAATGGCTATTCAACAATCAAATTCCTCAAAAGGGACCAATTCCAAACCCAATTATTATTGTTCCATTTGCAAGGTTGATGGACACTCAAACAGTCGTTGCTACACAAAGATTGCTTATCCTTCTTGGTGGAAACAAAATACTGGCTCCAACGAATCTTGTCGTGGTTCTTCTTCTCGTGATGGTCGCGGAGCTGGACCTTCTGCTTCACCGGCTCATTCCAATGATGATGTTGTCCCAACTCCAGATTCTCAGTCTTCATCTAGTTTGACTCCAACTCAGATTCAACAACTGCTCTCTCTCATTCAAAATGGTAACAATCGACCTCTTGCAAATTTTGCAGGTACCTCACTCCGCTGTTTTTCTTCCTTTAAACCTTGTACATCCGTATGCATATTAGGTTCCAGTGCCAGTCACCACATGGTTTCTGACCACACACTTTTTCAATCAAACACCAAAGTCTCCACTTTTGTTAAATTACCTGATAATAAACTTGTTTCAGATCATCATATTGGTTCCATTTGTTTACAGTCAGGTCTCGTAATTCAAAATGTTATACATGTTCATTCCTTTCAATTTAACCTTTTATCCATTAGTAAGCTATCTAAAGATACTAACTCTTGGATCACTTTCACCCCTACTTCATGTTTTCTACAGGACCAGAGGACGAAGAGGATTACTGTGATGGGTGAACAACATAGAGGCCTCTACACCATGGACAATCCTTCAACAAATTTCATCCATATTGCTTTATTTAGCTCAAATTTTGATTTATGGCACTGGCGCTTAGGACATCCAGCCCCAACTTTATCTCCACAGTTCACTTATTTAGATACTAGCATGTAATAAATGTACTTGCACTGTGTGCCCTTTGGCAAAACAATCTCGTTTGAAATTTCCATTATGTTGCATCTCTATTGTGCATTGTTTTGAATTAATTCATTTTGATATTTTGGGACCTTATACTAGAAATCACTCTTCTAGTGCTAAATTTTTTCTTACTATGGTAGATGATTTTTCTCGAAGTACGTGGGTATCTCTAATGCAACACAAAAGTGAAGTTAACACTATAATTCCTTATTTCTTTAAGTTGGTTGAAAAAAAATTTCATACTCAAATCCAAAAAATTCAATCTAACAATGGACGTGA
>Ga0099826_10002471_pt1 | contig 11943 bp, 7 predicted proteins | sample Mtrugardesep15_FD_76830 | JGI IMG/M metagenome (GOLD analysis project Ga0099826, IMG submission 76830) | Root nodule microbial communities of legume samples collected from California, USA - M. trunc garden sep15 | ecosystem: Host-associated > Plants > Roots > Nodule | place: USA: California...
AACAGGAAAAAAGAGAATTGATAAAGGACAATAAAGGAAAATAATTGGTTGTAATAATCAAAATATAAAATTTAATAGAGAATTGATTCTTGTTAACTCAAAAGCTAGGAATTGTAGCTTCATACAGAATTGTTTTTGGAGGATAAAAGCAATTCTGAAAAGCTAAACCAAACATGATTGAAAACTCAATTTTCATTTTGAGGTGTTGAAGAAGTGCTTCTAGCTCCAAAGAAGCCAAACCAAACATACACGAAGATGCAATCTAGGGATTTAAGGGAACAAAATGGCAGTCTGTAGTCATTGTAGTCATTGTCAGGGACCATATTGTCCCATAAAATCATTGACATAACATGTTGAATAACATTACACATCAGCACAAAAACTCAATTTTAAATGGAGGTTGGGAGAGGGACCAAATGTCCTAGTTTATTTGTTTTGAGGACTAAAAGTTGAGCCTTTTTTAGGGACCAAACTAGAACCTGTATTTTTTTCTTATTCACCATTTATTATTTAACTTTTAAAGGCCTCCTAACCACACTAATTCTGCATTATCAGTTCAACAATCTACCAGACAGCCAGCTTTGCTTCATTCAACTATATACAGTGTAGAGTGTAGACCACAACAAACAATAACAAATCCATACTTATGACTTGACATAAATAATTTTTTTATCTATCTAATTTGTCAGAAGTTTGATTATGAACTGTTAGCGTCGTCTTGGATCAATTAAAGGATAGAACCTTAAGAGTATAGTTAGAGAGGGTAGTTAGTAAGTTGAATTTCCTGTAATAAATAGAGGAAGCCTTCTAATCCTTGTAAACTTAAGTTCAATTATGATCTTAGCATCTTGGATCAATTAAAGGACACTCTGGGATTTTCTTCTTCTTTCCTTGAACCTTTGGGTGATTGTAGCCACCAGGAATTTCCAGTTAAACTATCAAATATGAAGAACATTGCAACAGGCCCTTTCATCTAACTAACAATATCTATAACTAACGAGAATGTCAGCATGTGACAAAATTTCTTTTAACAAAACATAATTTTCAACCATCTTCCTAAAAGTTTATGCAAATTGGATCCTCTCTGTTTGCTGACACAGCCATTATTTCTACCATGGAATTGAGTCATGCCATCACCGAGTTAGTAAAGGTGACAAGTCAAACAAGAGAAAAAAAAAAGTGCAAGTAAATAGACAAAAAGGAAAAAGTTATCATTAATAGCTGGTCAATGATGCTGCCAAAACATCTAGTTAACTAAAGACTCTTCAAAAGTAGTCATCCTAATTCATCATGAAGGGGTTATTCAATAATTTCTAAGTATGTGTAGGCAACTAATCTCCAATTCAACTTTAAAAGTGATGTGGATGCATAAAGAGGGACACCTTTCAAAGCAAACAAGATCTCAGTTTGAGCATAATTCAAAGCAAACAAGATCTCAGTTTGATAATAGAGTAAACTGACAAACAAAGCTGTCAACACCTTGTAATGTAAACTGATTTCAAACTGATCTGACCGTATGTATTAAGCAAACAACAAAGATATTTAGTACAAAAAAACTTGTACCAAAACATATGAATTGTAAACCAACAAATCTTGGGAAGCATGACATAAAAAATGAGCGATATAAGGTAAAAGATATTTTCCTACATAAGTCTCACAGGCAAATTCATATGATTTTCGTTTCAAACTGTTTATATACATAATTGCATGAGACTCCTTACCCAGGAAATGCTTTAAATAATGCTATGATAAGTTATCCCCAACCAAACAACCCCATTTGCAAATTGCAAACAATATAATGAAACACTTTTGACAGAGACCACATTCCAAATAAACCAACCAGCAAGACTCAGGTTGGATTAGCTTCTAGTTTACGAAAGCTTTTCAATTAAAATATGTTTGTTTCTTTGTTTAAAAAAATAAATAAATCCTTATACGTTTATACGAGTTTATGGAGAAGCCAAACGAAACATTTAAAAAATAAAAACATAGACTGATTTCAACTAATACGAAAAACTTTTGTTTAACAAACTCAATTTTAATTACAAAACTCTCTTAATATTTATTTTTCCACGCGTCTTTATGTGAAGAAATTTAACTCATGTTAAGATAAACAACTTAATCAAACGCTTATAGCATAAGCACTGTCATATAATTGTGCTTGCGTATAAGCTATTTTTGGAACAAAAATAAGGGGTTTCATAAGCTATCTTGGAGAGTTTACAGATATAACCTGAAGACAACTTACAGACATTTCCATAAGCTCTCTCAACTTGTCTCACAAGTAATTATGTCGGTGGATAAGCACAAATAAACCAATCAAAACAGGACCATTGAGTTTGATCAGCAACATTAACTTGTCTTTTTTAAAAAAGTTGTAGACTTTAAACAAAATAGCTATCTAAATTTCTAGTGCAATATTATGAACGTTGAAACATGAAGCAATTTTCCAGACCAATAACAATTAAAAATGAGTTCCGGGCTTCATCGATGCAAGTAAGTATCATTAACTAACAGCACCATGGATCGAGGAAGAAAAACTAACCGTGGATTGGATAGGAGGTGGATCATAATTAACAGAACGCACAGACATCTTAGCGATCTCAGTAATAGCATCATCTCTAACACCAGGAACATCACTAGTCAATTCTTCATAAGCAGCCTCAAAAGCCTCTTGCCAAAACCTCGGCAACCTGATCCTACGGCTGTTTGTGTACACATCCCACATATGCCTCACCACTTTCTCCCTCTCCTCCATTTCCTATATACACAAACAAACAAACATTAATCTTCAATCTAGCATGTTACATTTCCTTTGTTTTAATCTTGATGAAAATGGAACTTACGAGGACATCGAGATCATCGTGAATTGGAGTATCGAGGTCGGTGGATAAGGTATTAAGATTACCAGACCAACGAAGAGAAACGGTACCGGTAAACATGGACCAAAAAGCGAGAAGCAAAATCGCAGCTAATGCCCAGAATTTGTACCTTCCTTTCCCGAACAAACCTGAATCCATGTTTTCCTTTTTGTTAATCGCCGCCGTCGTCGTTGGAAGCCCATCATCATCCTTCATTTCCGATCTAATTAATAATCTATAATCGACTTGCGTGTTTCAATTATTGTGATGGTAGATGCAGCGGTTTCAGCTTCATCGATCTGAATGTGAATGTGAATGTGAGAGACCACCGGCACCGCGTTATTGATTTATCAGATACACTCTCTCTCTCTCTCTCTCTGCTGTGATGTGATGCAAAATACTTGACTTTGGTCTCATCTTATGTGGCATTATCGTCACCGTCAATTAAGCTTCACTATTTGTTGTGTTTTTTTGTTTTTTGTGTAGGCTTATATCTATTCTTTTGTTTCAGCCAACCGACACTCAACGACACCGTTTTCAATGTCTTTTTGGAATAAATCACACGAAATAGAGAGAAAGAAAAAAAAAATTATAGCATTCCAAATTTCATTTTTTATTTTTTAATTTGTTGTTTCTCTCTTTTATAATTATTTCAATAGGTTATAAATTGTGTATTTTTATACATCTTGTCAAATAGTTATTTTTTTAAAGTAATGTTGTCAAATGGTTATTCATTTCTAGATGTTTGGATAACATTATTCAAAAAAGTTGTGATATTTAAACAATTTTTGTAACAATTTTTTTTCTTTTTTTATTGGTAAAAAACAATAGAAAGAAGAAGAAAAAAAAAAGAATATAACTTGAATATGAAAGAAATATAAAAAAAATTGTTGTGGTCGTCCAAATATCATTTCAGAAGATATAAATATAGTGATGTGGTACAAAAAGTGAGATAGATATAAAATTAGGAGTCTCAGTTTGCTATTTACTTTTCTTTGTTTATTGTCTATTAAAGAAAATGATGGACACAAAAGATAAATCAATAAGACCAAACATTAAGTTCACGTAATAAAATAGACCTCGTTAATATACTATTATGTTTATCTCTCTTATAAATAAAAAAATCAAAGAAAAAAAGTAAATGAAGTAAAATTGGACTCGAATATTAGATACTGATTGAGTGAAGAAAAATAAAATGTGTCTAAATATCACAAGTACATTTTTTTTAATACACCAACTTAAAAAAAATATTGGTCCCAATAAGTTAACTTTATTTACTGTGTGTATAAATTTATGGTGACAAAAATTGTTTTGAGCAAAGTGATTCATAAAGTTGATTCAATGTAAAAGTTAATCGAATGTGGAGTGATTTATATTCGAAATTACTTGTAAATTTAAATTCAACTATAAACTTGTGTATAAAAATCATTCATAGATTTAAATGCTTCAATTATATTGTAACAAAAAAAAATGCTTGAATTATACTTTTTTTATTAACAAAAATAAAACGATATTTATTCTTTCAAATTAAGAGTAAAGTTGCGAACAAACTCACATCATCTATGTTAATAGCATACAAGGGCATAATGCATACAATTAATATGATAAATTATAAGTTATCGAAATACTCATGTTTCCGGAGTTGTAACGTCAACGCACAAATCATTGATTGAATCTGTAATTAACTTAAGTTGACCTTTCAATGAGTACCAAACGAACACCGCAATGAACAACACAACGTCGCATTCAGACGACGAAATCACAAAGAACACAAAATGAAAAACTTGATATGTGTGAAAACCACTTGTTTAAATTGAAAGAAAGGGGAAAAATATGCATATGAGTGATTTTATGTCAAAAAATGACTTAAAACCACCCCTCCTCGATGAATAAATGAAAAAAAAAAAACTTAAAGAGAAATTGGAGTTTCTCAAACTAAAAAACAAACTAGGGTCGGCTATTGCTTCAATTATACTTGAAAACATTAAACATTTCAATCAATTATACAACTTTAAAATTAATTTTGACTCCTCAAAAAATGGAATCAAAGTTACATTTAAAATGTTAATCATTTTTTTATGTGATGTTGATTATTTTATTTTTTTACCAAAAACAGACTTAATTGATTTTATTAATCAAATGGTATATAGAAAATATAAAATGGAATTTAATACATGGAGGGAAATATAAAAAATATGGTGTCTAGAAATTACCATCCTTACAAGGATGAGCAACCATATTTATTTACGTTTAACAAATTAACCTAAATTTAGAAAAATAAAATAAGGTAAACTAGATAAAATATTAGAAATTAAGGTACTAAATTCAGAAACACCCGTTTGACGGAGAATGGATGGTTTCCATTAGGACTTGTAAGTGACATAGCGCATAGTCGTATGTGTCCCCTTGTCTCAGTCTTGACACATAATGTCTCCAACAGTCAATAAACGCACTACAACAAAAATAAATGTCTGCCTCTCATTCCTCAATTTCATCGGAACATAATGGTAAATCACCGAGCATTGAACGTTATGTATGACTCTCCTTTAACTCAAGTTCTTACCTTTTAGCTTGCATTTGAAATTTCTCAAATTTTGTTTTGACACATCAAGGTATAGTGGAATCTACGTAGAAGATACATTACCTTATTATCTTATCCAAACACACTTGCATAGAAATGTGTATATCATTTAAATATGCCACTAAATGTGTAAATCCTTGCATAGAATATGAACTATTTCATTTCTCAAATCATTGAAAGCATAGGCTTTTGGGATACGTGTTAGGGCATCGCTGCCAAACAAAGTACTCTCTCCGTTTTAAAATGAGTGTCGTTTTAGCCAATTGCATACAAATTAATGAGTGAAATGAAATAATCATTAGATATAACACTTTTACTAAACTGCCCAAAAAAAAAACAAAAGTTGAAGTATTTATTGAAGGTAAAGTTGGAAAAAAAAATTAAAGTTGTATTAGAAATGTAAAGTGACATTCATTTTGAACCAAATTTTTTTGGCTAAAGTGACACTCATTATGAAACGGAAAAGTAGAAATGATAAACATTTAGATTAGTTGCGATAAGAAAAGCGAGGATTTTCTCCATTTTTTAAGAAATGAAGGTTTTTATTAATACAATTTTTAGTGTATGAAAGATTAATAAATATTGTTATTATGGTATTAAACCCCCTTTTTTTTTTAAAAAAAAAAAAGAGAGAAATTCTTTCATAAAATATCACACATTTCCATGAAATCTTGTTTTTGTTTTCTTAAACGAAGTGACAAACACTACCTAAAATCAACACTTACATTTACGAAATCTTAAGTTCAAACTCATATAAAGATGTTTAGTTTAACAATATCAACCCTGTCGGAAGAGACATGTGTTGAATATAAGCTTTTCTTCACCTTGGTTCCTTCTTTTATCTTTAATATTTTTTTTTTCTAAAATTATTTTGATTATCCGTTCGAAGTTTATCACCATTTCCCTACTAGGCATGTCAACTAAAATTCAATTCTTGTTTTTTCTTTCAAGAAACTGTATATCTTCATTAATTGCATAACTTTTTCGGATCTCTCTAATCTTTTCACGAAATGTAACATTTTTCACTTCTACATCCCAAAAAAAAAAAATGTTTCACTTCTGCTTTCCTTAGATTTTAAAGATTACCTACATCTGATATATTTTATTTATAGATCTCTAAATACAAACAACAACGGTCAAAAACATAATTATCAAAAGTATGTTGCATTTGTAACATATTTTGAGGCGCTTCAACATGTAGTGCTTATCTCTCAAAAAAAATAAAATATAGTGCTTATAAAATATACAATTTCTCTATCATAAGAGGAATAATAATAATAATAATAATAATAATAATAATAATAAAATAAAAAATTCCTAAATAAATACTATTTTGTTTTGGAAAAAAAAATAAGCACTTTGAAAAATACAAGAGTGTGTGTGCACATTTCAAAAATTAGTACCCTCACAGTAATATTCTTTGCTATTGTATCAAATATTAAGTTTGTGCTCTTCATTACAAAATTTATATCTGATACTTATTACTATTTTTTTTTTGTTGTTGGAAAAAATACATAATATGAGTCTATTATAAAGTATTTTTATGTCTTTCCTAAGTTTGATGGAGGCAAAAAGCTTTCAGCAGTCAAACCCCATATATTGAAATCTACCTCTTCAAGCTTCCATCTTTCTTCCAATTCCCTTTTATGGTTTGCAGATTGTTCTCCATATCTAGAAACAGTAACTCGAGTTGTGCCACTGTGTGACACATTTATTCCATCTACATATTTATAATCATCAATTACTGACTCAAGACTTGTTTCCCAAAAAATGTCATTATCATCTTTGGTTCTCATTGTTAGTAATCTAGAATCTTCAAATTGAACTAGGAGACCTGATCTTTGGCTGAAATACCCCCATATGGTATGGTGTATGACCTCAAAATTTGGACCACTTTGAGACTCACGAAGGGCTGGACTTGTTTCTAATTTTAGTATGAAACATTCTTCATCGTTGATTATTTTCTCTCCTATACATGCAGCATCTAAAAATAAGTTTGCTGTAGCCCTAGGATCCAATCCCTGTCAAAGAAATTGTTTAGTCACATCCAATAACAAGAACAATTAAAAACTTTTTTTTTATATATATAAATAAAAGCATATCAAAATATGTTACTATACTATCATGTATCATCCAAGCACCAAGTGAAAAATAGAACATTTTCTTCAATTTAAGTTACATATTTTTTGCAAACGAGTTTAAATTATATTTTCCTCATACGTGATTTAAAGAGTTTAGGGTTTAGGGTTCATAACTTATGTCATTCCGGGTTTGGGTTTTGTTTTTGTTTTCGTACTGCCACTTCCTTTTTGCTTTGTGAGTGGCAGTCGAGATGTGTCACATATATACAACGTCTGTGTATCTTTCTACTTAGCCTACTACGCGCGTCTTGGACGAGTATGGTTTTAATAATGTTTGTTGTTTAAGAAAAAAAAGAGTGTTACAGCGGATATTGCTAGCATGTTTTATAAATGAAAAATAACTATAATTCACAAAGTTACTAGCTTGTCTAACAACACATTTTGATGGATTGTTTTATCTTTGAATTTGAATACAAATATGAAAGTTTTCTACACATGAACTAATGTACATACCTGAAGAAATCGACGAAGAGGTCGAGGAGCACCTTTAGCAATAGGTGATTGTTGATTAGAAGAATGACGCCACGAAACCTTACCATTGCTACCACAACTAACCTTGCAACCAGACACAATGAGTTCTAAACACCACAAATCTGGATCCTTTTGCCATAAAACAAATCCTCCACTCTCTTCAGAGGTTTTTTTCACCTCAATGGTTTCACCAGTATGGTGAAAATCAGAAGCAGTAATTCTGACTTGCCCCATTACACACATACTTTCAACCACATTCAATGCTGGTTGTCCTCCTGTTGCTGCTATATATTGTTGCACTATATACTTGGCCGTTGATGCTTCCTGCCATACAATCAACCATCATTTTAGTCATAATCAAAATAAAATCAATGAAAAAAATAATTTCAAAGAGGTATGAAATTTTTTTGAGTAGTGGTGGCAAAGAGCATATACTATAAATTTTTATATCAATATATATACATCAATGAATAGACAATAAAATAATGTCATCATTATAAGTGAGTAAAAAAAATAAAAAATATACAGATATCTATTTCTCTAAAAATCTGATCAACAAAATTAATAATTCATTGCATACGGTGGGACATTTGATTCTTGATAAAATTCATCGGAGATAAACTACTTTCAATCGATGTAGTTGTCAAAAGCAAATCAAAACTAGCTTCAAAAGTAAATATATCATTGGTTACACATGAATATAAAAAGACATACTAAAACATACCTCTAATTAAAACTATTAATTTATACTGTACCCAAAAAAAACTATTAATTTATCATAAAATATAAAAAGATAAATTTAGACACATAAATACGTAAGCAGTACATATTTTCCGTAGATCTTCACACAAAATAGACGTATTAAATTCAATGCTTAATTTTTTTACCATATCTGGAAATAAATATCAAGGATAGCAACCACCATTTAATTACACATGAGACTCAAAAGATTAAAAAGGATAAATTTTAGAATCACATTTTATAATGTTTTTTTGTGTTTTTCTCTAATGAAAGTATGATATGTGAAGATAATATTCCTTGTATGCTTCATTAATAAGAGAATAACACAACAACAACATAACAATTGCTAATAAATTTGTACACAAAAAAAAAACATGTATGTGTTCTTACAATTGAGGAATCTCTGACAGGACGATGAACGGAATGCCCTAATTGAACTTGAAGAGGAATAAGAGGAGAACCAACAAGATAAAGCAAAAATCGAAGTTCATTTAAGCGTGCTGAAACTGTAGGGGAAGACAATTTATCCTCAGTTTGAGCCTTCATCCATGTTAACATATTTTGCCATCTTAATGTCACATTACTTCCCATGTTCGAAAACATTTCTTCAGGTATAGGTATTTCAAGAACAGTTTCCAATCCATCTTCTTTATCTATGTTTGGACATAACCTCCTTAATGATGATTTTGCAGCAGGTTGTTTCATTTCAATATTAGTGTGAGATTGAGACAAGTGAAGAATTTGATGAGAGAAAATTAAGGAAGAGGGTTATAGTCAAAAGGCTAAATCATCTTTAATTAATGTATGAAAATTGAGAGGGTGTGGTTAACTAGAAGGTTGTCCTTGTTTAGAGGTGTTGTGTGGGCACAAATTATGGTTTGTTATGTTTGATTGGTTTTTTGTTTAAGTTTCTATTTAAAGATTCAATCCATGATTTTTGCTTATAGCTAGTATACTATGACCCAAAAATGCATTTATGCTTATTTCTTTGACTATATTTTCAATTTTAAAATTCTCTTGATGTAAAATGATAAGTTTATAAGCTTGACAATGGCAATTGGGATTGTATCTGTCCATTAACAATTAGCATTATGTAACAATACAATATAATAATTAAGCGTGCACGTGAGAATTTTATTAGTGATTTATTTTTCGGATTGATTTTGGATCTTCTTGATTTTGTAAACTTTATATTAATAAAGAGTAAACTAACGTGTGTTGAGTTATGAGAAAAGTTATTTTGACAATTTAAAAGTTATTTTTCTAGGGTTGTCAATTTAATAATAGTTTTGTTTTTCTTCTTCAATCAAACTAACACTTTTACTCCACATGTATTTTTTTTTATAGATAAAATGACAACTCAAACATTCAAAGTGAAAGTGCTGGGGTTAGAATCCCCGTCATGATATTTGGCTAACAATTTTGGTATTTTTGTCAGTTAAGCTATGACTTATGAGACTTGATGTGTTTTTTGTATCACGTCCCAAATTTCATCATGTTGTGTTTGTTTGAATATCATTGCTATTGAAATGTGAATTTCAAACTTAATAAATGTTATTGGACCATTAATATAAGCATGTTTTTCATAAAAAAATAGCAAAGAAATATTAATATGTACTTTTGAGTTACAGGGAGACACTTATGTATACAATTGATTAATCAACATCATAGCATGTATTTTAGTATTTTGTAAAGTTTTAATGTTTTTTATTTTAGGTTTTTATAGAGGATTAGAGCAAGTTATTGATAGTTTGAGAAGAAATATGTAATGTTTTGAATTGAGTCATTGTGTATCTCATAATTCCCTAATTATAAAACTTTATAGGGTGTCATAGCCTTTTGGTGTATGTCATTGAATTTATCCGATCAGAAGACATATCTTAGAAGTTGTGCAAGCATGAAGACCAATCACAAAATCTAAACAACTTGAGAAAATTTTGTCCCATGTCCCAAACACATTTAAAAGATGAAAAATCCATGAAGAGTGAAAAATGTCATGGTTCGCACACCTCATGCACAGACTACGTGTCCCACGTGGCTTGAAGGGTGAAAGTTGGAGAATCACATTGTCGTGTGCGCCCCACTCACACTGACCGAAAAACAATGCCATATGTTTAAAAGAAGCACGTGGGCATGCGTAGACCCCTACGCGTCACACATAAAATAACAAAAAGAATACATATTTAAGTGATTTTTCATCCGGAAGTAAGGGTTCAAAATCCTATCGGTCAAGAGACATAAGGGTGTGATCCCAACATATCAAATAAGTAATTCTTTTTAAAGGATCACATAAGTCTCTTATAGCCACATAAAAAAAATGATAGTTTTATATATTTTTTACAAAATTATTAAAAGTGAGGTTAAGCCAACAGTCTTAATGTTTACAACATACATGATTAACTTGACCAAAAACAAAATAAAAAGGACTAATAACAAATTAAGATAAAAAACTGGAACTACAAATTTTCATTTTGTAACATTGATTTTCTTTGAAAGCAAAAAAAATCCTTTTGGTTTGGGTAAGTTTGTCAAACAAGCACCCAAAAAACAAGATTTTAATATTTCAAACTAAACCAATTGCACTTATTTTCTTCAAAGATAAGCTAGATATATACAAAGAACCCTTAATTATCTCAATAACTCAAAGGAGTTAGCCCAGTAGAGAATGATTTGGTCTGTATTCAACATGTAGCTAAGTTTCCATTAGTTATTATATACAGCGAGGTAAATGTAATTTTCTTCGTAAATACTCACTGAATCCCAAGGTTTTTTCTACCTTAGATCGGAGCAATATCCCTTCACCGTAATTTTTTTATTCTAAAGGAAAAAGTGACATTATTCAAAACTATGCATTGTTGCTTCCATACTTCATTTGTACCTCAGAGTTGGAATCTTTCCCAAAGATAGTCTCCATATCTTCTAATGATCTTCCTTTAGTTTCAGGCAAGAAAGAATAGTAAAACCACCAACCCAAAACATTTGTACCAACAAACAAAAAGAAAGTCCCACCCAATGTTATAGTTTTATAAATTGAAATAAAACTAGTAACCACTGCCACATTAGTAATTCTATTCATAATCACGCAAACCCCAAGTCCTTGTGCTCTCAACCTTAGTGGAAATATCTCTGTGCTATAAACCCATGTCAC
>Ga0099826_10002472_pt1 | contig 11941 bp, 7 predicted proteins | sample Mtrugardesep15_FD_76830 | JGI IMG/M metagenome (GOLD analysis project Ga0099826, IMG submission 76830) | Root nodule microbial communities of legume samples collected from California, USA - M. trunc garden sep15 | ecosystem: Host-associated > Plants > Roots > Nodule | place: USA: California...
TATCCAATGAATAAAGCCACTTTTATTTATAAAAAAAATTAAAATTAAAAGCTCGAATAGTTTATTTCTTCAAAAACAACTTATCTTATGCAAAACAACTTATTACGATCTCTTTTGTAAAAAAACAGCTTATTTTGTGCAAAACTTCTTGTTTTAAAAAAAATAGTTTATTCAAAACAGCTTATTTTAAAACAACTTATTTTATGAAAAACAACTTATTTTTAAAAACAACTTATTCGAAAAAGCTTATTTTATGAAAAATAGCTTATTACGATATCTTTTTAAAAACAGTTTTTTTAAAACAACTTATTTTATGCAAAACAACTTATTTTAAAATACAGCTTATTCAAAACAACTTATTTTATGCAAAAACAACTTATTTTAAAAAACAACTTTTTTTATGAAAAACAGCTTATTTTAAAAAGTTGATTATGAGGCCCTTTTTGTATCTCAATCCAACGTTTCTCATTTTCATTCCATAAAAACTCTCTTTCAATACCATCCCAACCAATCTGAAACCTCACTGAACTATTATCATTCAACTTCAACTCATTATCATTATAAACAAAATACCTATCTCCATTACTCTCATAATTAAGTATAAAACAATGAAGAAAACTACCTGTCATATCAACTCCCATAGTATGGTTCCCTGATGAAGGATCCGTACTTGATTTCCATGAAGTGAAGAAATAACTCTTCCCAGGTACATATGTATCACTTGGATTCTCAAAGCTTTCCCATAACACCTCTTTCTCGTTTTATAGAACAAGATTACCATCATCTCCAAGAACAGCTTCTGAGCTATTCTTATTGTTGTGAATGATAGAAACATTGGTTGACCAACGTTGATTTTTGTTTCCATTAAGGATAACTAAGTTTCCGTTTGTTGATACAGTGAAAGAACCACTATTTTCATTGATGGGTTTGTTTCTGTTTGCAACCCAAATAACATACCTCAAAATCATACAAAACCAAAACCTACTTGTAACGTTGTAGTAAACTCAAACAGGTCCAGGAATGTTGTAGTACCAAATACCAACGTAACGTGAAGAAGAGTTTTCAAAACCAAAGAAACCCATCACAAAGTTATAGCCATCTGAGACTAATACCAAATAAGTTATTTTAAATAAGCTGTCTTTTAAAATAAGCTATTTTGAATAATATGTTTTTGTAATAAGCTGTTTTGAATAAGCCTTTTATTTTTATTTTAAAATAAGCTGTTTTCATGAAACAAGTTGTTTTGAATAAGCTATTTTTAAAAGAAGTTGTTTTGCATAAAATAAGTTGTTTTAAAATAAGTTGTTTTTTAAAATAAGCTGTTTTTAAAATAGATATGGTAAACAGTTCGGTTTGGTTCGGTTAAGATAATTGTGGTTACTAACGGTTCAGTTCAGTTAGTGAATTGTTATCAAAATAATGGTTCGGTTCGAGAATTGGTTAAATGGTTCAGTTAATTTTGATACGGTTCGGTTCGGTTAACCGGTTCGAATTGGTTTTAGGTTATTTTTGCCCGCCCCTAATTTGAATGATTTGTTTTGAATGGTTTGTTGTCAATTTGAAATGGATATTACTACTTTTTGTTAACAGCAAATTTTATTCTCGTCAAGTTTGTGTAAGACACACAAAACCCGCGGATGAAAAACAAACAAAACAAAATACAAACACGGTACCGTTTAACACGGGACACCACCAAACAAACGCCATCCCAAAAAATAGCAGCATCAATCCCATTAAAAAGTGATGCTGGGATATACATAAAAGAAAGGGCCACACCTATGTGTTAATAAACAAAAACAGCTGCTCCCTAAGACTAATAAGTGAATATCCCTGCCTCAATTCACAACAGGAACAAAGACACAAAACCAACAAAAATTGCAGTTGCTGCTCTCATAAAAACACACCAGAAAACCACACCAACTTCTGAGGGAAAAACCAAGCTGCTGCCAAGACCATCCAACAGCTACATCAGCAAATTCTGTAGCCATAACAACGAAAAAACACCCCTCAAAAGAGCAAAAATAGTGCTACGCCACCAAACATAAGGAGAATCAACCCCAAGACCGCAGCAACTGCAATTTTTTTTTATGTTTTTATTCTAACTGGTTAAAGAAAGTGAAGCAGCCACAACCACCTGTCCATAAAAATGGAATTTTCCTATGGTGGGAAAGAATTCCTCCTACCCAACCTAAATGCCACCATCATATAGGGTTAAATATGTTTTTAGTCCTTACAAATATACCAACTTTTCGTTTTAGTCCCTCCAAAAATTCCTTCAACTTTTAGTCCCTATAAAATTTTTAATTACTACTTTTGGTCCTTATTTTAAAGTTAATTTTAGTTTTTTTTTAATGAAATTGTGTAGAATATTATAAAAATCTTTTCCAAAAAAAATTAGAATTTTTTAGCAAAACATAAATTTAATATGAATTTTTAACCATAAAAAATATAGAAATTCATATTAAATTCATGTTTTGTTAAAAAAATCTAAATTTTTTTTGGAGAGATTCTTATAATATTATGAATTTTTCTGCAAAAATTTATTCAAAAATATGAATTCTACATATGAGTTTACTTTAAAGGAGGGACCAAAAGTGAAGATGGAAAATTTTTGGGGACTAAAAGTTGAAGTAAAATTTTAGAGGGACCAAAACGAAAAGTTGGTATATTTATAGAGACCAAAAACATATTTAACTCTATCATATATTTACGGAAATACATATTTATGAGGCATTTCTAATATTGTCTACCTATATGAAAACAAAGTCGGACCACTTCATTAAGTTCAAGGACTTGACTCTTAAATTCTCATGAAAAGGAAAAACGACACAAAGCCTTAACATATATTTCAAAGCATTACATCCTTTAATATTCCACTAACTTTTAAATATTCCAACGCGTTATGAAAATAATTAGTACTCCCTCCAGTCGAGTACAATATTAAAAGAAAGTAAAGTTCAAAGACTTTTGTCATTTTCAATCTTAACTTTCCAAATTTGTGGTTTTGAAATTTCTCTATTTAACAATCTTAACTTTCCAAATTTGTGGTTTTGAGATTTCTCTCACACGAGCTAGACTTAGACTTTAAATTTTTTACAGGTTAGACTTAAGTCCGTAAAATGTATCTCATCCTATCATCAAATGTTAGGGTGGCTAAGGTAAAAAAAATTCATAATTTAGATGCACACTTCTAATATTTAAAGAAGAAAATACATCATAATACTTTGTTCCTTATTCAACTGAACCATAATGACGTCAATAGCCAAATTAAACAACTCTTTAATTTGAGGTGAAATTTTTTGAACAAGTATTTGAGGAGAAAATTACTCTTCACACTTCTAAGATTCTGAATGGCGGATGAGAAGAGAGTAAGATGAGAAAGAAATTGCCTTATTATTTAGGAAACTTTATTTACTATTAATATTTCAAATATGATGGCCTAAGATTTATTTTATTTTCTTACGAAATGATGGCGTAAGAAATGGAAGGACGAAAAGTAAAAAAGAGGAAAAATGTCATTGTAACAACCGCACGTGAACGTGGACTTGTATGCATAAGTATAAATATATCATATATGTCGATGCTATTTCTTCTCTAATGCAGAAAAGAAGTGATTACCTCCTTAAAAAAAAGTGATTATGACACTTGTGTCTTTAGTGTTTTACATTCTAGCTAACGTGATCAGTATTGTTTAAGTATGCATCAATTTGTTCAATTTTCTAAATTGATGATATGATAAGATTGAAATTCATGCATACCACAGCAAAACGAACCCTTTCATCAGTTCAATTGACCACCACCAACCAATTTTGTCTTCCATATGGTACTCTGGAAGTCAAATTTATGTACGTAATTAAAGGATTTTGTTAATTAATTAATCTTTTTAGGATAAAGGACTTTGTTAATTAAAAAACCATAGTCAAATTATATACCACGTGCTGGCTGTCACTATATTTTAAAATATATTAAAAGTACGGGTTATGTTAATTATGCCTTTAGGGCACATGTTATGAACACTTTACATTGGAAAACTCGATAATTTAACTTTGCTTTTGATACATATATTTCTATAATAAGTTTCTTAATATGTGCCCTTGAAGACACAAGTTAAAAGTATTTGCCTTTAAAATACTTTGCAACAATAATATAGGCTTATTTGATTCAATGGTCTCTCAAATAATTTTAATTTTTCATTTTGGTCCCACAATTAATAAAACGTATCTTTTGGTCCCTCATTTTTTCCTCCGTTTGCCAAATAAACCCTCACCGTTAAGTTTAACTCAAATGATGTCTATGGTGGACCAACCTTAAAAGTGGTCCACCATAGATTCTATTAATTATTTTAATTTAAATTGTTTGATCTTTTTTTAAAAGGAGAACCGTTGGATCACGTAGGTGTATTTTATCTTACGTTGAACCATCAACACTTAACTTTTTTTCTTTTTCTTCATCTTCCTCCTCTTCTCATTCTTCATCTTCATTGTTATCTTCATACACCTTCATCATCATTCATATAAAACCCAGAGAATCATTAAATATTAAAAACTCAACTTTATTTATAAAAAAAACTAGATCTCATAACTCTTCAAAGCCAATCATGTAATCCCTTCCACAAACTAAAAAAAACCTTAATCTTCAGCCCTTCTCCAAATTCTCTCATCATCTAAAAAACTTCAACTTTGTTCTCGCGTTTTTCTTCTCTTTCTCACACAACCCTTTCAATTCGCATAAGAATAGAGAAAATTCATAAGAATGGAGGTTGGAGGTTTGGGGATAAGGAGAATTAGAGAGTTTAATACTGCATTGCTAGGGAAATGGTGTTGGAGGATGTTAGTGGAGCGTGAGAGTTTATGGTTTAAAGTGTTGTCTGCTAGGTATGGTCTCTCAGAAGGGCGTTTGGGGGCTGGGGGGTGCCATGCTTCTCTTTGGTGGCGCGATATGGAGGTGTTGAGGAGGGAGGAGTGGTTTCAGGACAATGTCCAACGTGTGGTTGGAAATGGGGAAAATACTTTGTTTTGGTCGGATGTTTGGGTAGGTGAAGTGTCGTTTCGTGTCAGGTACCCTAGATTATATGATCTGCCTATGCATAAGGAGGAGTCGATGCTGGGATGTGTCAGTTAGGGTGGGGAGAGGAGGGTCAGGCGTGGAGTTAGAGGAGGGGGCTGTTTGCGTGGGAAGAGGAGTTGGTGGGGGAGTTTATATTATTACTTCATGGTGTATCTTTGCAGGTTGATAATACTGACAAGTGGCTTTGGACCTTGGAAACATCTCATGTATTTTCCGTCCGTAGTGCTTATAATTTTCTCACTTTTCAACCTTCGACTGTTTTGCCGGTGGCGGTATCCTCCCTTTGGAATAAAGATATCCCTTTAAAGGTCGTTATGTTTGCTTGGCGTTTGTTCCGTGATAGGTTACCAACAAAGGACAACCTTCTTCGACGTGGAGTCATTCATCATGAAGCCCGCTTGTGTGTTACTCGTTATAGGTTCTTTGGTATGCCACTACGTGGGAAATATGGAAAGAGAGGAATAACAGGTTGTTTAATGGCAAAGAATGCTCAATTTTACAGGTGGTTGATAAAGTTAAGTCGTTGACGTTCATGTGGTTGAAGGCGAAATTTCCATATCTTCCCTTCAACTATCATGGTTGGTGGATTATCCCCTTCACCATGTTGGGCATAGGCTAAGAGTTATTGTCTTTCTTTAGTCTTTGTTATTGTTTCCATTGTAAATATTTGTTTTGTGACTCCGGTGTCTTTCTCTGGCATACCTTATGTTAGGGAGGGCCTTTTGATGTTGTAATATAATTCATTTTAGCCTCTTAAAAAAAAAGTATTTGTCTTTTAATTTTGTTGGATGATACTAAGAACATCTTCAATTGAAGTGTCATTAAGGATTCTATAAGTTGATGATTTTGTATCTTAATTAATTTTTATGCCCATTGAAAAATTTAAAGTGGCAAAATACACAACATAAAAATTGTTGAAGTATCGTAAATAAGATACGGTATCGTAGAAATTAATCAATTAATATTTAAATTTGAGATAACATTGAGTAGAAATAAAAAAATATATGAAAATATTGGTTGCTTAAGAGTTTATAATTATTCATCGTTAAACAAAATATGTATGAGTTGCATAAATACGATGTAGTATTATGCGACCACCTATTAGTAGTCTATGAAACTCAAAATAGATTCCTTAAATATAACTATTTTTTTTAGGAAACCCTTAAATATAACTATTGAAGATGCTTTAAACATGCTATTGTAGAAAGAAGAAAAAAAAAACTCAAACAGTATGCGCAAATAAAAAAAATCACTGAAGTAGAGTTTGATAAGTACATCTTATTAAATTAGGCACTCCTTGTGTTTATAATAAGGTTTTAATTTTAATTTATTGTGCTTTTGGCTTCTTAAAAATAAGTGTATGTTCGGTTGGAGATTGATTCAAGCTAGGAATACAACAAGGGTGAAACTTTGGCAAAGAGGACTTATTAGAGACATTCATAAAAAATATTGGACTACTTTTTTTTCTTTCCTTCTAATGTTCCAAAGCAAAAGAAATTTGGAGGTATAAAAGAAAAAATTGGAGGAAGATTTTTTGTGGCTTGGATCACATCGATCAAGTTGGCGGGGTGTGAGATGGTGAATGATTTTTTGGCTTTTAATCCTTTGTTGAAAGGGGAAAATGCAAAAACAAAAACAGGTGTCCCATTTGGTTTGATTAGCAACCTTGCCGTGTATTTAGTTGAAAAGAAATAATATATTTTTCGAGGGGAAGGTAGAAAATTTGAAGATGGTTGATAACATCAAATGCTGGGTTTGGTTTATCAATTTAATATATGACTTTTGCGTATAAAAAAAATCGGTTGAAGGAAGAAAACTCACTTGTGTGTCCTATAAGATGATGCAATTTTTTTAGGTTAGTTCCTAAAATATCTTTAAGTATCTATTTAATATAATTTGATTCAATATATATATGTTAAAAAATTACATTGCGAATGTAGACAAATTAAACCATTATTGTATATGTTCATTTATGTAAGAAGTATATAAAATATGAATTTGCTGCGTCTTCCAAATGTCTAGATCCTCCCATGATTCATGCAGGGTCGGACTTTGAGGAGTGCAAGGTGCTCAACCGAACCGAGCCTCCAAATGTTATGGGCATCAAAAAATAAATTTAAGTTTAATACCCACCCTACTTAAATAAATAAAAAAATATATGTTGCTTCATTTTCTTTCTTTAGTACACACGTTTGAGATTTTCTAGACTTTAATTCTCCTTTATGGACATAAATTTGGTGTTATCAAACCACTCCAAATTTGTATAATCACTTAATAAGTCAATTAAAACAGCTATTTCATTGAAAGAATCACCTAAATCATTACTTTTTTGCATAAATCATTCATTTTCTCCTTTCCCACAGCGGAAGAGTGACAAATCCAAACGACACTATTAGGTAAATTTCACCTCTCTTTCACTTAGTTTATTTTATTTCCTTTCATGTTTAGAATTTCAGATTTTTTGATGAAGTTTAGCTACACAAAAAAATTGCATTTTAATTTTACCAAGGGGGCTTATTTTAAATAGAGAGCCGAGCCTCCTATTTCATAAGAACGACCTTGGATTCGAGTAAATTTCCATCTCTCCCATGGTGGGAAAAATTTCAGAATGTATTAAATTAATGTAGAAATTGGCAAACTAAGTTTCCTAAAATAATAAACCTATTCAGACAGCACTTTCTTGACCTCAGATGTTACCTCTTTGGGAGGTTTTTCAGCATGGAGACTAGCAACAATGCCCTTTTTAAATAATAATCAGTAACCTGCGTGCTCATTGCACATATTTTCATTTTAGACCATTACAACAAGTTACATAGAAAATTCTAAAAAAGCATAAATAACAGGAAAGATCACATCATATTTTTAAGAATAAAGACAAAAGGAGTTTGAGGGATGGCAATGGGCATCATATATAGAGTAATATTGTGTCCTATTGTGTATCCTCTGAGTACACAAATAATTATACCTATTACTCTCTCTTTAACTATGAGTAATCAATCAATAGATAAATAAATAAAAACCTATCTAAGATCTTTCAAAGATAGGTTATGTCTAAGATAACTATGCTTGTAGTATGTTATGTCTTAATCATTTAGATGGGGAAATCTCTTTAACTAAAGTATTGACAGCAACTAAAACTACCAGCCCTCCAAACAAAATTCATTTCCCAATTTAACATAACATTATATTTTTGCACCTCACTTCATTCATCTTTTACAATCAAGTCTGACAGACACTTTTAAAATCTTCTAAAGTGTTACATTTGGTTAGGACATAAATAAAACATGCAGTCTTACATTACATCATCAACCCCAGAAACCTTCTCAAATCGTGTTTCTGCCTTCGTCTGGTCGTCAGAGTGTTTTTCCGATGGCCTAGATGCCCTATATTTATAAGAGTGTTTTCCTTCATTTCCACAGCAATCATCTCCAGACGCGAGGTTATCTTGGCATTCTGATTTTGCGACCTGCAACTCATAGTGCGCATCGCGAGTTTGGTCACAGCTGAACATGCAAATTTCTTCACTTCTTGCTCCATTTCTTCTCACCTCACCAAGAGATCCATAAAAACTATACCCCAAGATTTAACATGATAAAACTTGTAATAAACATATAGCACGGTCATGAAGTTGTCTGATTTGGGTGGATTTTTATAGTTTTCAAGGTCCTTTTCCCAAAATTTTTTCCCTTTCATGACGGTTTATTGAATCTTATACAAATTGCTACAAAAATAGAATGAAACTTGCTAATTGAACTCTAACATGACTCCAAAAAGGAACTAAAAATCATATATGATTTCCTGTCATCAAAGAAGAAAAAGAAAGGGACAACATGTTATAATTTTTACAAGACTTGTCAAGTGATATCTTAGGGTATAGTCATTATGGACGTTACGAATAGAAATGGAAAAATAATGAAGAAAATCAAAGGAATCGGTCATTGCTAGCTGCTCATCACACGCATGAGGAGCATGCATGTCGCACAAGAAGAGAAGAGTTTGAAGGACCAGCCACCACCTCATGCGCATCGCGCATGTCCGCTACTGAAATCGTGTATTGCGAAATTCTATGAAGGCAGCGGCCATAACTATATAAATAAGGGTTCAATTTTTTATGAAACAAGATTCATCATCATCATCATCCTCGTCTATTCATTTATAATTATTCAAAAGTATGTTTAATTTGATCACGAGTAGCTAAGTCTTTTAGATCAGGTTAAGTAGATGATTCTTCAAAAAAAACTTATTGATATTCACTTATCAAATTTTCATATATTATTTTATAGAATATTGATAAATTAATAGATAACTTCAACATAGAAATGAGTTATTTATAGGATATTAATAAATTGATAGAAATAAATGATTTTTTTAACAAAAGAAATAAATATGTTATAGTTTACATATTTTTTCCAAAATTAAATTACAAATGTTCTATATGAATATTTCAAACAAACTACAAGTATAGATATAAAAGAAATATCGAGTAATATGTGATACTATAGAAGCCACCAAAATTATGTTATTTTTCTTTAATATATTTATCAATTTTTTAATACAAAATGTATTTATCTATTTTACTATCTAACTCAAAATAGATTCTCATTCTTTCATGTTGTGTGAGTCTTTGGCTAATATACTTCTACTCACTTAAGCCCTCGCTTGCTAGCAAACTAAAAGTATTACAAGTAGAAGATAATTTAAAAGAAAAACATTATACTTTGTCAATATATTTGTAATAAACTAACCATCTTCGATCACAAATCTCACCATTTCTTAATTTTTTTTGAATAATTCACATATGGGAAATGCTTAAAATATTTGTCATTGGAATAACTAAGATTCAATTCTCTAGTAGGGTCCTGTTCAAGTAAAATATCATTTGATTTGTTATCAAGATTCTTTCAATTTTTTGGATCATAAATATCAAAATGAGAAATTTCTTTATTTATTTTTATAATCATCACCAAGATTTTAAATATTAGATGGATTTTGCACATCATTAAGAACAATTGAATTATCATCAATTTCCTCATTTTCATTTTTAGATGCAAATTTTCTAAGCTTTTGCATGACTCACTCGATAATGAAATTTAGCGCTGAAAACACTTGTTGGGGGGTATTTTGCAAACATATTTTGAGATTGGTTGAGACATTTCTCAAAATATTATGTTGGAAAGTGATGAAAAGTGGTGAATTTAATTTTTAAAAGTTAAAAAAAAATTGTTTACAATGCATAACTATAAATTTTGGTTTTCTGGACACTTGTTAGCAATACCATTTGAAAGATCATGCACCTTCATTTTAGGGAACTTTTTTTCTTCTAGTATTTTTTATTTTTTTTGGTAGATAGACAAAATGACAAAGCAATTATAAACTCACACACACAAGTGGAGGTACCGGGGTTTGAATCTCAGTCATGACATCCGGCCTAACAATTTCGACATTTTACCAGTTGAGCTAGGACTTTTAAATTTCTCCTAGTATTCTTAATATTAGCGGAAATGTGTATTTCTGCTCATTTTATTATGCTAACATTTCTAAATTATGCCTAAATTTTTTTGATTTTAATTAAAGTATAGACGTGTAATATGTTTGATGTTTGGGGTGGTCTTATTGGCACCATCTCTTTGTGTAGCTAGTTTACAACTCTCTTGTATGTCTTGTGCAGCTAGATGCAAGTATATATTAATAAAATTTAGCCACATAATACACACATGTGTCTGTGTGTATGTTTGTGACTTTAAAATTATAACAAATAATGTTTATTTTTTTTAATAAAACCAATTATATTATATTATATGGAGTTTTATTTTTTTTAATGATACCAATAATATAACATTATTATAGATTTTTTTTTAATGGTATAATTAAAATAATTAAAAAGTCTTAAAATTCCTTATTTTTATATATAGTATTGATGATGGCATAAGAAATGTAAGGACGAAAAGTAAAAAGAGAAGAAAAAGATAATGTCATTGTAATAACCGCACGTGAATGTGGACTTGTATGTACTGAACATATATGTCGATATTTTTTTAAAACATGTCGATTTATTTTATTTTTATTTAGGAAAGGACATATATGTCGATGTTATTTCTTTTCTAAAGAAGAAAATAAGTGATTATGACTATTGTGGCTTTTAGTGTCTTATTCTAGCTAGCTAACGTGATCGGTATTGTTTCAGTATGCAACAATTTGTTCATTTTTCTAAAACTAAAATAGTTTATCCATAAGGTTTATTTAAAAAGAACATAGATGATGTGATAAGATTGAAATTCATGCATACCACGGCCAAACGAACCATTTCATCATTTCAATTGACCACCACCAACCAACCAACTATTTCTTCCATATGGTTGAATTCAAATTTATGTACTTAATTACAGGATTTTGTTAATTAAAAATACCATAGTCAAATTCCCTAAAAAAAAAAACACCATGGTCAAATTATATACCACGTGCTGGCTGTCACTATATATTAAAAATATTCGCCTTTTAATTTTTTTTTGAAATAATCTTATCATATATATCATCAATTTTGTCTTTAAAAAAACACTCAAGTAGCGTTTGATAAGCATCATTTTTTTTTTTTGCACAAACTAAAATGATATATATTAAAAATGCTGCTGAAACTCCCTGCACAAGATGTGCCGAAAGCAAGACACTGCCAAGTATTTACAGACAACAAAGTGTCATACAAAAGAGGCACCCTCACAAAATAGAGAATAAAAATTATTGGTGCATACCCATGCAAATGAGAGGATGTGTCCACCAATCATAATAACAATAAATAAAAGATGCATTCCTAGCTTTCATCCACAAAAAAGAGATGCGCTTTACTTTCTCCAAGAGAACGAGGACGTGTGTTGCCTCA
>Ga0099826_10002473_pt1 | contig 11940 bp, 6 predicted proteins | sample Mtrugardesep15_FD_76830 | JGI IMG/M metagenome (GOLD analysis project Ga0099826, IMG submission 76830) | Root nodule microbial communities of legume samples collected from California, USA - M. trunc garden sep15 | ecosystem: Host-associated > Plants > Roots > Nodule | place: USA: California...
GTTGTTATTTTATTGTTCCTTCAAACTATCGCGGGAGAGAGAAACACAAACAAACAGAAAAAAAGTGGCACGAGAAAGATACAACAACACATAATAAAGGAAGTGTGATCGGTAAAGTGCGTAATTGTAGAGTCGAGCCGGATTCGTTTATTTTTTTAATTTTAATGTTTTGTGTGTTTGTGTATCCATAAGAATGAACAGTGTAGTGTTGAGTGGAGGAGTAAAACGGAAAGAAACAGCTACGACTAATTTATTTTTCTCTTATATGCTGACGTGTCGTTCAGTGGTTGGATAAGAAAGTAAAAGTTGTTACTTTTTTAGGATAGGAGAGGTTGGAGCTTATTACTAACTGCAACCACCAGCCAACAAAATTGAACAGCCTGTTTACGAAGGAAGGATAATGGTGGAAGAATAATAATTGATATGTTCAAGATTCGGCTCTTTATTAGAACAAGAATATGTGTATATTTGGATGTTGATACAAAAATAGGATATCTAGACAAGAATTTATGAGGACTATGAAAGAGACTTTGCATTGACAATATCGTGATTAATTTCTTGTTTGATATTCTTTTTTATTTACTTTATTTATATTTCTTAAGAAATGAGATATTTGTAATTTGGAATTTGGTTGAAAGATAAATAACATCCGACGAAAACTCATTCTTTTTAAAATTGACTTTAAGTTCTCCTACATAATTTGGTGAAGTTTATTAACCTCACTTAACTTAATTGATTGGTTTTCTTGTGATATTCAACTAATAACATTTATTTATTTTTGGGAAGAAGCATTTTATGTGCATAGTTGTACTTGTATGTATAAATGTCTATGAACTAATTCATAGTACATTTCAAAATTGTCTTATTTAAATAATAAATTTCATATGTATGAATTAGAGATTAAACTTGTTGTAAGGACTTAAGCCACTTATGACTTATATTACTATAATTTGACTTTTTATGCAAAAAAACTTAAGTGGGTTAACTTAGATCACGAGACATAATAGGGTCAATTTAAAGAATTGAAGTCTTTCTAATTTCTTCTTTAAAAAAAAAGTCTTTCTAATTTCTAAATTGAAATTTTAACAATTGGATTGACGTACTTCATTCATTCATTATTATAAGCAAAATTCAAATTTTAAGGTTTATTGAATAAATAATATATTTGATCGATATTATATATCAAATACATCATTTATTTAATAAACTTAAAAATTTGATTTTTTTTTTTATAATTTAGATAATATTTTGTCAAAACATATGATATTGTGTATTCCGTACGGACAACTTTGCGTCTTTCTTGTGAAAATGGTAATGCTGGCGGCGTCGTATTCAATTTATGTCTGTTTCGTTAAATGTTTATTGAATAGAATTTAAAATAGAGTGTTTTGTGTTGATATTAATTAAAATACAGTAATTAATTAAGATGTTACTTACCATATGTAGCTGTTCATTTATGTAAGTTTTGTCTTTTCAGGTTTGCTTTGGTGTCACATCGGTTTGATCCAATGTTAATCACCATTCACCAGCCAAGCTTATGCGAAAGCAACTGTTAATAAGAAAAGAACGTCTCTTTTCTCTTTCCATCAAAACACGTTATTATAATTAATAGAATAATGATGAATTTAATCTCTTTATAGCCATAAATTTATGTGGTAAGTTCGCAATGGGTCCATTGGTTAATTTGGTCATGGTGCTAAGTACTAGTTGCTTGTCACTAAAATAGAGGACTTCGTGTTTTATGATGATAATAATAGAGGATTTTTGTTTCTCCTAATTTTGGTTAATTAGTTTAGTGTACTATTATATGCTTACTTAATTGCAGTTGCTTTGTACTGATCATTGTTTTTGTACTGATATTTTGATGAAGTGAAAAGAAAACTAAGCAAAAGAAAACGACATGCCCAACAACAAATGAAGTGAAACCCAAGGCAACAGATGAATGCTACATGACATGAGAGGCTTAAGACAAAGCCATTCTACTAAGAAAAGTTAATGAGACTAATGAATAAATAGAAAATTATGATCTTTTTGACAGAAGAAATAAAATTATTATCATATGAGCATTGCAACACAAGAAAAAGATGATAATAGTCAATTCATTCAATAATCGAGACAATTGACAATTTTAAGGAAAATGCACATTCCTAAGAGAATTGACAAGAAAAATAAGGCAATTTGTTTCTTTATAAAAACTTACTATTTTAAACTCTTAAAGAATGTCTTTAGAGCACTTGTTAGCATTTTCCATAAATTTTATAAAAAAATTAATTCAAATAAAAAGAGAATTTAGCGCAAGGCTTGAACTTGGAATTTTTGAGTTTCAATCTTATCTTTTTACCACTAGACCAATCCCTTAAATTAAATATAGGTGGAACTTGTCTGCACTTTTTCATTCAGCAAAACTTTACAGCATTTAGAAAATAGTATGAATAAATAATTAGACTGTTAGAAATATTTTCTACAAATGCATATTTACTGCATAGCTTGTGGTATACGAAATGGCACAAATAAGCCATCATAAGAATTTAATGTTGCTTCTCTCAAAAAACTAATTTAATATTGCTGATAGAGTTATAGCCAATAAATTTTGCAGCCTATATGAAGAAAAAGTGGATGTCAACTATTTCAACCGTTGGCTCAGTTTCATGTACAAGCCCTGCAAAAACAAAATCATATTAGGTCACAATAAAAGTCTCTTTTCCTTTGATTTATAGTTAGAAAATCATAATAATAGTGAGTAAATTAATAGATTTCTTTTTCCAGTTTTGATAAAAAGAAATAAAACTTAAATAATGAGACTTGCAATGCATAGAAAATTGGTGCAAGTGAATAACTGAAACTAAAGAAGGCACTTGCAGAAAACACATATCAAAGAAGACACAAATAGATAACCTTACATTTGTTGTATGTATTGTTGCGCCAGTAGTCATGCCAATGTTCTGATCGGGGACCAGCTCAAAGTTCATGTGCTGTAAAAAGACTGCAAGAGCAACGGTAGCTTCCAATAACGCAAACTGATCTCCGACACACTTTCGAGGCCCTCCGCTGAATGGAATGAATCTGTAACATGTTTTGATTCATCTAAATATGAGTAAATCATGATATACAAACAAAAATACTCCATATGATTGATAACAAATATTAGGACCTTCCAAAAATACTCCCTCCCAAAAGATAACAAAGAGTACTAGAAAAGATAAGAGTGCATGGATGAAACCTAGTAGGAGTTTATATGCCAATTAGGGCCTGTTTAGATTGCCCTATTTGAGCTTATCTACTGACATAAACAATTGTATGTCTGTTTGGGAGAGTTTAAGGAAACAGCTTATGACATGTCCATAAGTTGTATTCAGCTTATTTGCATAAGCTCTCCATGATAGCTTATGAAAACAACTTATATGAAAACAATTAACATTATTTTATCTTTTGTTATACAAATAACTTATACACCAACACTTATATTGTAAGTGCTTATGCTATAAAAGCTTATTTTTAAAAAGAATTATGGTATAAATGATTGATTAAGTTGTTTATCCATACCGAGTCTTATTGTGTAAGTAACTAGCTACAAGAGCAGAGGTGTAATTTACACCAGTTTTGTGGAGTGCAATAATTTTTACTGTAACCACAATGCGCACCTGAAATCTGTATTTGTTTCATTTGGTACTGGACCATCCAAATCAAATCTTTCTGGCAAAAACTCTTCAGCTCTATCCCAAACCTGGAAAAATCATAATGAAATAAATACAATAGATCAATATAGTGATCTTAAAAGGAGAAAAATCATGTGCGACACCGTGCTTATTATATTCAATCTAGCAAAATGACAAGAAAATAAACAATACACATCAAAACCTAGATAGAAATAATGTGTGTATCGCATTATTTTTTTTAATCACCTCAGGACAAGCATAAAGATAGGACGCATAAGGTTTGTGTGCAAAGAATTTAAACAAAGCAATCACTGATCGAAAAAACCAATCATCCTAACAGTGATAACAGCAATTTACTTTTAATGATATAATTATTTCTATGCCGAAAACAAAAAAAGAGACGGGGTAACTTCAATTGCAATATAAAATCAAATTTGCTTTTTAGTAATCCAGAGTTATTTTTCTCTCTCTGATTTTCTCCTGTCCTCTGAACCAGAAAGAAAAAAAAAATCAAGGAAACAGAAGATTCATTTTGAAATGGAATCGAACAGGTTTTTACCATTTAAAAATATTCAATTAAGAAATACAAAGAAAAGCATAATATCAAAGGGTCTTGCTATCTTCATTTATATGTCTCATAACCAAGATTGCAATACATTTAGCTATACTATGCACTTGTTGTAACAAATCACATAGTTGACAATGGTAGAAGTTAACTACTCCAAGTGCAACGTTACTGATAAATGCATTTAAGAGATTTGTCACAAGATTAGGCCATACTAATCTGAAGTTTAGGCAACTTATTTGAAAAATCCGTCACCAAACTTCTTAAAAAAAGGATACAGGTTTACTACATTCAAACCAAGAAGCTGCATTTGACCCATAAAAGAAACCTTTTTCACATAAGAACATTGATCAAGTAATACCTTAGAAGAATGATGTATGTTGTACACAGAAATCATAATATCTTGACCGGCATCGATTTTGTAATCACCCGGAAGCTCATCAGGAATTTGAGATCTTCTTATCAATACCTTAAGGATGCATAAAGTCATATAAAACCATCAGAAACTATAAAATTAGTCAAAGATATTTCACTAGTCAGTTCCAATAAAGTATAGAAGACTAAAACGTACAGCTATGTCTAGAGAGGTTTTTTGTAAGACTTTGTTGGAAATTCAACTGAGTGATGAAATTTGACATTGGTTAATAATAGGTTTAATAAAAACAATATAAGTGTAAAGGCCCATATACTAAATTACTAACTGCCTTAAGGTTTGGAGTCAAGTCATGGTGTCAAGTCTACTATTGTAGTCTGTCACTTAGGCCCATGATATGTTTCTCTTAAACAGTACCAGTAATTTCTATGAAAATAGTAACATATGTAATCAAAGAAGATCAAAAAGGAATAATTCTCAGAAACTACTGGATTTCAGAAATTCCAGCAATCAGGATCATTATATCAGCAAATGTTACTTTCAAAGTTTAAAAAATAAAAAATAAAAATTGTTTGTCATATCGGAAGTTTTGCCTATCAAGCATAACCTATACATAAGTTTAGATCTTTCATACACAAAAGATAATAAAAAATATATTCAAACTCAAAAAACACATTCATACTGTAAAGTATGGTAACCTACAGGAGGATGTGGATAAAGTCGGAGTGACTCGATAATACAGCGATTCAAGAACTTAAGATCTTTAATATCTTCATAGGTAGGACGCCTTCCCTGTAAAACTCTGTCTACCTCTTCTTGAGCTTTCGCTAATGAGGAAGAATCCTGCATAAATAGAGATAATAATTCACAGGGGGAAGAACCATAATGGAGCTCTTTTTCTGTTTTTGCTCAATGCTAACAATCATATGTTACAACACATGAATAGAGACATATATATTATCTAAAAATCAGAATGGATAAAAATTGACTAAGTCCTTGAATCATTCTCAAAGCTGAATGAAATTAGATGGTTATGAGGTCATTAAATTGGTTTTTAAGTTTCCAACTTTCTATATCCATAGCTAGGTTAGCTTTGAGGACAGGGAATTGTAATTTGACGAATAATTAAGAGTACAAAAGGAAATCCAAAACAATGTATCACCATCATGAGACCCAGATGCATAATCAGTTTCCATGTTACGCCATAGAAAAAATATACAACAGCAACTTCTTAACGATAATGAAAAATTGAAAGAGGTTTTGCAGTCAAATCGTGTTGGAACTTTTAAATATTGTTCCAACAAATCATAAAGAAGAGGTACGAAATTATGAGAGCGTTGTCATTTAGAAAGAAAACTAAATACACTGAAGAGGAAATGGTACCTTACTTAGAAGATAAAGTGTCCAAGTCAGCACTGAACCGGTGGTCTCATGACCAGCAACTAACATTGACAAAAGATCATCCCTTAATTGCACACTAGAAACCTGACATGTAGAACCACCAAGTAAGAATATAAACATGAAGAACGGATCAAAAGAAAGCAAAAGTGAGGTATAAAACGCAGAAGATGAATCAAAGTATTGTCGTCGTATACTGATATGGCATGTTCCAGGATGGAAGTTATGGTGGTGTGGACCTTAATATTTGAAATTAACTTAATGAAGCAGTGCATCAGAATGAACCAAAGCTCAACAATTGAGGAAAAAGCACAACAACACTACATGAACATGAAAAGCCACAATTTGTGTCCTTGTGGAAAACTTACACAACTAGAAGTTCCAAAATCAGAAAATTAGATGTTTGACCCCATTTAAAAAATTTAACATAATGACCAAGAAAAAAAGAAGGAAAAATGAACATTTTTAAACAATAATTGAAATATGAAATTTACTTGGTTGTGCTATGTTCAACATCTCAGCATGAGTAACTTGAACAGACTGTTAATTAATTATAAACAACTAATAATGTTCACATAAAACAAATGCACTGTTCATTAGACCACTGCCTGTCAACATTCAGAAAGAGTCAAGACTCGAGAGTTATATAGTATAACAGAAAAGGGAAACTTTATATATCATCTAATATCAAACATATATTATAATACATTCTGAATATACAGCCAATCACCAAAGAACACGAGGATAAAAGCAAAATGTACGTTGGGAATAGACATACATCATACCTCTTCTCTGCTGGCAAGCAAAAATCGAAGAATACTAGGATCAGCGTCATTCACATATTCATCAGCATCAATTCTTTCACCCTCAGACTCTACAATCTCTTTACATTGTTCAATAAGGTCTTCTACAGTTTTCCTGATAACACTAACAGCATTTTCAGCCTTTATTTGTCTTGGGATTATCTTACAAAGAAAATTAATCTGCAGCAAAAAAAGAAAAAGAAGAGGGAAAAGAAAGGTGTGATGAACACAGAACGAAAATTCAAACTTCATATAACGAATGAGATGAGAAAAAAAACCTGCCTTCCAATACGGCAAAAGATCGGTTGACCGAGCCTCTGCCTCTTTCAGAGCAGTGTAAACAGCTTCAATAACAGGACTGTCTGCATTTAGTGCATCAAAGTTGTAGTTGAATACAGATAAGCCGATAACATCAAGGGTTAACTGAGAAAACTTGTCCTCCATGTTAACAGCAGTTCCATTAATTGCATCAGACTGTAACTTCTCTACTAATCTCTCTGCACATTTACAGAACACCCTATCCACCATGATAGACAAGTACCGTTTGTGAAGAGACGGAACCACAGCCCTGCGCCTTGCCTAATACATATAAGAAAATAACTGTAACAAGATCGCCGGATGCCCAAAATAATCTATAAAACCATTACTTTTTTGTTTCTGGAATGGAAAATCCCAGTAGTTAGTAGATTATTATTTACTCCTTTGTCCGGGTTTGAACCCAGAACCTCCAACTCCTTAACCCTTAGCTCAAACCAGTTGAGCTACCCATTGCCCCCATATAAAACCATTACTTGAAGCATAACTAGTACCAATTCAACTATAAGCAAATAATAATAGGTTTTTATGCCTCAAGAGAACTAGCTATAATGTGAGGGTTAGTTACTCCATGCAAGAACTCATTGTATACATAAAGTTTCACCATACAACCATTGAATTGAAGTTCTTACTTAGTAGACCAAGTCCGCAAAAGTTTGTAAATCTTAAAATTAAATGATAATTCGTCAAATGTATTAAATTTAACATAAAACGTACTCTTAGAATATAAATAAATTGCTACCATAAAATTACATCACAGCAAAATTTCCTAAACTTTTTGTATGCATACTCATTGAGATTGATATCATATTGGATTGATGAAAAATTTCCTAAGCTTTTGTGTGTGCATGCTCATTGAGCAAAATTTCCTAAAATTACATAACGAATTGATGGATTGATGAAATTTAATACATAGATTGAGTTATTCACTCATCAATAACTTGAGGGGGTTGGGTAGCTCAACTAGTTTGAGCTAAGGGATAACGAGTCGAAGGTCCTAGGCTCAAACGCGGACAAAGGAGGAAAAATTAATACTAACAACTAATTATTAACATTTGCTATTCAAAAAAAAAAACTCATCATTAACTTGCTCAAACAACAAATAGAGAACATTGATACAGAAAGTAAATCGAACATTTTAGTCCTTGAAATTGCCAGGGTCGGTCAATTTACAAAAAAGAGATATTTTGGTTGAGGGACTAAATAAACGACTTTCCTTAATTTAAGCAACTAAATTGCTATTTCCTATATTTGAGAGACTAAAATGCTCGACCCTTACAATTTGGAGGAGCAAAATCCTAATTTATTCAGTAACAATTCTTGCTTAACAGTTAACACATAAAACACTATACCACAGCACAACCAAAACATCCCACATTGCTATAAAAAACATAAAACATAATCATAATCGAAACAACGTCGAAGAATTAAAGAATACCGTCCAAAGAGGTCCTTCAGCAATAGCAAAACCATCCCCAAACAAAAACTCAGAAACCTCAGCAACAAGACCCTTACCATATTTCCCATAATTCTTAAGCACATGTTTAGCAATAGCAGGATCACTAACAACAACAAAGTTTCTAGGACCAGCAGCTAAACGATAAATAGGACCATACTCATTCATCCATTTAAACAAAGGAAGAAAAAGAGCACCACCCAAAAGATCAGAAACATCATCAAGCTTAGCACTTGCTATAGGAATGTTGGAATCATCGTTTTTTGATGTTGTTAAGGATTTTGAAAGTGATGTGAGCCAATCTGGACTTACCCATGAAGTGGATTTTGTTGTTTCTGGGTTTTTGTTAGTTGAGGATTTTATTGAGAAACGAGGATGAAGTGGATAACGTTTTTGTGGGAGCGGTGTTTTGGAGAGGGAAGAGAGTGAAAGATGAGAGAGAGGAAGTGAACATGAACATGATGGCATTGTTTGTGGGTTAACGTTGGTTTGTGTTTTCTGCAAGTTAAACGATGAATGTGTTATTGATTTTTTTTCTTCTTAATTAATCTGAGTATAGAGCCATATTTGTTCGGTCGAAGTTCGGTAAAGTTTGAAGCATGAGTGATGATGATTTATGGTACGATGCACTTGTCGCGCCACATGCACCAAAGCATCTACCACTTGCATTTTGTTTGGAGTAAAATTATGTATTTGAGTATTTGACGACTTCCTTGATTAAAAAAACAATAGAGAAAGAAAAATAGAAAGAGAATATTCGAACATAATATATAATATCAGTATGAAATAAAGTTATCTAAAATTGTTATAAAATGGTTGTATAAATATTGTTTTTCTCTTGTTTAATAAATTAGTGGCTTTATGGTATTTCGTAGTAAGATATTTTCATAAGTTCTCTCAAATAATGTATCATAAGAGTTTATGTCGATAAATAAACTCAAATAAGTCAATTTAAATGGTCCGTTTAGGTTGGACCGATGGATGTTTAGATCCATACTGGACCAATGATAAAACTTGTCGTAGTTCCGTTAACTAGTAATTATGTACACTCCCCAATGTTGTGGCATGCAAGGAAATTGCATCGTGTTATTTTTATACGTTCGACAAATATCCAAAACATTTACCGTGGCAAATGTTGTATTCTCCCACAACACTAAAATTTAAGTGTTCATGTGAGAGGTATGAGTATCTAGGTATTGTGTGTGAACATTAGGTAGTTGTTTTAGCGTACTTGAAAAATCTCTAGTGCTGGAAGATAATGCAAAAGATTCAACACATACTTGTATTATGAGGATTAATATTTCAGGTGAGTTGGCATTGATTAGTCAATTTACGAATATGATTGACAGGTGTAAAAGAATGTATGTAGCAGCACTTAAATGCGGCAAACCTCAACTAATGCGCACTACAATCGTGTTAATTTAGAAGAGTGCTTGCATTGGTAACCATTTGAATTTTGTATACAAGCATTCTAATTTTGAACAAACATTACGAAACCTGATTCGTGCAAGAATAAAATGACGTGGTGTGCCAACATCATCTACACAAACAAAAGTTAATCTTGCAAGAAAAACAACACAAACATGTGATATATGTAGAGTTGAGGGTCATAATAGAAAATCATGTCTTATCAATAGTCAATAACCTTTTGATGAGGAAACCGAGGTTGAGTCCAACACACTTGAAGATGATTTTAGTGATGATAGTCAACAATATAGCAATGTTTGAAAATTTAACATGGTTAGTTTTAATTTACCATACTTAGTAATTCACATTTATTTAATGTGCATATAATTTATATGTTTTGATCAATTTCTTTTATTCTATTGTAGAATTTGTATTGGTGTACTTTAAGCTCCTGTTGGTGTCATGAAAATGTAATAAACATCTTTGTAAAGAGGCGTTGATCTTCATTTGATGTGGCATGGTAATGGTACTTATTTTGATGTTAGTTTAATGTTGTTGTAATAAACCCTGATAATGGAAGTTTATTTTGATGTTTGATTTAATGACGTTGTAATTACCATAGTAATGAATAATTGTAGTAATAAATGTGTCATGTTTATCATCACTATTGTAGTTTATATTGTTATTAGGCTAATGTGGTGTGGTTAATATCGTAAGAAAGTTACTCTTCTCCCTTTCAAAATTGTTTAAAATTGCTCTTATCCCTTTCATATCTTAATGATTATGGATTGTATCACTATTGTAGTTTATTTTAACTTACCTGATGCTCACTACAATTGGTAGAATTGTGAAGTTTACAAGTGGACAAATAATTCAAAACAGTGTATAACATGTCATTATAAGGCAAATATAGGTAATCTGAACTAATTTTAATCGAAAAGATGACGATTTAGTATAAATGATCATGTATCATTACAAAAAGGGCTACTGGAGTAAAATCTAAATCAATTTGATCATCATATGATCCAATACAACATGGTTATTGTAAAGGTTAACTAGGTTTAATAACAAAATATGTCTTTCTACCGAAACATTTGAAAATTATTCAGGATTACAATCAAAGTGGGCTCAACAAAATACATGCTAAATTTGAGATAACTTAAATAGTCTGAATGCAAAATATAAATATATGTCAAGCATGGTCAAACAAATCCATTGAAGATAACGCAGTCATGGGGTTATATATATCCCAAAATATCCTTATATCATTTGCAAAATCTTCCCTCAATTCATTGTGCAATCCTCTTAGCAATCTCTTTGTTGTCCTCAGACGAACCATGTTATCAAGCTGGTGCATATATTTTAGAATTCTGCTCTCCACCCTGTATAATTTGCTCGTGCCCTGCAGCTCTTTCAATTTTGCCCTTGCGCACCTTAAGTAACGCCACGCAACTTAAGTGACGCGGCGCAAGTTAAGTAACGCAGTGTTACTGTTTTCGTACAAAACCCATCAGTCCAAACTCCAAGCACCATTTTCTTTCCCTCCACCTTCAAAAACCCAAAAAGTGCGATTTTTTGGGTCAAAATCATCATCCCAAATCATTACAAATCATCAGGAAGCAAGTTTCTACGCTCATCAAGCACCAAATATCAGGTATTGTATCATCCAAACTCGTCTCATTTTGCTGGTTTTTGTGGTAGGTTCGTCTGGTTTTCGTAGGCATTAGGGCTAGGCGCGCAAGTTAAGTTGCGCAAGTGGTAAGGGTGCGCAAGTTAAGTGACGCAAGGGTTAATGTGCTGCGTCACTTAAGTGACACCCTGGTGCACAGTCCTGTTTTTCGAATTTTTTTGCCACTTTTGTTCTTGGTTAGCTTGTTCCACAAGTAATTTATTTTTTCTTCCTTTGTTTTTTTTATTCAATAGATATATAGGGAGATGGTTGACAATGTCGCGGATGATGACGTTGA
>Ga0099826_10002474_pt1 | contig 11936 bp, 3 predicted proteins | sample Mtrugardesep15_FD_76830 | JGI IMG/M metagenome (GOLD analysis project Ga0099826, IMG submission 76830) | Root nodule microbial communities of legume samples collected from California, USA - M. trunc garden sep15 | ecosystem: Host-associated > Plants > Roots > Nodule | place: USA: California...
CCAAAGTGTCCTTGGACTATGCATTGTTTGAGTCCTCCTCCGAAGTTATTGATCCTAACACTGGTTTGCTTTATACAAACATGTTTGATGCTCAGATTGATGCAATTAATTTTGCGTTAACGGCGTTGAATTTCAGAACGATTAAAGTCATGGTAACCGAAACAGGTTGGCCTTCGAAAGGTTCACCTAAGGAGACAGCTGCTACTCCTGATAATGCACAAACATATAATACCAATCTGATAAGACATGTTATCAATGAAACCGGTACACCTGCAAAGCCGGGGGAAGAGCTTGACGTCTACCTATTTTCGTTGTTCAACGAAAATAGGAAGCCGGGTTTGGAATCTGAGAGGAACTGGGGAATAGTTTATCCGGACCTAACAAACGTGTACAGCCTAGATTTTACCGGACGAGGTCCTGTTGACATGACCGCAGATGCAAATGCTACTAGTTCAACGTCAAATGGAACAAAATGGTGCATTGCTTCGAGTAATGCAACACAACTTGACTTACAGAATGCGATAAATTGGGCTTGTGGTACTTCTGGAAATGTGGACTGTACTGCTATTCAGCCTAGCCAGCCTTGTTTTGAGCCAGATAACTTAGTCTCGCATGCTTCATATGCTTTTAATAGCTATTACCAGCAAAATGGTGCTTCTGATGTTGCTTGTAGTTTTGGAGGGACTGGTGTACTTGTTTATCAGGATCCAAGTATGTTCATATCCCATCACTTAACTAATTTGCTTTTCCTTTTTTCAGTTTTTTTCGTATACTTATCTTCTCGGCAGCTATTGCATACGTTTTTTAGGTTTAAATATGTTTATGGTCCCTGTTACAATATTTTCCATTTATCCTTGCTTTTTTTATAGTCCTGACAAAATTTGTTCATCTTTGAATAATCCTGTAATATGCGTAGATGATTTATTGTTGCTATAGCATTTCCATACTGTTTTTCTTACTGAACAAACTATTTGTTTTCGATTTTGCAGCCTATGACAACTGTATCTACATGAAAACTGGGTATGTTCAGTCCTTGAAAATTTCTTTGTTGGTTTTATGTCCTTAAATTGTTATATTATGCATTATCATTATTAAGACTGAAGCATGACATTTGAGTTTTTTCTCTCTTGTTTTTGTGCAGAACTAACCAAACTTTGGCAAGTAATAATACAACGGCAGCATCAATATCTTCACCTCCATCTTCTTCAAGCAAAGAAGTCTACTCATCAATCTCGACTAGTGCTCTTCTTTTAATCTTTCTCCTCTTTCTTTTGGATATCGGACAAGCCTAACAAGCTTGATCGATGACAAGAGGCAAGCTTTCGATTGTTGAAAAGGCAACATGATTAATTTTTTACCACGTTGAGGTGTATGCTGCTTTTGGCATGGAGAAAAAGTAATGATTTCGGAAGATTTTTTAGCAACGCATCAAAGAAATGTAAATTTGTATGAAATTTAACTACTGCATGTAGATTAGAGCAATCTGTCTTCTAGTTTTGTATTCCAAGTGACAGGCCAAAATAGCAGGATGAACATTTTCTGTGGTTTAGTTTTGTAAGTGTTGCTGCAACTTTTGAATGTGGAAGTTTAGGTACAGTCTTATTAGTTTCATGTAGGGGATGTTTAAAAATGGATTCATATTTTCTATTTCATCAATGCATGTGTTATTAGTGAAAAATGACACTCCAAAAGGTTTGCAGTACCAAATTTGCTTGTAGCATCGACGTTCATTTTTCATTATTATATACGTGGCGAAGATGAATGTTATCTATGTAACATCAACACTTCCAACTAAAGGCGTGGTGTTTGACAGGTTCTGGCATCCAACACAAACACATGCAGCACTGCTTTATAGTATGTTGTTAGTTTGTTTACAAGCTTTTAATGAGATTATGTATGAGTATAATTGTTTAGGAACAAACATGTTTTGTTCAATTGGTTTTTATGACGATTCTAGCATTTTTTTGCCAGCAACAATGAGCAAACCAGGGGGCTGCTTGCCCCACCATTACTCAAATCCTCCATGATTTTGGTAATATGCATCCTGACAGCACAAATTGGTCGAAAGCACGCATATGAACTGCATATATTTGACAGATGTTTTAGATGCATATGTATTGAATTCCCCATGACATAGTAGTGCTTTGGAACGAGCTTTTCATTTTTTTTGATTGTTGACTCAGATTATGTGCAGTCAACATTTTCAATGATCCATGAATGGAAAACTAAAGGTTTTAGTGACAACATGGATCTGAAAACCAGCTTTGATGTTTCTCATAATCTTTTGTCCACACCTTTTTGACACATCCTTGTAGTTTCCTGCTGCAAATTCTGTGCATTGCTTCCTCGTATGTCACGATTAATTTATGCGTGCAACAATTAAAACAGGCATCATCACATACGACACAACATTTGAGATCACTCAAAGTCCCTCGCCGTTGAGCAAAACCAGCAACTTTAAATACAACATCATAACCACTTACAAACACACAACTAACATTAAAATCAGTTATGCCATGCAAACCAACAGCAATAAAATAAAATCACCAGCCTACTATTCCTTTTGTTCTGAGGTTTCCAGAACAAGACAATAAAGTAAACTCATTAGCACCCTATACGAAATCCAGAAATCATGAAAATTATAGTTACAAACTATCAGAATCAACTAATTACATTAATCTTCTGCTATCTCGGGTTATCTTCTGAAATTCACCGATGTAGCTAGATGACCATGTACAATTCAACTGCTTTCCCAGCTGCTTACCCTTCTCAGCCTTTTCCCCCTTGCTAAATGTGGCCCTCCTGTGCTTAATCTGAGAATCAATGTGCATGAGTCAAAAGTCTGAATGTTTGTGTGTTGTATGAGCATAATCATTGCATAAAAAACAAGCACGCATGGGCATGGAATGAGCATGATGTGTCAAAATTAGGAAGAGAATGTGAATTAGAGTACTTGTGAGTGAGTAAGGTGTATGCTTTGAGGGTTTGAAAAATGAGTAAATGGGTGAAATTCAGTGAGTGAGGAGTTTGTATATCATTGAGACATCGGTGTATTGGTCAATGATGGTCAAATGGAAATATAACTGTTACAATTTGCAGTGAGTGAAAGTGAAAAATGATGCTGTGCACATCTATGAGAGTATCAATGCAAGTAAATAAGGCTGACATAAATGTCATCCTTTTTCATTCATTGTGTAATTTTAGTAGCATATGTCGTTCTATATGCAAAACAGCTCTATAGCTATTGCTAAACACAATCATCTATTTGTATAAATGCAGTTGTTTATTGAATTTTTCATGATTATAAAGCATGGGGTATGCTTTCTAAACACAGGCATAGCACCATAGGCCAGTCAGATAAGTATCAAATGCAAATTTGCAGATTACTAGAAGGAAAATATTGATGTTATTAGTTCACATCGGTCAAGCATTTCAAACTACTTTAAATAATCACCTATACATTCGCTGATCAGAGAAAATAATTATCAAGACCTGTTCAATCTTCATCATCAGTGCTGGCATCATCACTACTATAGTCACTGCTATCACTTTCTCCAAGATCCAAATTAACTGGTGCCACTTGAATAATTTCTGGCAGCTTTGGCTGAGGAACATGAGGGTGTAGCTGTTGTTCCTCAATCCTTGGTACTGGAAGGGAGTCCAATGCCACAGGATCCCCTGGTTTCCACCCAGGTGGGGGCTTAATTGGTATATCAATAGGCAACTGTACAGGCATTCCAGGCTTCCAACCGGCCGGAACAGTAAAATTTGGAGGTAGCAGTCCTTGAATTCCAGGCAAATTTGCAAGTGAATTGGTATCCACAGGCTGTACAGGTGGAGGCTCAATAATAGCCTCAATTGTTTTCTCCTTGGTTTCAACCAATTTTGGTAATCCAATATCCAGATCTGCAAAATTATATAACTGTGAAGCTCTCATTTGCTCGTCTTGCGGTGCAGGTGGAAGTGCGCCCCGGAGAGGGGCCTGTCCTGCTCCAAATTCTGGTGGTGCAAACGTTGTATAACTTATTCGATGAGCATATGATAATATATCTGACAACTTCAGCTGAGACGATACTGTTGAGGTAGTCAAAGAAACATCTTCACTTCCATCTCCTAATTTCAATCTCTTGGTTTTGCTGCGATACTCAGAGTAATCATCAACAAGAATATCAAGTACCCTTTCAGCATCTTTGAGTTTGTTGGCAAATGCAAGAAGTGCTGAATCTTTTGAGCAAATTTCCTGGTCGATCTTTTGCTTAGCATCTTTTTGATCAAGAACTTCCTGGAGTTCGGAAACAGCTTCAAACATTTGGGTTTGAAGGTTGGTGAAAAGTGAAAGGATTTCTTTGGTGGTAGAAGGAGAAGAATCGAGCGATGCAGAAGAACGTGGTTGGCCTTGTGAAGAAAGGAAGGTTGGGAGTGATCCACGGAATGCACTAACCCAAAGGGACTTGTTGGGTGATACTTCAAAGAGCTTAGTAGATAAGGAAGCCATTTGTTGAAGAAGTGCTTGTGCTCTAGGAAGGGGTGGGAGAAGAGAGAGTAGAGCAGGAGAAGGGGTTGCCAAATGGCGGTCTTGGTGGTGATGGGTAGCCTGTGGAGGAGGGAGCTTTGGAGGGGTAGGGTTTGGAATCAACGGTGAGTTAGGGTTTGTTAGGCCTAGCCTAGCAGGTGACTGTACAACTTGGTGTTGAAGCATTTTTTGTCAATGATTCTTGTGTCTCCAACAAGGTAACAGAAGGGCTTGAGCCAAAGCTACCCACTGATAAATGTCACCTGTGCAATATCAACGGAGAAGTGTTCAGTATATTACAATATGTCACCTAAAGTAACAAGTGATAACCGACTTTCTCGAGACTAAAATCCAAGTTGACGTAAGTATATCAATTCATCAAATGACTTATAAGTTATAAGCAACCAAATGCATAAACCCAGGGATAGAAATTGACAGTTTAGAAATTGACTTATATCAACTTAATGCTTAACAAAATCTTAATAATGCTTAAAATAACATTGCTCATAAGATTTTCGTGAGACAAACAAGTCAAACAAATAGATGAGAATAAGTCAAATTTAGCTACTGCTACAAGACCAACAGCCCAAATTTTATTACATCTTCATCAACTTACCCTTAATAGCACTTACTTCATTTCATATCTATTGATATTTAAGCTTGGTGCATATGGATTAACAAATAATCACAATTTGCAGTACAGGTTTGCGTGTGTTTTTCCAAACTAAGGGCATAGTTGGAAAAGATATTAATTAAATTTTAGATTCCTAAAACAGAAATAGGTTTGAAGCAAAAAATAAAAAGCTAAAACATCAATAATTATAAAATAAGTTGTCATGTGAATTCACTTTGAAGATATCTGACACAGTCAGGAGATTCAAGCATGCAGATGATACAAAAAGTGTGTGAAATATAGAGAATTTCCTGCACTACAAAATTTGCCAATAATCATAATAGACAGGTCATTCAATTCAATATTGTCTGCTCTGCTTAGTTTAACATAGAAATCATAATAGTAGTTAATGTATAAAACTGCGAAAACATTTTGTTTTCAGAAAGATCGCTGTTTTGATAAAACTGAACATATATTTTACCAAGGTTACATATTAAAAGAGAACTAAAACACATTGTGTTCAGCAGTATAAACCAGAAAGCAAATCCAATCTTAGATTAACCTATAATATAACCAAGAGTAGATTCAGATAAAAAAGTAACTCATAAAACATCTTTACTTTTGAAAACTATGGAACGTCTTTAGATAAAACGAGCATGTGAAAGGACCGGTTTACTTACTGTATGTATATCTAAAGTAATGATCGTTATCTTTATTATAAATTATGCTTATATATGCTTCATGAAGACCTGTCTAATGATTCTAATATATGCTTTCTAATTTCGGTTGAAGCTTGTCATCCAATGCTGTACATTGCAGAAAAGAACGATTTGTTCAAATTCCGTTATGGCTTTAGAGCCACAATTCGACAATAATTTGTACTCAATAGCGTATTACGGAACAATAGCGGCTAGTTCAAATTCCGCTACACAAATTTTGGATTTGAAACAATCTGCTACACAAAACCAGCTGGCACATCCGGTGGACTTCTGGAAACCATGGAGTGTGTCCATAAGGACAAACTTTAATCCATGCTTCCTTCAGTGTAAAGCTTTAACAAGTCTACTGGTCGGCATAGATTTGGCTGTCAGATTTCTACCTCTTGTGGAAAATTCACCTCATATATGAGGATTAATTTTGTCCAACAATACTTCATTGTCATCAGTGTTGTCAAATTTCCACCATGGAGTTATAGGATATTAGCATAGGGGATTTTGTGCTAGCCGCCATAAGCAGTAACACCTACGCTATCTGCCATGTTACCAACATAGGCCATGTTTATACGGAGGATTCTGGCTGGCCTCCATAATCTGCCATTGATAACAATAATGAAAATTGAGCATTATCCCTTATAATAGGGGCAGAAGGCTCCCACGAAGTGGACTCTACGGAGGGTAAATCTACACAGTCCTGCCCCCCTTAAACCGAGAGATTGTTTCTAGAATTTGAACCTTTGACCTCGAAATCACAAAGCAACAGCCTTGCCGTTACACCAAAGCATTATCAGTTATAAAACATTGCAAATAAAAGACGAAAATAATAAAACGAAAGAAAAAACTGTCTATCGTAGTTTTTTTAGCATTATCCATTATAACCGGGGAAGTCTAATGCACAAGTCTACCACCAAGTGGAGTCTAGGGAGGGAAGACCTACGTAGTCTTACCGTTGCAAAGCAGCAACCTTATCGTTGTACCAAAGCATTGACAGTTATAATAAGCGCGAATTTAAAAGACGAAAATCATAATAATGAAACACTTTGTCTATAATTATTATTCATAAATTGTTTTCCGATTCAAACTGATATGAAGATACTCTCACCACAAGGGGACTGGCCATGTAATCCAACCAATAAAAATTCAGAATTTAAAAAAAAAAACTTTGAAAAGAGGAAATTATTATTATTAAGTGTGACAACAATGAACATTTTACAACTATTTCAAGATTTGAGCTCTGTCACTTGAAGTTACAAAGTTAAACTCTTACCACTAACACCTCTTAAACAGATATCCAAAAAGTCAAACTCAATCACTATTCATTTATGAAGATTAAGCTTTCCTAATCTCATAGCACAATATTCACATAACAAAAACCCAATCACATAATTATCATGAAATTGTAAAAAAAACCTAACTTTATGATTTCCACTTACAAAAAAACCATAACACTGACAAACCCATAACTTAAATTCAAAATTTTCTAATCTCATAACACAATAGTCACATAAATCAACAAAAACCCAATAACATAATAATCATGAAATTCCTTCATTTTTATTTATTTATCATGAAATTGTAAAAAAACCTAACTTTATGATTTCCACTTACAACAATCATACACTACTAAACTTATAACTTAAATTCCAATTTTTCTACCTATACATAAACAAACTTCATATTTTTTTTTAAAATTTCCAATTTTTTTCTTCTAAACTTCATCAAACCCATCTTGAAAGTAAAGTAAAAGGGGTAATAGGGTTTATGTAAATGAAAAATTACAAAAAAAAAAAAAGTTTGGAAAAGAAAATGAATGGAAATTTTACCTCTGCAAGTTTGATTGTTTGAGAATGAGAAGCTAAGTAGAAGTTGGTTCTCACAAACACTCTGCCGCTTGACGACGGTGGTAGAGAATTGGTGATCAAAGGCGGAAGCTTTTCTCATAAAACCATAACATTCATCGAGTTAGTGCATGTTTGGTTAAAAAGTGATTTTGCGAAAATTGATTTTACTTGAAAAGTAAATTTCAATGTAAAAATTATATTTTGACTCAACTTTTTTAATTTAAGTTGAAAAACAAGACTTAAATATATGAAATTTTGTTTACTAAGTTGAAAAACAAGACTTAAATATATGAAATTTTGTTTACTTCGAATCAAAAGTTGACAGAAAATATTTGGGTTCAAAAGATATGAATTTTTTTTAGAGGTTTTAGAAAATTAAATTTAAAAAACAAAAAAAAATTTAAAATATTTATAGAGATAAAAACTTATTTAAACATAAAATTTCTCCAAATGTGGAATACAACAAAGGTTTTTTGTTTTTGAAATATAATACAACAAAAGGTTTAGTTTAATTTAGACTCAAAATAAAATTTTAATTAATTATTTAAATTAAAGTGGTGTTAATTAACACATTTTTTTTTTGAAAGAGTGTTAATTAACACATAAAAAGTTGTTTTATTTAGATATTTTATATTGTTTAAAATATGTAGTTATATTAAATTAAAATGTTCTATGATTTTACCAAATATAATTTTTACTAAACATATACTAGTCACACTCCAAAAAACCCAAGTTATACTACGGAATGACCAATATACCATTTAACTGAAATAATTTTTTATTTAATCATAAACCCTTTCAATGCATTTCCTCAAAAAAAAAAAACTTTTTCATTGCATGTCTCGCTTAATCATTCAAACTCCATAAACTTAATTCACGTATTTATCATACAAACCCCAAGAACTTAGTTCACATTATTCATCATCCCCATACATTCACACTATTTTTGAAACCTCTGAAATTGAGAGAAAGATAATATACTACATCCGTCTCTAATTATAGGACCTTTTTGAGAAAAAAAATTGTCTCTATTTATAAGACTCTTTTGCTATTTTCAAGTACATTAATTAATTCTTTACCAACATACCCCTACTTATTTTATATATTTTTCTTCAATCAACATTAAATACTACATTGAAAACATACACGAATCATCTCTTTTAAAGGACAAATTTGTAAAAACAATACTAATTGCAAACAAATTTATTATCATTTTTAATTTTCTTAATTCCCGTTATTTTTCTAAAAGGGTCATTTAATTAGGGACAGAGGTAGTAGTTTTTAATACTATGTAAATTTAGTTTACATAGTTAATGTAAACTAAGTTTACATAAGCTACATAAACTAAGTTTACGTCTGCGTGTATAAATTTGTTCACGCGCACTCTACATAATACACACGTAAACTTAATTTACACTAACATCGCACAATGAATAATTATACATACGTAAACTGAATTTACACTAACCTCTCATAGTTAATGTAAATTGAGTTTACATAAGCTACGTATACTAAGTTTACGTCTGTGTGTGTATAAATTTGTTCACTCGCACTATACGTAAGTTGTACATATGCAAATTAATTTACACTAATTTCTCATAGTGAGTAATTGTACATACATAATATGAATTTACACTAACCTCTCATAGTGAGTAATTGTACATACGTTAACTGAATTTACATAAACATCTCAAAGTGTAATTATACATACGTATAATCAAATTATGTTTACCTTAATAATTGATATGTATTCTTAAATAAATAAAAATTCTTCGATAGTGAAATTCATTGACCTTTAACTGATGTACATCTATGATGGTTTGTGGGTCAAAGGGGTGAAGATTCAGAATGACCATGAAAAGGGGTTTTTAGAATTTTACATGGAGAGGACAATTTTGGTATTATTTTAAAATTTTAAGTAAATTTGGATGTAACTAGAATTACATGGGGTGAGATTAGAAAGAGTATTTTTATTATCCTTGTTTTTTATAGTTGCATAATTGCATTTTTGGTCTCATTAATTCATCAAACTCACGAAAGTAATTACTCTCTCCGTTCTTTTTTAAGTGTCTTTTTGGGATAAATTTTATGTTCCCATTTAACTATCATTTTTAAAGTTCAATACAACTTTAACTGTTGTTTTACCATTATTACTCTTAGTTATTTGTTGCGGTGAGTGAAATATAGGAAATGACATATTAAATAAATAAGACTATTATACTAAAAGTATAAATTACTTGTATAAAAAGTAGTCGCATTTATTGATTGTCTAGGTTTTGTAAAATGTCAAAAAGTAACAATTAAAAAGAAACGGGGGTGGTACATTTTTACAAAGAAATACTCTATTCGTTTTTGTCAAAAATAAAAATAAAAATACTCTATTCTTTCAAAATTAAAAGCAAAAAGAAAATCATTTCACATTTATTAAGAAAACTAAAACGGTATTAGTTTGTAGTATATTTTCTTGTGTTATCCTTCAAATAAGTTTCAATGAAAGATGTAAAACTAATTTTTATTGGTTATTAGTTATAAATAAAATAAAAGGAGAGCAAAATAAATGCAATTTGCATTTAATTTCTCTTTGAAAAAGGTGATTTTTTTTAAAGTAACATAATTAAATATGATAATAATTGGTGTTTTTTGCTTATAATTTAGGAGAAAAAAATAAGTTTTTGTTTTGTTTATAATTTCAGACGGATGAAGTATGTTATTTGAACAACCATTTGCATGACAACTTATGAGACAACTATAAATTTGCAAAAAAAAAAGTAGGTAATGACACAAAAACCAAAACGATAGAAAGAAAGTGAAAATATATTGTTGAATATGAGAGAGAAAATTGTTATAAAATGATTGTCGAAATATATTTCATTTTTACAAAATCTTCTTTTTGTTCTCTATTTTCATATTTATTAATCCATGCTTTTTACTCCAAAAATAGTTATTTTTGGCGTAAAATAGGGTGATTTATTGTGTCAATGTTGATTTTAAAGACATAAATAATTTTTGAGACCAAAATCAACATTTTTAGGCCAAATTGGTGATACACAGCAACAAAAAATACAACCAAAACAACAAAGTAGAACCAAACAAACTTGTTTATTACATATGTTAGTCGAAACATTACAAATTCAAAGAAGTTTCCTTAATGTCCCTAAATGTTTCAACTTTGAGATCATTCAATTCAATTACTCTTGAGTTAATTCACCATCTCTATCTTTAGGTTCATCATCATAAACTTGAATTGGCTTTGAGTTCAGTTCGAGGTGCACCAAGTTTGATAGGTCCAAAATTAAAGTATACAGTCCTTCCCACTTCTTCTTAATATGGTGAAATCAACCTTTGTAATTAAGTACTTTTGCATGTTTTGTCTTAGGAACTAGTGGTGCAAGTTTTTTCTTAGTAACTAGTTCATCATGTTTGATCTTATATGTAATGGTTCATCATGTTTTGTCTTAGGGGCTTATTAAGGTTGTGGTCGTAGGATTGGTTCACGTTGCAGTCCTATGGTCGGGGCGGAAAAGTCTTTCATAGACACAATCTCAAATAAATATTATTTAGGTATACTTAAATAAAACTAACAAAATTAAATAAAATGTGTTTAGCCACATCAATTGATATATTGTAATTTTATTTTTCTTTATTATTCTTTTGGTTTTGTGTGTGTATCCAAATATTTTTATTTAGGTTTGTGCCCATCCAGGTGTGCCTCTGATTGAGGCATGTTTGATAGGACTTATGTCGAAGTTATAACATATATCATATGTCATATCTCTATCTTGAGTAACAATGATTAACCTAATCCTTAGGTTTTTTGTGATCCTGACATGGTAGCCGCAACATGTTTGCATGGATTACCCACTAATTTTCAAAGTTTACAATTACAAGATCTCTTCGCAATGTCTACAAGAAATCTACTTGAAATCTACTTCCTCCATGGAGTTTCTACTCCAAACTTGTCATCTTCTGCCCATGGAGTCAAGATCCTCTCCATTTAGTTGTCTCTTTCCAAAGTTCAGACCGTATGCAATTCATACAGTTAGCAATTTAAGGGACAGAAACATGCATTGGTGACAGGGACGGATGCAAGTATAAGACCATGTAGGCTTGTGCCTTCACTAAATTTTGGGAATTTTTTTTTTTGGTGGTAGTAATATAGTAATATATAGTTATGGTTGAAATGTTGACTAAATGGCCCACACAAAAATACACAACACTTTTTTATTGGCCCACACATAAACACCCACTTTAAC
>Ga0099826_10002475_pt1 | contig 11935 bp, 5 predicted proteins | sample Mtrugardesep15_FD_76830 | JGI IMG/M metagenome (GOLD analysis project Ga0099826, IMG submission 76830) | Root nodule microbial communities of legume samples collected from California, USA - M. trunc garden sep15 | ecosystem: Host-associated > Plants > Roots > Nodule | place: USA: California...
AATTAATTTCCATATTTTTAATTTAATTAAAATAAGTTTTTGTTATTTTAAATTGTTGTTTTTAATTTTTAAAACAGAAAAGATTTTTCAAAAATTAAAAATCATTTTTTTTTAATTTTAAAATGCCACGTGGGCACAACTACACAGTCAACGTGCGCCACATAGGCATCTTGGTGACATGGCTTTGCTTAAATGGACCCAGGGGTATTTTTAAAATACAGAATTTTTTACGTGGATTGATTTCTGAATTTTTTTTTTTTACAAGTACCAAAACTTAAACAGGTCATGTTTGCAGGGACGAGTGCAATATTTAAGCCAAGATTTTTTTTATGGAGTTAAAAAATTATTTCATGAGGTTTATGAATGAATTTTATTCTAATAAAAACCTAGTTCATGGCTCTGATTGTATATTTATAGGTTTGATTCCGAAAATGTCGATGCCTCGGAAACTATATTATTTTCGGTCTATCTCCCTTGTTGGTTGTATGTACAAAGCTCTAGCAAAAAATTTAGCAAATAGATTAAAGTTAGTCATTGACAGTGTGATTTCTGAATCTCAGTCTGAATCTCAGTCAGCTTTTGTTAAGGGTGGTTATATTCTTGATGGTATTATTATTACTAATGAGATAATGGATGATGCAAAAAAACTGAAAAAGGAACCTATTTAAAGTGAATTTTGAGAAGGCCTGTGATTTTTGAGTGGGATTGGTTGAATTATGTTAAATTGAAAATGGTTTTCCTAGTAAATTGTGTTTATCAGCAGCTTGATCTTCTGTTTTACAATAAACCAATTTCACATCACCATTTTCTTGCACTTCTCTTAAGTAAAATAGCTTGACATCTACAGTGTTACTGGATTATGGAGTATGTTGGGTCGGCAAATGCAATCTTAGTTTACGGCAATTCGACGAATGAGTTAAATCTGGGTTGGTTGAAAAATATTCAATATATTTGCATCAAAACTACTGAGAATAAATTTTTGCATCAAACATATTTTTGCATCAACATTGTAGATTACTTGAGTTCTCTAACTTTATATTTTAACCAAATTGATGCTGCAACAATAAATTTAAAATACCTTTTAACAAACTCTCACAGATCCAACACATACTAATATAGACTTACTGAGAACAATAATCAAGGGATACAAGTAAACTTTAGCAGTCAATCATCTAGGAACATGCAAGTACAGCAATCTAATAGTAAATATCAAACTTACAATACCATAAAATCTAGAGTTAAAAAAGTAAATAGCATTATCCAAGTATAATCAAGATAAATGTTCTTTCCCCAGCAATGGCAAATCAAGAATGCCTTGTACTCATTAAACTTAGCTGACCTCTAGTATGGTCTGTATCGGATGGAACGTCTAAACCTTGGAGCGCTTCTGCAAACCAAAACAATTCCGTCATTACAGATCAGTAAAGGAGTGAAGATTGCAGAAATATTTTGTCAAAGAAATAATGACTACAGCATGGATGCTTATATGGTTTCAAATTGACAGAAGCTTTTTTGCTGTTGAAAATAAAAGATTATTTGATTACAGAAAGACTTATTCATTCTTTTCACTATTTCTTAAGTTTCAACTAATTTTTTACTCATCGAAATCCAGGTTTTTCAAGTTTCTGGTATTCGCTTACCCATATCCAGGTCCATATCCAGGTCTACGATACAATGGAGGTGGCCTCCTGGATCTTAAAACATAAGTGTTTCTCCCACGATGTTGGTTCATTCCAGGAATGTTTGTACGCTTAGCACAGACCTGAAGTGCAAAGTAGAATTTAAATATACAACACTAATGTGAAAACTAACTGAGAGACAAAATGCATTTAGATTGATTGTCTGATACAGACCTTAATTTTCCGACCGTAAAGCACGGACTCATTGAGAAGTAACGCCTTGGGAACAGCATCAATGTTGAGGAACTCAACATACGCACATCCTTTGGGTAGACAATGTTCATTCATAAGAATAGTGACTCTATTCACAATCCCACATGACTGAAAATGCCGTCTAACAACTAGGGCTGTACATGCATAGTCAACCTGCATCATAATTTTGAACCTATGTTATATTTTAACAAGTCAATATATTCAGTTGACGATTTAAAAAATTATAATGAAATACATGGACATGTATGTGGTCCTATGCAAGCAGCAAGAGGAACGTGCAAAGCTTAAATTCAAAATAAGCACTAAAATGTAGAACAAGCATTATACAGTTAGACACTTAGCCAAGCAGGTAGGGCATTCGTCTCTTTCTGTTGATTCTTGGTTACAGTCTCTTTGATTTTCCAGTATGTTAACAGTCCCACGGTGGGCAGTTATCACCTAACAAGTAACAAGATGGTTTTGTAGGATTGAGTTAAGCTCAACCCAAATTCTAAGATGGTATTAAAGTCTATACAAGATCCATTGGGCCACACGCTATTGGGTCTCCCAACCCAAATTCTAATACAGCAAGAGATGAAAGTCCTTTTGAAATACTTATGAATGGTCAATGCATATTATATAGTCTACACAAATCAATAGAGATTACTTAAACTTGTTTCAGCAGCCAAGAAGCATATTTCCTTAGAATCTAAGATTCAATTCCATTCTAAAATCTGCAGCCAAAGGAGGTTAGGAGGAGGTATCTTTAATTATTATTCTATTGGAGGTAAGAAACAGACAAATATACAAAGTAAAACTACTGAACTCTTAAGGTTATGCTTCCTGGTTCGGTTCATGCTGTTGATGGTGGACAGCCAAACATCCGCTGTATAAACACACAATTGCAGCCATGGTAAAGTCATGGCGGGCATCCGTTCACAAATTGGCTATGGCAGTTGACAAAAAATCCGCCACACCATGCTGCCATTCAACAACATTAGTTCAGTCGATGCACACCTTTAGCATATGGAAGAGGCATATGCTCATGCATCAAGCAAGATTCCGTGACCTCTTTTGGCACCTTTGGCTACACTTGCAAGTGAACATTTGTGGAAAAGCAGAACTCCTATTGTTGGGTATTAAGAAAAGGTATACAATGCAGAGTATCAAGCAAAATGGTAAAATCTGAAGCTTTTCGATAACCAAAAACTAAGAGCCATGCTTAGATAATATTCTAATTGGCTGCACCCTTTGAACCAAATGATTTCAGTCTAGCACAAAACAATCAGCACGCGTGTCGAGTATGTAAATACACAGACATATAAAACAAAATTTAAATTGATGTCAAGTATCTAAATACAGTGAAAATGAAATGAACAGAGGCAGAATAATGAAATTAACATCATACATTTCCAACATAGATAGAACGAGCATCAACTTCTTCCGTCACAGCCTGACTTGCAGATGAACCAGACGAGCCTTCAAATCAAAATTACAAATTAAAATATCATTTAACAGAGATATTTATACTGTTCTTACACGCCTCAAATAAAATGTAGTATACTAATATTAACAAACAACATTTGAAAAGACAAGCATCTTATCCATCATATATGCCTTATGATGCAAAGAAGCCCATTTCTTTAAGTTGACAATAACACAAGATTTGAAATCAAACAGCAAACTATATAAACTATTGTGTTAACCCATTTATCACACCTTCCCTTCATACACACCTTTCTACTACTTTCTCTACAATCTCCACTACCGACAACTGCTAATAGATCTTGTTTTCTACCAAAGGATGGCGCTATTTCATCTTCCTTTCACACCCCTCATGATGTAATATTTTTTTCAATAAAATTAACATCAAAGAAAGTTGTTGTTCTTTTCTAGCAACAAAAATTCCATTTATGCCGGCATTAAATAACCATACTAGGCTTCTCCTTCGCCCATGTCGGGCTCAACATTATTCAAACAAGCTATAATTTCATTTTCCACTAAGCCACCACTCCTTCTCCCTGAGTTGAGATCCTCTCATTTCTTCAAAGATATATCCATCTCCGTTACTATGGTTTTGGTGTATAAAGGCCTAATTAATGTCACCAATTTTGAAATGTATGTTTTTATATCCTTTGTAAACTTTTTATTTTATTTTAAAAAGAGAGTAAAAATCATTGCTGATGTTTAATCTTTCTAAGACAGGCAAACACAATGCAAACAAAACACAAAAAGGAATTTAAAATTGTCATACAAAATATCCTCAATGTCTCGACAAAATTAAATATAAAAACCATTTAACAAAGCTAAAAGACATCAATCCTCATCATCAATAACCTTTGTGCCCAAGCCTTTGAGCTCTTCCTTGGGGATTTCAACAACGGTAACAAGTGAGTAGAGCTCTTCCTTAGCATCCTCATCATCGTTCCTCTTGCAGGCAATGCATACCCTAACCCTCCTATGGACACTTCTGATCCCCCTGACTCCAAATAGCCTTGTTCAACTTGACGTCCACTCTGATATCATTAGTTCCTATAACCTTTTGGGCAAACTTCCTGATCTCCTTTATTCATTTAGGAGCTTTCTTCTTAAATGTGCAGCCACGGAGGTGTTTGTGGAGGTTGATGGTGTACTCTCTGGTGACAACCTCTTCCTTCCTACCGGCGCTGGTCTTCTACACCATTTTCACTTGTGACGATCTTGAATATACAGACAGCGGAACTCAAAAGAGCGAGCGAACGAACCATATCTTTTGTACACTTCAAAACCATAGTAATGGACTTGTCCATTTATTTTGAGAAATGGAGAGTATCTTCATTCTTTCTCCCCAACACAAGCTCTCGCACGCACAACCAATACTTAAGAAGAATCACTCAATGGTTGATTGCAAACAAAGTCTAATTTTCAAAACCATATCTTTTGTACACTTCAAAACCATAGTAATTGCAAACAAAGTCTAATTTTCAAATTATATATAAACCCAATATTTAAGAAGAATTGTTTTCTATGGTTGAACTCAATTTTCACAAAGTTCAATTCATAAATCTTCAATCTTTATTTGCAATTATGAAATGTTAATTCCCACTAGATTTTGTTTTATCAACAATCACTCTCACCTAAAAATTCCAATTTCATTCAAAAAACCTAAATTTTCCATATCAAAGTAAAATTGAAAGCAGGTGTAAAATCATATCACATTCATAGCAAAAATCCTAGACCATACCTTGGACTGAAGATGTGCCTTTTACGAATTGCATCGTTTTTTGTAATGTACCTTTGAAAGAAGATATGCCTCGTACGAATGTTTTAACAGCAGGATCTGTTTAAATATCCTACTAGCACCTTACCACGCCACGATCGTTGGTGATTTTTCGGTAATCTTCGATACTAATCTTGGTATTATAAAAGTGAAGAGAACAAGCAATCTGAATTACCAACAAATTAAATCAATGAAATGATCAGATATACATTTAATCACAGTACACAATTTCACAAGATAAAGTATACCAACACGAATACGAACAGAGGGGCAAAGAGAACTTCACATGCACGAGACAAATGCTTCAATGAAGAACGAGAGATTTATCAGTACAGGCTGCGAGAGAGAGGAAGATATAGAGCAACCTAAGTTGAGAGAGTAAAACTGACTTAAGCGGTATTTATAGAGTGGAGCAAAGGTCACACCTTTACCATTGCACCGTTCCTACAATTAAGATAAGATCAATTTTGATTATCGTCCCTCTCAAGTTTGGTACATATCTCACATTTTATATCGTAAAATGTATACCTAACTTAAATTTAGATTTTTGTAAAACAGCATAATTTATCATACTTTTTGTTAACGATAGTATAAAACCACTTCTAATATAATATAATCTACCTATTGTTATATAAGAGATTATGGTGTTTTGCTAAACTCTACATTTATGTTAGTTTTACAGTTTACGTTAAATAAATAGAAAGATAATGTACCAAATTAAGAAGACAAACAATATTAGAATTAATTTAATCATATTTGTACAGGACAAACGAAGTTAGCGGCCTAGCTAAAGGATAGACAATTTTCCGGAACATCGTTGACCATTCCCTGTAGAACCCTTTTAAGACTATTTTACTCTCTCAACATGAGTTGTACGTTTTTCATCTTTCTTTCTCTTGCACATGTTGTCTTATTAAATATCTCTTTTATCATTTTGACATTTGTCTTGTGGACGTTAATTTCTCTTTGTTCATGTTCACATCACATCCTTGTTAGTATGTTTTAACTTATGAAACTATAGACTCTACTTCAATGTATATCTCGACATTGAATTAATTTGTTAGGAAACTTGGCAATTCAGATTTTTTGTGCTCTTATCACTTTCTATACCAATATTATTTTGACAAATAAATCAGACATTACAAGAAAAACACAAAGATCACTAATGATCATGGTGAAGCTCTAGTAGGTTATTTATACAGAGCATGTCATTACGACATAGAATGCAAGTTTGATACTTTCCCCGTCTTTTATTAAACTTAATTTTTGCACAAGATAGGTGGGAGCTTGTGCATAAGAACATTTGCGTGAGAGGATGTATTAGAGATGTAATATAAAAACCATGTAGACAGACAGAGCATAACATAAACATTCTTGTTTGGGAATATTATTAAACAATGAGAAGTTCGGATACAATCAAACTTTCATCTAATTGACGTGGTCATAGACGTGGTCTGTTGAATTGCATTTGAAAAGCATTTGAAAAGGGGTCTGTTGACGTGGTCATAGACCTTAAATCCCATGGACATAGACGTCGTCTGTGGAATTGCATTTGAAAAGCGAACCTACAAAAATCATAGATGAAGACAGTCTCTTTGGATTTCATCTAATTTCATTTGGAAAAGGAAACTATAAAAAGCATATTGACTCTTATAGAAAAAGAAAGGAATAACTGAGGCTATTCAAACAAACAAGCATGTGTTGCAAGTGGTATCATGGATTTTCAATTTATGGGAGGTAGCCATGGGATCTGAAGTGGGTGGGAAAATCATCCGGTTGGATGTAGTGTTGTCTATACTGGATGGAGGAATAAAGGGAAAAACCAAAAAACATCGTATACAAATGCCATTGCGGTCTATGGCGTTGTCAAAACTCTTGATATCCCTGTACATTGGGTCGTGGCCGTCATTTAACAACACAAGTTTGTTGAATATGCTACCAAACTCTTGATATCCAGAGGAATGCATATTCTTAGTAGGACTCTACTGTCAAAGAATAAAATTTCAAGCCCAAAGGACCGTTATAACGAAGCACGAACACAGACATCGGAAACGACGCTGTAACGAAGCACAAACACAGACATCGGAAACGACACTGACACATGCACGACAATACCGAAAATATTTTAAGAGAAGGACATGATTCAATGTAATCACAAGTGTCAGTGTCGTGTCAGTGTAGGACACGACATGTGTCGGACACCGAAACACACCTTCAATTAGAAGTGTCCATGCAACGGAGAGTAAGAGATATAATATAACAACCACTCGTGTTATAACCTAAGAACTAAAGTTTTTGGGATAGTAAAAATTGAAGCTAAAATAATGAAATCAATAAAAAAGACAAGTAAAAAGAAACATGCAAACAATTGATGGATGATAAGGTGTTGAAAACATAGACAGAACATGATCAAATACCTCTTCCTCTTCATATCCCAGTGAATGCGATGATGAAATAGGAAAATATATACGGAAACCGAGGATTTGTGAACCTTGTTTGGATGGTGGTAGCGTCTCGACTCGTCCATGCCGGCACAGAGTTTATGTTCCATCTCTCTATCTCCTCCAACCCCAACAGAGCGGCGAATATGAGTTATGTGTAACTCACTCAACAAAATCATTGATTTCATTTTTGGTTCATTTTTGAAAATATCTAAAATGGTTTAAGTTTTTTTCAAAGGTATTAAGAAATGTAATACTGATGTTAAGAGATTCGGATTTTATAAAACTAATTTTATTATACACTAATAATTAGAGTATAATTGAAAGTAAAATAATAAAGTTACGTTGAAACAAATTTTAGTAAAATAATAAAGTTTCTTTGAATCGATTCAATCTTTATCTAGAATTCTTTGAATCGATTCAAAGATTCTTTGATTCTATTCAATATTCATGACAACTTGAATTCATATTTTACACTATTGAATCAATTTAAGACTTTTCTGATTCAGTTCAAACTGATTTTTTTAGTGTTATTTTGGGTTAAACTTACTCGTATCTTACCCACCTATATATACTTCAATCCATTCATTTTCTCATTTATAAAATCAATTTGCAAACACACTCTTAAGTCTCCACCCTCTCTTCTTCTACAACTTTTTCATATTAAAACTTTTTTTCTAAGAACTCATGTAGGATTTGAGATCTAGATTGTTAGGGTGTTGTAGGACTTGTCAGTTTGGTTTCTTGCAAGGATCTTGGTCGAGCATCAAGGATCTAAAGAAAAAGAAGACATTATTCACCTCCAAAGATAATTGTGGGGGTTGTTTATAAACAATTCAAGGTTCAAGGGGATTGAAGTGGATGCAAAGCAAAGACGAATTTTTAGAGTTAAAGTTCATAGGATTGCATGCAAGCTTGAGAATATACTTTAGCAACTATCTACAAAGTTTTTGCGTGAAACAATTTTAGTCTTTCATCACATAAAAGGGCATAATCTTTATCTTTCATCTTTAGTAAAGAAAAAGGAAAACAACAAAAGTAATAATATACTTTAGTAACTTTAATCTAAATTCATACGAAGAAACAAAATAAATTAAGTTATAGATAAGATAATTAAAAAAAAGTAATATAATTATCATTCGAACATCGAAAGAGATACACGAGTTATTGTTTGAAATGGAAACAAAAAAAGTATTAAAACGTTTTGGATGACAACCCAAATAGTCATTCGGTGTCGGTCATTTTAAACCGTTCGATTGGACAATCAAGCACATTGGATGCAGACAATGAAGATGAAGAAGGTGAAGGTGATGATGAAATGGACGGTGGTGATGACAAGTGATTACATGCTTCTTCTGGCTTCGCTTTGTTGTTGATTCCTACTCCAACCTCCCTTGTTGTCGTGTAACCCTTCAGACGTTTCACATCACATAACTTAACGGGCTTTATTATAAAATCCTTTGCACCTTCTTCCAAACATCTACATATTTTCAATATTTACAAATCACTCATTTTTTTCTACTTCATCACAATTTGCAGGGGTAAATAATAACAATAACAATCTTAACGAGGAATTGATTTATTGTGTTAAAAGTTATGTATGCAACAAATTAACAATAATGATTTATTTTTTTTAAGAGAACAATGATGATGATGATGATTTATACCTATATATAATGGAGATATATTTTTTTAAGTGTCTTTTTTATTTGGTCAAAAAATACTTTTAAATAAACTTGCTTAAAAAGAAATTATATTATTTGTGTCATTTAAAAAATTAAGAATTTTTTTATTACATTTGTTATTGTTATATTATCATGTAACTTATCATCTAACCAAAAAAAATAAATATTATCGGTGTCATAAAAATATATAATCATGGTTTGTTACAATTTGAAACTCACAAACATCTATTTCATACTTTTTATTTTAATCAAAATCATATTCATCAAAATCAAAATTTCATAAAATACAATGTTCATAATTTACATGCGTTGGTGAAATAAAAAGAGACGAAATTACATATTATCAATTCAAAAAAAATAAAAAATAAAAATATAGTACCTGTCTATGCGCGGCAAAATATTCTCAGAAGACATAATCACCACGGGAATTTCTTTAAAAGTGGACGATTCCTGCTTCAAAATGAAATTTCATATCAAACTTCACTAACAATATAATCAAAATAGTGAAAAATAAATTATGATAATGAGTTTAAACCTTAATTTTTTTGAGCAACTCATAACCAGTCATTTCTGGCATGCAATAATCTGTAATAACAAGATCCACCTTCAAAGGCTAATGAAACAAAATAAAAATAAAATAAAATCAGTAAATTAATTAATTAAGCTCTCGTTAATATTATATTAAAAGAATAAAAACTACAAAAAATAAAATAAAAAAATTTCACATACAAGAGAACCATCAGATTCAGACTTCTCTCTCTGCTCATCCAACCCCAAAAATTGCAGTGCTCTGATTCCACTATCCACAACAGTGACTAAAGTTCTCCAACAAAAACAAAAATCATCAACAAATTAAAATTTAAACAGAAATAAAAAAAATAACACTAAAAAAAATTCTACTTCTTTTTCATTTCACTTATATTTGTCAAACAAAAATCTTCACAAATGAGAATAATAGAAAAACCATTTTATTAATTTTTTTTTTGTTTTACCAAATCGCAAACTCACCTTTACAAGCAGAAATTTTGAGCAACCTTTCAATAACTTTCCGATCAATGAGACTATCATCAACAGCCAAAACATGAACCTCTTCAGAATTTGTCTCCATCACTTCTCACTTGAAGAAAAACAAAGCACCAATGAGGCATCTGTGACCAATTTTTGTAGGTGTCCAAACCTTAAATATAGTGTGACAATGTAATATGTTATGTTGTACCTGACCAACTTTTTGTGTGATCAAATTCCCGCTTTGTTCTCTAAATTTTAAAGTCTCTTTTTTAATTTAGCAAAAAATGATAGGGAATCAAATCCTTATTTTACCTCTTTAATTTGTTTTGATTTTTTTTGTTGATTTTGTTTTTGAGGTAGAGGTTTCTATTTTTTTAATAATACTAATAATGTAGAAGATATTCTACTGATTCAAATTTGATTAAAAAAAGTAAGGTTTTGATGGTTTTTATCAAAATAAAAAAGTAAGGTGTCGATAGGATTTTCTGTGGACTGGCATTTACATTTTTAGCTTATGTTTAAGCTTATGTTTGTTTAAGTAATAGTTTAAGAGATTTCTTTTCTTTTTTTTTTAAAGAAGTTTTAAGAGATTTCTTATTTCTTATTCGGAGAATAATCGATGGAATTATGGCAAGACTCTGAAAAATACCAGCTCATAATCAATCAATTAAAAAAAGATTATAATTGCTTTTTTAAAAGGGTATAATTGATTTTTATGTACGTACTAGTATATTCCTCAAAAAAAAAAAGTACGTACTAGTATAATAATTAATAAAGATACTTTTTACTATCCCTATAAAAAAAAGATACTTTTTACTATAAGAAAAAAAAAACTTTGTACGCAGTTAATAATAGAAGATTGTGCCTCTAATCTCCAATTGCAGGGAAAGATTAGAACTTGTTTGTTCGTCGAATGATTTCAATTTTTTTTATAAAATTAAGAACACTATAAAAAATGGCTTTTATATGAGATACTCATTTATACAAAAAAAATATTTTCATAATAAATTATATTTTTAATTTTTTTTTAGTCAAATAATTTAATGATACAAATTCACGCACACAAGTAAGTAATTCAGGAATCCATAGCTTAAACCCTAGCCTCTATGAATATAAGATGCAATGTTCATGCTATTGGTGATAGTTTCAATTTTTAATATAATATTAAGAATAAATTACACTCCTCTCTCCTCAAAGATGTTTGAATTACACTCCTTTTCTCTTTTATGTTAAAATATACATTTTTCTCCCTTGAAAAGTAAAGTTTATACTCCCCTCCCTTATAAGATGCTTGAATTACAACTCCCTCCCTTAATAATTAAATGTGCACTACACTTTAAACTATTTTAACATAAATAAATATTTTTATGATATACATTAATTTTGAACCACCATTTATTAAAAAAATAATTCATTTCTTTATAATTTAAATGTCAATGATAATTAAATTTAAATATTTTGCTATTGATTTTATAATTTAGGGTATAAAATTAACTTTTAAATAACCATGTTTTATTGTCTCTAGTAATTTTTCACATGTTTTAATTTTATTTTGGGTTGTTTCATATTTTATAACAGAGTTTAAAACTACATGTTAATGAAATTGTGAATAAAAAGTAACGAAAAATATGTATTCAATTTTTTTATTATATTAAAATATAATCACAATAC
>Ga0099826_10002476_pt1 | contig 11935 bp, 6 predicted proteins | sample Mtrugardesep15_FD_76830 | JGI IMG/M metagenome (GOLD analysis project Ga0099826, IMG submission 76830) | Root nodule microbial communities of legume samples collected from California, USA - M. trunc garden sep15 | ecosystem: Host-associated > Plants > Roots > Nodule | place: USA: California...
ATAGTGATTTAGCTATAATAAGGAAAACTTTAAGAAAGTTTAGTTTGAAACTTGAATTAAAGAAAAAGTTGAAAGGTTTATCATAACCAAAAAAATAAGAACAAAAAGTTACCAGCATTTATATAAACTGTTTCATCAAAGTTTTATATTCAAAATTTATCTCAACCATGAAGTTTCAAACCAATGAGATTCTCAATGGGAAGTACACAACAAGGAAAACAACCAAAAGTGTTTTTCTTGTACCATTCACTCTTCTTCTCATCATGTTTCCTCTTATTCTCATGAGAAACACAGATGAACCATCTCCAAACATGTCTTCTGTCAAACACATGAACAACAAAACACATACAAAAGGATGTGACATATTTTCAGGTAGTTGGATTCCTCATTCTGAAGGACCTTACTACAACAATGAAACATGCAAATGGATGATTGATGAACAAAACTGCATGAAGTTTGGTAGGCCGGACGATGAGTATCTTCATTGGAGATGGAAACCAAACGAATGCGAGCTTCCATTGTTTAATGCAACCCAATTCTTAGAGATTGTTAGAGGAAAGAAAATGGTTTTTGTTGGAGATTCAGTTGGGAGAAATCAGTTGCAATCTTTGTTGTGCCTCCTAAGTCAAGTAAGTGATGATCAAACTCATACTTTGTTTTTTGTGTTTCTTTTCAAGAGTAGGAGATAAATTTTTGTTTACATCAAACAATTTTCATAACATAGTATACTATTAGTGTCTCTATAAACAAGTGATTTAGATTTCTATCAAAGATTATAAAAAAGGTCCGTGACCGCGACCTGAGCCGTGACATCAAGGTTTTTTCATGTTTTCGTCACTGAATTGCGATGGTCGCGTCAATCGTATTTGATTATGATTCTCCGCATTATCTTGGAATGCAACCGTGGCCGTGATTTAAAACCTTGTTTTTATCCTTGTTCCCTTCCCTTGATTGTATCCATCTTCTTAGTTAGTCATTTCACAAATTTTTATCTTTCAAATCCAACTTAGTGAATGTTTTATTTCACATTTGGAGGTGGAAATATTGATTCTAGAGGTGTAAAATTGATCTTGACAATGCTTTAATGTTTTCAAGTAAAATTGAGTTTCCCTCCAGAATTGATTTAAACTCGAAGCTAGAATTTGGACCTTTTGGCTCTACAATTAATTTTTAGTCCCAAATTTACCGTAGAACTCACTTTTTCATTTATATATTCAAACATAAATCACTTTAAATTCAACTCACTTTTAGCTTATGTATTTTTGACGCTGCATAACCAAACATAGTTATGTTTTTTTTTTCTCTTTTTTCAGGCGTCTCAACCCGAGGATGTTTCTCATAAATACACATCAGATGTCATATATTTTAGACGGTTTTTCTTCTCCGATTACAATTTCACCCTTGGAAATCTATGGTCACCATATTTTGTGAAATCAAAGGATGCTGACAAAAATGGTCATTCATACAACAGCATCATGAAATTATATGTAGATGAGGTAGATGAAGCATGGTCTAGTCAAGTTGAAAACTTTGACATAGTGATCATCTCAGCAGGACATTGGTTTTTTAGACCATTATTGTTCTATGAAAAGGGTCAACTTGTTGGATGCAACAAATGTGGAATGGAAAATGTGACAGATCTTGCTCACTACTATGGTTACAAAATGGCATTTAGGACTGCATTTAGAACCTTAACAAATCTTGAAAATTTTAAAGGTGTGACATTTTTTAGGACATTTTCTCCATCACATTTTGAGAATGGAGATTGGAACAAAGGAGGGAATTGTGTGAGGACAAAACCATTTAGCAAGGAAGAAATATACTTCAATGGTTACATTCTAGAGACATATTTAACACAAGTGAATGAATTTAAAGTAGCACAAGAGGAAGCATCAAAGAAAGGTTTGAAATTTTTGATGCTAAATACAACTGAAGTTATGTTGTTGAGACCTGATGGACACCCTAATAACTATGGACGTCCTATGGTAAAAAATGTGACATCTTACAATGATTGTGTTCATTGGTGTTTACCTGGACCAGTTGATACATGGAATGAGTTTTTGCTATATATGTTGAATGTACAAAATCACACATCTTATGGTTCAAAGCTAGAGAGTGTTGTATGAAAATAAGATATACATATGTTAACTATATGGAAGAGATTGTTTATTATTTACTTTTTGAGGGTTTGCTTACTCTATTGTAATTTTTTTTTGTATTTACACAAAGGGTAGGGGAAATGATGAAAGAGATTGATGAATGTATTTATTTGCTACATAGATAATAACTTAGAGAATGTATATGCAAAGTGATTTGTAAATTTTTGTATCATATTTGGTGGAATGTATTGATTATCATATTGGTCAATAATCAGTCACATTAAGCTCAATGGTATTAAGAAATACTGGCTATAGTTCTGTTTTGCCTTAAAAACCAATTGTAAGAAGAAAAAAAACATATGTCTTGGAGATGAAGTTAAAGAGGAATTTGATCAAAGCCAAAGGCTTAATCAAAATCAAGAAAATGCATACAAACAATTGAAAAGTTCTTCCTTCCATTTGCCATAAGTTTCTTTGGTAATTAATTTCTCAAAAAATCAATTGTATTTCTTCGCTCAAATTTACTTGCTTTTTAACTTTGGTTTGCTTAATTTATTTAGGGTAAATCTCTTTTTGATTACTTAAGTTTACAAAAATATCACATTAATTCTTTAAGTTTTTTTTAATTTTAAATAGGTTCTTTAAGGATTTTTAAAGTTTCAAATAGATTCTTTAAGTTGTTAATTAATGCACCTATTTGAAGTTTTTTAAGTTTCAAATAGGTCCTAAAATGATAACAATACATTAGATTAACAACTTAAAGACCTATTTGAAATTTAAAAAACGTAAAGGAATAACCATGTATTTTTGTCAAATGTAAAGGACCAGAAGAGGTATTTAGTCATTTATTTATTTATCTAGTTTTCTTAATTTTTCTATTAAATTGCTAGCATAGACACTTATAGTTTAGAATGGTGATTAAGATTAGGAAAATGTTAACGAGTGTCCCCGGGTACTTGTTAAGGGTCTTAAATAGTATCTTTTGTAAAAACATGTGTATTTAATGTATTGAAAATTGAACTATTTAAAAATTTTAAAGAATAATTTCATAATTTAAAATGTTTAAAGAATGTCTCGAGAATACTCGTTAACAAGACCCTTCAAATTATACCGACATTGACTGGAATTGATGACGATGATATAAACAAAAAGGATCATCAAAACGTTCTTGATATCACATTTATTTGGATGGTATAGACATTAACTAGAATTGATAAAGTTGATAATGCATGGATAAAAAAAATAGTGAATCCTAGATCTCAAAGCAACACATTGACGTATGGCAGTAAGCAATTTCATGTGCCTGGATAATGATACTGACTTGAGCTTTTAGGCTAAGCATAGATGTAGCTTTCTGTCCATTCTTGGGGCTGTCATACATATCATGAACAAAAACAATGAAATATAGTTATATATTCATTTCTTTTTTCTTTTTAGTATAAATATATTTATATATTCCTTTCTGTCAAGTTATGAATCTAAAAATTTAAATATTCAATAGAGTTTAAGAATTATGTACCGAGTATGTAAAACTATCTGGTAAGATGACTCTGTAAGAAAAAGTTTTATATTGGTCAAAGCATAATCTTTAAATCCTATTCAATAAGTAAATTCTCTCTCTCAATAATATTAGAAAGAGGAATTTTTTTTTTTTAAGCAAATGAAGGATGCAGAGGGGTATCTTGCTGCAGAACCCTAATCATATATAAAAAGAAAGAAGTACAAAGAGTGAGGGGGACAAAACCAAAACCCTCAAGAAAATTAAAAGCGGAAACCGGAAGAAAACCAAAAAAACAAGAGAAAAGAGACCATCAAAAGAGCTAGTGAGGCGAACGGCTAGAAGTACCAACCTTGAAACCTTTGCTCGCTTCAGACTGCCACTTCTTGCTCTTCTTCTTTCTTGAGACCACAAGTTGAAAAGGTTGACCTGTGTCTCTTGCTAAATCAACAATCTCTTCTTTCTGACCCATGTTAGCCCAAGAATCACTCAAAAAATTCATAGTTTGTTGAGCCACAGAAAGAACAAGTCCTAGAACTTACATATCATGAATAAGATTTACACTAAAGTTTGACAAGCTAAGAGGAATGTAAACAAGTTTCAAGAAGGAAAATTACAACTCGAAGGAACCCAAGTTACTTCAAACTATAGATTAGACTTCATTGTGAAAATCACTTAACACATATCATAGAACAATAATAACTTGAACCAGAAGCTTTATTAAACACCATCTCTCACAACAGCAAACTCGAAGTAACTAAAGTTTACCATTACTTTTTTTTTTTTGAAAGATAAAGTTTACCGTTACTATTATTAGAATATCATAAAATATCTCATAATATCTTTTATATTAATTTGAGTATTATAAGTTATTTCCTGGAATTAGCTATAATCGTAGAGTATATCTCAAGACAAGATTTTGAATTGAGATATACTCTAAGATTATACTCTAAGATTTTAAATTTATTATTATTATTACTATTATTATTATTATATTTGTTCACGATCTCTATTTATCTAGGATTGAATCTATGTGTCCCTATAAATAGGGTCTAGTGTTTAGTATTTTATATCAAGTATCAATAATATTTTAGGTTCCTGTTATTTTCTCTTCCTTTAATCATAAAACCTTGCAACTTCAACCGCTATCATATCGTCCGATCTTTTTTGTATTCAACGATTTTCCTCTCGTTCTTACATTTTCTTCGGCTGTAAGTAACTCTACGCAGTATGAACGGATGTAATATGAGTATTGGCTAACGAGTTAACTTCAGCAGAAACTTCTTGTTATATACACACACACACACAGCTATTCAATAAGTACAAACAAAGGTCCAGTCATAAGTTTCTATCAACTAAGAAAAAGGTTCAGTCATAAGTAGTGAAATGTAATAAGATAATTTTAATTTTGGTCAAAATGATATCCTGATAAATACAATTATGTTTAACGCTAAAATATAAAGCACAAATGCCGACCTAAGTAGCATAAGTCTCTGCTGGCTTTCAGTTCTGCCTGCAGAATGGTAAGGAAGCCTCTGATGACCATCATAATCTGACAAACCATGTACCTTATCAGAGGAGCCTCTAACAAAACGATTTCTAGCATTGTTCACGTCTGAGTTGTTGCTTTGCAGTTGTCGCCATTGTGCATTCAATCTTTCCAGCTCCATCTCTTTCGGGTGAATTTCTTCAAGTAAGCCCTCAGCTTGTGTCTGAAAGCAAGAAAGAAATACGGCTTATTAGACTCACCTCCAGAAGGCAACCAAATACACAGAAGTAACAACTCAAATGGTTGTTATTATTCAACTATAGCCATTTTTTTGTCGCGATAAAAATATAAAATAGACTGTTCTTTAAACAAAAACAATATCATATGTAGAAACATAAACAATGAAGTACGGAAAGCACCTGTTTAACTGCTAGTTGCTGAAGTAAACCATGAAGTTGTTTATCTAATGTCTTTTCTCTCTGTGCTGCAAAACAAGTTAAGAATGTTTTAAAGCTAAATTAATGCTTGCAGGACGAAGCTTAAGTATGCAAAATTAGTGACAGAATTTAAACAATAAAAACGATAAGATTATGGTGATTGAACGGAATCAAAGTCACCCCCAACTGGATTCTTTATTTTATTCCTTTTGATAGAATAATTCATTTAGAAAAGGACAAACAGGAGCATCAGGGGAAAAAAACCCAAAAAAGAAAATACATCCTAGAAAAGCAACCTAGTCCCTCTACATGTCCAACCTAGAAATACTCCAAAACAAAACCCAACAAGAGTTTCGGTCAGCATTTTGAAAATTATTATTACATGCAGAATAAAACCATTTGGTAACATAGCACTAAAGTACTATAATTTCTCGAATTTAATGTATAAATGCAAAAATGCTCTATGATTTTCCAACATACAAGAAATCATATAATATAGTGCAACGTTGAATTTTTATGGAATCATTGAGTGCCCTTACGAAATTATACTGAGTCAGGTATCAAATGGCATTTTGCATACATAATTATTAATTATGCTTTGCAACTTTCCCTACTATAAACAAGTTTGTGCAATTTTTACTCAGTGTGATCAATCAAAGGTTCCAAAGGATCCATGACCGATGTACACATCATGCACTCGGATAACAGAAGTAAGATGTAATACCTGGGGAAGGCTGTTTTAGTGCATTTTCCTGCACTGTTGCCCATTTCTTCTCTAACGCTTTCACAGTATCCTCCATTGAACTCTGAAAAGAAAATAACAGTTATTAACATGAAAACAATATTTCAACATGGTTAAATTATTGTTTCAGTTCTGGTAGGTAACTAAATCAAGTACACTACCAACAATTAATGCAAGCGTCACAAATCAGAATTGAAGACCACCAGTCAAAACGCAAAGCCGCAACAGATAGTCAAAGAAAAACATTGAAAAGTTAATGCTTTATTGCAACCATCACTTTAAATGTTCATTAACCATTAAGCATAATATTTTAACGCTAAATAATTGTATTTGATTTGCATTTAAAAGGAAATCTATTGTACCCACACGTCACCTCAACCGTGCTTCGACTTTACTCAGGTTCGTTTTTGCTGTTTTCCTCTGTTTTTTTGCTTGTTTCCTCTGTTTTTCCTCTATTTTCTCTGTTTTTTCTCTCAACTCTCAACAACCTACCGATCCTACTTACGAACTGTGCTACGTTCCTCTTGTTTACATTCCTTCACAGGCCGACCAATACTACTTAGGATCTTGATCCTGGCTACAATGTACCTATTGAATTATCAATTTAGGTGAACGAAATGGGTAAGGATTCTCTCTATTTTTCAAAAGAAACGGAGGTGTCCATAACTATAGTTTTGAATGAATAAAGGATATCAGTGCATGCATTTATAAAACTGGTGACATTAATTACACATTTATACACTAAAACTATATTTATTGAGATGTTCATTTCTTTTAAGAAATGGATTAGATCTCTCCTCAAACCAAATATAGCATGTTAAATCTCTTCCCCCCCCTTTCCATTATGTGAATGTGTAACTAAAATCTTATGATAGATAGTGCCCACCGCTATCAAGTTCTTTAGAACAATAATCAATTTAGTTCAAAAAGATTTACCGTTGGTCACATTAATCTCTAAACAATCAAATCATACCCAATGTCTCTAAATACATCTAATCAGCTAAATACGTCCTTGAATGTATCAAATTAGTCTCCAATTTCTCGAGGGATTAATCTAACCGAATTGAAACTTGACAGAAGAAATGCACATTCCCGAATCTCAACACCACTTCAATCATTTGGTAATTATTAATTATGGATTGGTTTTAAGATAAACTTATTTCAATAAGCTAGAGGAAATAGGGCCTGTTTGGATTGTCTTATGTGAGCTTATCTAGTGGCATAAGTTTAGTGAGACTGTTCAGGAGAATTAATGACAACAGCTTATGGCGATTTTCATAAACTTTTTTCAACTTATTTTAGTAAGTTCTCCAATATAGCTTATAAAAACAACTTATAGCATATACATAAACAATTTAACGTTATCTTTTACTATAAAACTAACTTATGCAAGCTTATACATAAGCACTTATCATGATAAGTGCTTGTGCTATAAGCTGCAGATAAGCTATTTTTCCAAAAAGGCCCATAATATATGAACAACCACTTAAATAAACTCCCTAGAATAGCTTACTGAATAAGTGCTTAATCAAGTTATATATTCAAAGTTCAAATGCACTCTTACTTGTTCAATATTGAGAAAAATGTTATTTTTAAGAATACAAAACAAAATTGTGTGATTAAAGAAACAAGAACAAACCAGCTCTTTCTTCTTCTCATCCAATTTTTCTAGCATAGTTGTTTTTAACGCTTCTGCATCTGCATCAAAGCCAGCTTTATTATTTATCTTGTTTTCTTCCTCCCAACCATCAGATATCCAAGATTGGCCGACATTGACAGAAACTCTCGACTGCATATTTTCCAGCTCAGACCTCAGCTTATTTTCAGTTTCATCCATCTCCTGTAACCCAAAACATCAAAATCAACGATGATAATTAAAACATCAAGCAGTAAGCTTCAATTCCCAAAATACCTAGCAAACCATCAAACGGAACATCACATTAACTCTTTAGTCTATAATGTGGCACACATACACATTCACCATCATACAATATTTTGTTTCAGTACATGATACAATACAACACACATCACAATCCTCAGTCTCACCTCTAACTTGCTCCTTAGTAATTCAGCCTCCTGCATTTTTTCCTTGATTTTATTCTCGCAATTGGATATAGCATTCTCAAAAACAGCATTTTCTTCCTTCAGCGTCTCCTCTCTAAGCTGGGCCTGCCCTCATACCACAGAAGCAAATTAGTCTTATATAACAATCGAAACCAAATGAATCACCAATTAAATCCCTATAACTGTAGTAGACAATTTGGTATCTCAAACTAACAAAATCACAAAACGATCCCTAACAAAATTCCTAATATTGAAAATCTTCTATCACAACAGTCATTCCAAACAGTTTCATGACGAAATTGACCCACTCAAAAGACTAATGTAATCAAGCATTTTCAATTTCAAGGATCATTTGGTAAAAAAATAGACATAAACATTGAACACCACACCGTGAATAATTAAAAAAAAAGGTCAAATATAACCAACCACGTGTCAGTGCTGAGCAATTACACATATCTAACACTAGACACAGACACACCTTCAATCTAAAGTATCAGTAATACATTCACTTTAATGTATAAATTTCAAAACATTTCATGTTCATCATGACTAAATTGACTGATAAAAAAGCAATTAAGGCCTTCTGGATTGGCTTATTTGAACTTATATACGTGCATAAACACTTGTCACACTGTTTGGGAGATCTTATGAAAACATCTTACGACATGTTCACAAGTTGTTTGCGGTGTATTTCCATAAGCTCTCTTGGATAGTTTATGAAAACAGCTTATAGAATATACAAAAGCAGTTTGACTTTATATTATCTTCTGTTATAAAAATAGCTTATATGTTAAGTGTTGAATATGATATAAGCTGCAAAAATAAGCTACTAATACAAACATGGTTTGAATGTAAAGTGTAACCATATGTACCAGTATCGTGTGATTGGAGTGTATGTGCTTAATTAATATGATTCACTATGGGATATAAATAAATTTCATCACATTTCATGTTCATCATGACTAAGTTGACCAGTTAAAAAACAACTAATATCTGACACACCACCAAACCAAACACGCCTTCAATCTAAACTATCAGTATCACATTCACTCTAATGTATCAATTTAACACATTTTATTTCCATCACTACTAAATTAACCAATTAAAAAAACAATTAATATAATCAAACATTTTCAATTTCAAACATCATTTTTTAAACTTCAACAATTCCTCACACTAAATCATTCAACATCTACCTACAATTTCATATTAGATGTAATAGTCAGATACAATAATTAGAATAACTAACTAGTCTAACTTAACTAAATAGTGTAACTAATAATTGTAACTAACTATTACATCTAATATGCTACCTTATTATTCTTCCCCAAATCAGAATCCAATTCATAACAAACTAGTATAACTAATTATTGTAACTAACTATTACATCTAATATTTCATTTCACAAGTCAAATATAACCAACCACATATGTCAGTGTCGAGCAATAGCACATATATAACACCAGACGGACCTTCAATCTAAAACATCAGTACTACATTCACTATAAGGTATAAATTTTCTGATTAAAAAACACTGAGGACCTGTTTGGATTAACGTATTTGAACTTATATGCTTGCATAAGCACTTGTGAGACTATTTGGGAGAATTTAGGAAAACAACTTATACATCTTCATAAGTTGTCTTCAACTTATTTCCATAAACCCTCCACGATAACTTACATAAACAACTTATAACTCATACTAAAACAATTTGACATTATTTTATCTTTTTATATGGAAATATCTTATAATAAGTGTTTATAAATGATAAAAGCTTATGCCACAAGCTGCAAATTAATGTATTTATCCAAACAGGACCATAATGTAATCAATCATTTCTAATTTCAGAGATCATCTAACACCTACAATTTCATCATTTCACAAATCAAATTACTTATCATCCTCACAATCAAAACACCACCACATTTCACTAAAGGGACACTTCCATAATTTCGCCCTAAATACCTTAACTATTAATTAGTGTACCTTATTTGAGCTGTTTGGGAGAGCTTTCTTAAACAATTTATAACATTTTTTTATTTTCGTAAACTTTTTTCAACTTATTTGCATAAGTTCTCCAAAATAGCTTATAAAAACAACTTATAACATATACAAACACAATTTAACTTAATTTTAGCCTTTACTATAGAAATACCTTACACAACCTCATTCATAAGCACTTATCATGATAAAGACTTGTCCTATAAGCTACAAATAAACTATTACATCTAATATGTTACCTCATTCTTCGCAAATCAAAATCCAAGTCATTCTCTTTCGAACCCTCACTTAATAACACTAATCAGCGTAAATGAAGCACACAAACACTTCTCGGATTAGCCGTGTCCACCGACACATATAATTACATAAAATTATGTGATTTTCTCAAATTATTAGCAGTGTCAGTGTGTCCGTATCCGTCCTTCCTTCATAGATCGTAACTAACTATTACATCTAACATTTCGTTTCACTAATCAAATTACTCATTATTAACACATTTCGTTTCGCGCAAGGGCATTGGCGTAATTTCCCTACATACCTGATGCCTAGTTGAAGAATGAGAGTTCAACTGAAGAGCGAGAGCGTTATTAGAAGCAAGAGAATGAGCATGAAGATGAGGAAGACGCTGAGAGATATCAGGAGGAGGCAATCTAAGCCGTAGATCTTGAATCGAACGTTGGAGAGAGTTGGTTTTGGAATCGAGTTCGCGAACGTAGGTTTTTTGAGAATCGGAAAAGAGAATTGGAATTGATGAATCTTCTGTTGCTGATTCTGATCCTCCGTTTCCTCCTACTACATCTGCTGCCCATGCTAATAATCCTGCCATTCTTTTTCTTCTTTCTTTTCTGTTACACCCACCTCTCTCTCTCTCTGCTTTTGTTTGTGAGTTTTCTTCACTTCAATTTTGGTGTGGACCTTTAAAATAAAAAAGAATTATCGGTTAATTTAATCTTAAACTATTTTTTTTGTCAAGAGTTCAAACCTCGTGGATCATATATATTATATATTATCTCTACAAAATGTGATAAATTCATGAGGATTAATCGTAAACTATTTGATATAAATTAAAAAGTATTTTAATCATGAGAAACATATCTATGTGATTCCTTCATCAAAATAAATAATATCTATGTGATTTCTAAAGTATATTTTCGCTATTTAAGAGTTTTAGATGAGATAACACGAGTTTTTTTTAGTTTAATTAAGGTTATGAGTTTGAATCTAGTCTATAGGCATACAACATCGTTAAAATCTTAGGAGAATTTGTCGTCCATTTTGATCTCACAACGCTCGAGAGATTAGTCTAAAAAAAAAGTATATTATTGCCCATCAATTTGATCGAGAGGACAAAATTTATGTATTTCTCAAGTTTAATGGCACTTTAATTGATTTTAAAATTTTTAAGGATCAGACTATTTAGTCTAAAATCTTTTTTTTATGGTCGAGGTTTGAATCTCATACCTTATATATATTACGCATTGTCCCTATTAACCGAGTTAAACTTTCGAGGACATTTAGTCTAAAATCTAATGTAATCATTTACATTTTTATACGAAAGATAAATTATTATAAAATTTTTTGTCAATATATAGATCAAATACATTA
>Ga0099826_10002478_pt1 | contig 11927 bp, 4 predicted proteins | sample Mtrugardesep15_FD_76830 | JGI IMG/M metagenome (GOLD analysis project Ga0099826, IMG submission 76830) | Root nodule microbial communities of legume samples collected from California, USA - M. trunc garden sep15 | ecosystem: Host-associated > Plants > Roots > Nodule | place: USA: California...
AAAAAAAAAAAAAAAAAAAAAAAAATAAAAAGCAAAAAAAAAAAATATTAAAAAAAAACAAAAATAATAATTTAAAAAAAACATTTCATATCTTGAAAATAATTTTTTTTTTTTTTTATGGTGGTCAAGGCTTGAATACCGAACCTTACATATATTATGTATTTAAAAGTGTATTTAAATAAGCTATATCGTTCTTTTGGAAAAGAAAAACACTTAAGTATTGTACTAGTTAATAAACTGTTTTAGAAAAGACAATACAGCATAAAGGATAGCCGCTCAGCTTTAACTAACTAATTATAAGACTATTTCACCATGATAAGTGCACTAATGTTCCCCCCACTTGACCCTTCCTAGCTCTCAAGGGAAACATTTTAACAATTATGGAAAGGAAAGGAAATTAAGCTAAGTGGAGATCTAGGTAGATCCCATTTTAATCTAATCGTGCATGGCAGAATTCCTTTTATTTATTTCAATGTCTCGCTCTGAGTTTCACGTTGAATCCAATGCCACTAACAAGTAACAACCAGCACAAGCACACACCAAATAAGACTTGTGATTTTTCATTTTAATAATGGGTTGAATATGACTTAGTTAGGTAAGAGTCTGAGGGATGTCCAATGATATAAGAATATTGTCTTACATATATATATATATATATATATATATATACTGTGTTGAAGCTGAATGAATGACGTCAACATATATAAGGTGAGGAAATAAAATCTGAAATTTACAGCTTTGAAGATTTGGAGCATTAGTCGATCCAATTTTAATCAAGCTAGTAAACGTAAAAGTCTTTTTGGTAAAAGTAGCTAAAAGATTAACTTATATGGCTAAAAAGTCTAGTCACTAAAATTACTAATATACAAAAGTTTATTTTTATTTTTATTTTTGTGGTGAAAGAGTAAAAAATACACACAAAGGATACAATAAGCACAATTCTTATGATCTACGTACTAGTATATCTATATTTGCTTCTGGTTACGAGTAATTAAAGTATCACCAACATGCTCGAGAAAGAAAATATTTACCTATTATGGACACTAATCATTCGTCGATTTCAAGAGCTTTTTCTTCATTTGGCAATTCAACTGTGTACATTCAAAATGCCTTTGCAATAAAAGAACTACTATATGCACTCAAAAATTAAATGAACCGTAAGGTCGTGTATCATTTTCTTTAGTCAAGGTTTGTCTCATAAATCTGTTGGGAGATACCAATCTCTTAAATGAATTTTAGTACAATGCCTTGTGAAGATAAATGCTAATGTGTATTCGTGTAAATGTTACGTGTGGTACACAGAGCCAGCCATTCGTTACTCAGGTTTCTGTCTACTAGTAAATGTTACATTCCTATCTTTATTCAACGTTCCAGAAATGCGGCGAGTCTGGATTTGCTTCATTTATCGATCTTGATCTATTTACTATTTATTTATGAGATAGATAAACACATCGATATATTAGAAAAATTCATATTTTAATAAGTGGATTCTACTAATGAGTCTCATCGCTTGTGTCATTCTTTTAAATAAATAGACAGTAAATAAAGACTAAATCATAGAGCAAATATGGATTCACGTCAAGGCAAATTCGTTTTCCGAAAAGAGATAAAAAAAAAAGACCATCTCTCTAGTGGCATCTTGTGACGGGGATGTACATCTTCTTTTGTTTTTCAGTTCAGTTCTCCTCTTCTATTTCTTCTTTAGTTCTATTTAGTTTAATTTAAGTCGGTTCTTGTTTTAAAGGGAGAACAAATGGATAAAAGTTTCATAAAAAGGAGTAAATTATTTCTTAAGGGAATTTGTATTTTGAATTTCTATCCTTTCTTGTCATTTTTTCTTTGCTTTAACACACCTTAGGCACACGTTACTCATCATTATTTCGGCACGTCTTTAACCCCCTCTTGGATTCATTAAAAAAAATCTTATTAATGAAGGACTAAATACATTTTTATAAACTTATTAATGGTGGTTAGACTATCTATTTTTTATTTTGGCTTTCGCACCGGTTTTCAACCTATTAATGATGGGCGACTAATCCAGCTCATGCGTAGAGGCATGCACACTGGCCAAGAGTTGTTCCTCATGGGATTCGATCCCAGTATTCCCCGGATACGTCTTTAGAAGGAGTTCACTAGAGCCCAAGCAACTTGGTTATCCATTTTTTTAATATAGTATTTTGATTATAACAAACTACTTAATTTTGATGTACATTATATGTTTTCATTCTCCAATATTTCATAGTTAATATTCGTATTTTATCTAATTAATCATAATAAATAAATTTATATAGGTATTATAGCATTCTATAGTTTTTACCTTAATATAGACGTGCTCCTACTTCGGAAATAAATTCTCTTAAGTGTGATTTTAACATAAAAGGATAAAATTTGATCTTCCACTGTTTAACATCCAATCTACAGTTTTCATGTGTTGCTCTCTTCATTTAAATGGTAAAAGATCATTTTATTTTTTTGGTCAAGGGTAAAAGACCATATTTTATTTTATTTTATAAAGTTTTACTCTCTCAAATGAAAACACATTAAGTAGAACAATTTTTCTGTGCTTTGATAGATTATGACAAAAAAATAAAAATAGGATTAGTTGACCGAAAAGAATCTAACATTTGTGTAGTATATATGGTCCTACGCATACATCACTTCCATTATTATTTTTTTAATCAACAAAATATTATTCAGATACTTAGAGGAGAGTACCCAATGAAGTACTCAGACCTAATTAATACATCACATCACATCCATTATCACCTAAATAAATAAATCTCAAATTGAAATTAATTACCACTTATCAAGTTATCACATGCTCTATTCCTCTTATATATCTCATTATATAAACCAAAGAGCATGCAAGAGTATCCATCAGCATCACAAACCCAAAAAAATAATTAAAACCAAAATGGAGAGATCACCACTAAACCTTATGGTGAGTTTCTTCAACATTCCACCATTGTGGAGAGAGTGTCTCTCTTCAGCATTTAGAACCGCCTTAGCTTGCACCATAGTAGCTGGTGCAACACTTTATGGACCTCTTTCAATTACAAGCCTAATAACATTCCCTGCATTCTCATACGTGGTTGTGATTCTCATTATCATAAATGATGCCACTTTAGGTGACTCTCTACGTGGTTGTTGGCTAGGGCTTTATGCTACAATTCAAAGTTTAGGTCCAGCTATGTTGAGTTTATGGGCTATAGGTCCAAATCATTTCTCTAAAGGAACAACTTCTATTGCTGTGGCGTTGGCTGCATTTGTTGTGGTTTTACCTTCTCAATCAACACATTTGATAGCGAAGAGAATTTCATTGGGACAGATTGTGTTGGTGTATGTGTTGGCTTATTCTAATGGTGCTCATATTGATCCTATTATGCATCCTATTCATTTGGCAGCTAGTACTGCTTTAGGTGTAATTGCTTGTGTGGTTGCATTGCTTCTTCCTTACCCTCGTTTTGCTTGCTACCAGGTAATTTTATCATTTTCTTTCATGCTATGTTTAGAGACATTAATTAGACTTTTTTTCATATGTAAAATGGAGTATATGTCCATGCTATGAAATAGTTTATATTATGTTAATGTTTGTATTCACCGTTAAAGCAACTAATTGTCACTTGTTTCTTGTATTATTCCTCTAAATACACACACTATAGTGAGTTATAATACATCAACTACCTTAGGTGGCAATACATCCTTTGACACCCACACAAAAATCTGACACGTAGCTACGTGAATCCTGCACAAGTACACTTCCTCTTTCATCTCTTATTTTCTCTTCCTAGTTGATGGAATGTACAAAGGTGTATAGAGATAAAGTGTGTCTAAACATTTTCCATTATACTAATATATTAGAATAATTGAGACACCTTTGTTACTGTCGTGTCTTTTTTGTTGTTGTTGTTGTGACTTGTGTGTTCCATTACATCATAATGATTTTGGCTGTTTTAAGTGGCAAAAAAAAGCAGACCATATTTTGTTGTCTTGCACTGCATGTTATCATGTTCAAGTTCAGCAGTGCTATGTGTCGCGACGGAGAATAGATCACAAATCAGTATTTTACAGCTTTTAATTCTAAAAAACCAACAAAAATCAATTGCCAAATGAGTTAAAGTACGTCTGCCACGCTATGAGACGTATTCACTTCTGATCTTGTTCCATTGTGTCTAGCATACGTGGTTACCTATCCCAAAGCTTTTCTCCACCTACCTTGACTTGGACAAACAAAATTCTTGATATTTAAAACCAATTTTTATTGTTACCAAACGTTTATCCCATTGTGATAGAGTAGTTGGACCATTTTGTTGCATCATGTCCTTAAAAAGAGGGTATTAGTTTGGTGTCAAGGTAGTTACATGCATGTCGTGAACCTATCGAGAAATAAAATTTCGCTATATTAAGCATTACTCAAACTGGATATGTCTCATTGCGTGGCAGACTTACTTTAATTCAGTTGGCAATTGATTTTAGTAGTTTTTTTTAGAATTAAAAGCTGTAGAATACTGATTCGTGATCTGTTCGTGAGAAATTCCGTCGCAACATATACAAAGAGTAATGCTTAATATAGCGAAATTTTATTTCGTGATAGGTTCGCGACATGCATGTAACTACTTTGACACCAAACTAATACCCTCTTTTTAAGGACATGATGCAACAAAATGGTCCAACTACTCTATCACAATGGGATAAACGTCTCGTAACAATAAAAATTGGTTTTAAACAGGCTTAATTACATTTTTGACCCTCTAAGTTTTCTAAAGTTGTGATTTTGGCCCCCTTAAAAAAACAACTCTTTCCAGACCCCCTAAGTTTACTTTCTATTGCAATTTTGGCCCCCTAGCCCAATCTTGACCCAGTCAACGTTGACGTGGCGCCCACTTTAATATTTTTGTATTTTTTAATAAATTTTTTTTTTGTAATTAAAAAAAATATTTATTTTTAATTTTTGTAATAAAAAAACAAAACAAAAATTGTAATTAATTTTTTTCATTTGTAATAAAAAAAACTAAAAAAAATTAGTTTTTTTTATTTTATTTTGTAATTAAAAAAACATTTTTTTTAATTACAAAATAATTTTTTTTATTTTTAAAAAATTAAAAATTAAAAAATTACACACGTGTCCGTTGACTGGGTCAAAATTGGCGTGGGGGCCAAAATTGCAACAGAAAGTAAACTTGGGGGGCCTAAAAAGAGTTGTTTTTTTTAGGGGCCAAAATCACAACTTTAAGAAACTTAGGGGGTCAAAAGTGTAATTAAACCTTTTAAATATCATGGAGAAAAACTTTGGGATAGGTAACCACGTGCGCTGGCACAATGGAGCAAGATCAAAAGTGGATATGTCTCATAGTGTGGCAAATTTACATTAATTCATTTGGCAATTGATTTTAGTAGTTTTTTTAAAATTAAAAGCTATAGAATACTTATTCGTGATCTGTTCGTGAGAAATTTCATCGCGACATATAGCACCCTGATCCACTTTTGATCTTGTTCAATATTGCCAGCACACATGGTTACCTATCCCAAAGCTTTTCTCCACCTACGCTAACTTGGACAAACAAAATTCTTTCGCTTCTCTCGGTAATTATAATTGTACCTAATTAAGATGACACCTTATTTTTAAATATTTATTAAAAAATTATGGATATGAATTTGTTTATGACAAATAGATATATGAAATTTGAATACAGCAAAATCATATGAGAAGAGATAAAGTTACAATGCATTTTAAAATTTAATCTAATTATCAAATTAATAGTTCTTATTGAGTTTATCACCTCTACAAATTTTCATTAAATTTTAAACTACTTGATACCTCTTCAGATAAATTAAATAAATGTAATTTTATTTTTTTTAAAATATACTAGGTTCCTTCAAAATAAAAATAAAATGTATACTAGGTCATAAATATCAATTGTCTTTTTACATAGCTACAAACTTGGACTCTATTTGAACTTTGGCGGCTTCGTCTTTGAGATGATATAATTATAAGAAAAAATCTATTATTTCTTCTCATATGAATAGGGATATTTGTAAAAGTTTATTTAGACTTATCATTTGACATAACTATTTGTGCAAGTTTTTAGAAGAGCTTGTCAAAAAATTACTTATGATACATCCATACTCTAGATTGCTTATCTTAAGTTATTTTTCAGCTAATACATAGCTTACTTATCTCATTAATTCGAATATTCTAGAAATTATTTTTGCAAAAATCCTTATATGAATAAATACTTAATTAAACTGTATATTCAAATGCATTGTTAGTATTTGTAAAAAAAATGCATTGTTAGCATGGCACAAAAATAAAATACTGAATTTCGTTCGGTTTAATTAAAATTTAGTCAGTATAGTACTAGAGTTATTGTGTTAAATCAGCTGTCTAGCTAGTTTTAAAATTCTTGCCGTTGTTGTGTTAAACCTAGTCATATCAATTTAAACAATATATATTATATACTTTGAATAAGTTAAACCTCATACGATTTTAAGTGCACTTCTCTCAACAACAAAAAAAACGATTTTAAGTGCACTAGTGACAAATATAAAAGTACAACTTGTGAAATTTTCAATCCCTTTAACAACATATTGGTCAAATATGTTGGTGCCATCCAGTACTAAAAAGCTTATCTAAGTAAAGAATCATCCAAAGGTGATTTTATGGCTGAAAGACAAAATGAGTGTTGTTCAAAAGTGGGACTTGCCCATCAAACACCGAAAATTCGTACAAAAATATATATACTATTATAAGAATGAAAACATTTTCTAGAAATCTTATGCCCTAAATATTTGACATTTAAGTGGAATCTTCACGTCATCCATCAATCGTGTGCTTCCTCTTAGTCTCTTCCTTGTCAAGTACACCAAAGCAGAAAATTCTATTTGCATTTCTACACACAAAAAAGGACTTATTCAAACGGAATGGAACATGACACGTAAATCATTAGGATTAATTGGGTGACGCTATGCTTCAATAGTTTGCAATTTGGAGTTTATATGGATTCATATGTTCAATACCACTTTAGGAAAATAAAATAAAACAAAGCATTGAGTCGTACGGCATGCTCTCGAATCTGAATTTGATCTGGATTCTATAGTGGTCCCTCTTTATCTTGTCATTAGTTGTCTCAACATTTCTTAATTAATTTCATAGTAGTGCTAGTGTTAGTTATTATTAGTGGATTCTTCAATCATCTTCATTTTGTCCCAAGTGTTAAGACTATTCTCAAGATTATATTTTACATGAATACGACATTTATAAGTGTAACCTATTTTAATAGTATCTTTAATTTTTAATTAGTGTTCAAGATCAAAAACAAAAATTTAATTAGTGTTGCTTTTAGTAGACTAAGTGTAAGATTTCTGTAGAGATTAAAAAAAACTCTAGTCTAAGTTTTGTTTCATGTTTATTGCAGGTGAACAAAAACTACAAGCTATTAACAAATAATGTGTTGAAGAGATTGAAGCTTCTTGTAAAGGTAATTAGTGAGGAGGAAAATACTTCTGCACTTGGATTAATCTCTCGTGCTAAGTCTTTGGCAACCAAGCGAACCAAGATCCTTTTCACCATCATGCGCTACCTAGTAAGTCCAACAAACTCATTTGATGAAAATCAATATATACAACTCCATAAAGTGTGTGAATTAGGATTCTCTGTAGTTACCAATTGCACTCATTCATACAATCAATATATTGATGGTCGTTAGATCAAAATATTGCGATCCATACCTCAATTTAAAATACTAAACTTGAAACTCATACATCCAATCTCGGCCAAACGATTGTCAATGCATTGAATGCGTGCACTTGGTGACTAGGAAATTCAATTCCGTATTATGTATTAAGTGTTTCCTTTATTTTATCTATGTATTAATTGTTTTCCTTTTTGAATAGGATGGCATGAAGTGGGAGAGGCTTCCAATTAATTTTTTCAAACCACATTACAATAACTTGGGAGAGAAACTTCAAGAGGTAGATACCAACCTAATAGGAATGGAATTGGCTTTAAGTTCCTACAAATCATTCCCAATCAACATTCTTGACCAAGACCTTAAACATGGTCTAAACACACTTGAGGAGCATGTCAGCCTAACCATTAAAAATGCTAAACACTCTTTCCTTGGTGGTGGTTCACTTACTGTTCCCGAATCCAATGCAAAAAACATAACACATTTTCTTCAATCCCTTCATACCATTCCAACAACTCAGCAAGAATTACCCATCTATTTCTTCCTATTTTGTGCCAAACTCCTTCACATGAAACCATCAACTGAAGGCCCAATAAATGCCCAAGCCCAGCCCATTCACAAAAAAGAAATTTCTCACGAAGGTAAAGATAAATGGGCTAGTTGGGCCACAAAATTGAAAAGCACAAATCTTCTCCCGGCGATTAAGTACTCTTTCGCATTGGGTCTATCGGTCTTCATGGGCTTATTGTATAGCAAAGAAAGCGGTTTCTGGTCTGGGCTTCCGGTAGCCGTAAGCTACGTTTCAGGTAGAGAAGCGACTTTTCGGGCCGCAAATGTTAAAGCCCAAGGAACGGTGATCGGGACTGTGTACGGTGTGTTGGGTTGTTTCGTGTTTAATAGATTATTGTCAATTAGATTCTTGTCACTACTTCCATGGTTCATTTTCACAAGTTTCCTTCAACGAAGCCGAATGTATGGGCCTGCGGGTGGCATTTCGGCAGTGATTGGGGCCGTTTTAATATTGGGCCGGAAAAACATAGGCCCACCAAGCGAGTTCGCCATAGAAAGAATCATCGAAACTTTTATTGGGCTTTCATGTTCTATTTTTGTGGATCTTCTTTTTTGGCCCAAAAGGGCTTCAACATGTGCTAAATTTGAACTCTCTCAATGTTTGTCCACACTGGTTGAATCAATTGGAACATTGAGCCTAGTTGGCAAAACTGATTCACAATTGGAAGAAAATCAAAGAAAACTTAAGGCCCAAGTTAATGAGCTTAGAAAATTTGTGGTAGAGGCAGAAGCTGAACCTAATTTTTGGTTTTTACCATTTCATAGTGGTTGCTATAATAGGCTTTTGGGGTCATTATCAAAGTTAGTGGATGTTTTGCATTTTGGAGAACATGCATTAAAATCACTTCAACAAGAGTTTCAAAGAAGTGACAATTTTGTGAATGAGGAAGTGAATATGTTACAAAGTGAACTTCTACAAGTTAAGGAAATTATTTGCTCTTCCATCAAAGGTCTTGAAGAAATTTCCAAGATGAAATCATTCAAGTTTGTTGAAAAAGAGATTGAAAAAAAGAACATGTCTAGTGATGTTGAAATGGGAAAGTCGCGAGAGGATGGCACGTGGCTTTCGGGTTTGGGAGAAGATGGAATAAGAGAAATCATAGAGACTTTTCTTCAAAGGTCAAGAGATGTTGTTGAGAAGTTGTATAGTGATGAAGGTGAGAAGGAGGTGAAGAGTGAAGTTGTTTTGAGTTTGAGTGTTGTTGGGTTCTGTTTGAATGTGTGTATGCAAGGGACAATAGAGATTGAAAAGGCAATGAGGGAACTTGTTCAATGGGAGAATCCCTCTAGCAGTATTTAATTTGTGTGAGATATCATGAAAGTTGCACGCTCTCAACAAATGAAATTGATCTTGTCAAAAAAAGTGAAATTGATCTTGGTAAAAAGAAATGAAATTGATAAGGTTGAATTTACATAGGTAGTATACTTCAATATTCTCAACAAAAAATAATGTACGATACATGCTACAATGTATTGTTAAAATCTCTTAAAATATATGAACCTCTGCATATTTACCTGATCAATATCTTTGTGAGGTTTTTCCAAAAATATCTATGTGAACTTTTTCAATGTCCATAATTGCAAAACCTAATCTAATTTCTTTTACGATACATATATCTATTATATCTATTCTTGAATAGTGTATTATATGTCACGTGATTAATAACATTCATTCATTAAGACTGTGCAGATGTATTATAATTCTTTAGTTTACCCGGTGGATTGTGTCACGTTTGATGTCCAAGTTTGTGACTTCACTTTTCATACTTGTCACTAGATAGATTGTGAACTGTGGCATTTTTGTTGGCCGAGCCAGTGAATACATTCGCCTTACAAGAGAGGTGTCCCATATATTATTATAAGTCTCATGTCGTTAATGAATGAGTAAAAATGTGACATATACAAATGTTTTAAGATTTTGGATGGAGATGAGACGTCTCCACTTCTTGTGGTCTTTGAAAACGTTCATATTTTGTTTCTCCCCAGACTCCCCCGACATTAAATCGAGATATATAAAGTCATGCAAAAGATCAACATGCTATCATGATATCAAGCAATATGCAATTCTTAACTAAGGAGTGAATTCTCTACTATCACTGCATGATCTAGTGAAATCATGGCCATAAAAAAATAAATGTATGAAGAATTAACTATAGAGGTTTTTTGAGCCTAATGTGTGCTAATTAGATTTGGTGTGACTAAATCCCTAGAATCTTCACACACGCTTCGTGTGACCACAATCAATATCATAATGGCTTTGATGCCTTTTAGATCCCACCTCGTTGACATGCTTTACACGAGGACGTGTTAATAGCCACACACTAGCTCTGTAGCTCATGATGACGATATTATTTGAGGATATTCATGATGGAAATCACTCTCTCTTCCATCAAAGGGTGGTAATGTATGATACGAAGACGATATTATTTGAGGATATTCATGCTGGAGAGCCTAAATGACACGTTGCACACATCCTCGAGTTAGACTATTCTCTAGTAGCTCGGGTTCACATATGTGAATCCTTGACAATTTGACATCATAAATTTAAGCTTCATTGCTAAAGTGTTCTCTTTCTAATCTTGAATATAAGCAAATATTAGTGGGCCTAAATCTAAAATAATTTCTACTACATTTACTTTGTTTAATTAAGTTTTAGGTTGGTGTAAACCATTGAGAACCTCGCTTAGTCTAGTGGTAAAAAGACATGTCTTGAATCCGAGAAAACCCGGGTTCGAGCCATGCTAGTGTATTTGGAAGAAGATAAATGTAATTACTTTTGTAAGTACTATTTGAGCCTGAAAGTCTTTCCTACCTTGAACTGGGGCACCATCTTCTCACCTTAAAAATTTTGTAACAAAAAAAAACCATTAAGACATTCAATCGGTTTAATTTAAGTTTTAGAATAGTTTTTTTTCTTATGAAAGTTTTAGATTACTTCTTAAAAGCTTTACAATGTACTGGTATTTTGATTAATCCTTTGCAATGTAGTAGTAATTAATTTTATTGTTTTTTTTAATAGGTAGTAGTAATTAATTTTATTGTTATCTAGAAATAAAATAAGGGTCTTGTTAATCAATGCTCTTAGGGCACTAGTTAAAGATTCAAAAATAGAATTAATTTACAAATTTTATGTAAATAAAGTTACTTTTTAAACTTTTAATGTATTGAATACTTCATTTCCAATACAAAATTTCCTCTTTAAACTTCTTAACAAGTGCCCCAAGGGCACTTGTTAACATTTTCCATAAAATAAGGGTAATGTTAATTTGTAACATTAGGGCGTATGTTAAGAAACTCAAAAGAAGAAATATTTTCTTAAATTTTGTGCATTCAATTCACTAAAAAGTTAATGATTAAATTTAATGCATACATTCCAATAAACTATTTCTATATTTGATTTATTAACTTATCCCTTAAATCTATTTTTAACAGGTTTTTCTTTTTTTAGGGAATTGAGGATTCTAAAGAAAATATCTTGGATAAGTTGGGAGACTATTTATCGCAAATAGGAGGTTGGAGGTCTGAGATAAGGGGAATTAGGAAGTTTAATATGTCATTACTTGGCAAATGGTATTGGAGATTGAGGGAGGAAAAAATGTTGTTTGTGGTATATAATTTCAACAACAAGATATGATGTGGAGGGTGGATCTTTAGGCGATTGTTTGGGGG
>Ga0099826_10002479_pt1 | contig 11925 bp, 6 predicted proteins | sample Mtrugardesep15_FD_76830 | JGI IMG/M metagenome (GOLD analysis project Ga0099826, IMG submission 76830) | Root nodule microbial communities of legume samples collected from California, USA - M. trunc garden sep15 | ecosystem: Host-associated > Plants > Roots > Nodule | place: USA: California...
GACGATTATGAAATTTTGCTGTATTTCGATTTTTATATATTGTTAGTAGATTTCTCTTTTCTTAAATCAAGTCGATAGGTATGTAAAACATATTCAACAATCTTCAACACTTATTTTTTCAATTCCCAACACTCCACATCATTTTCTCTCTCTTAATTTAACGTTCATTCATTTTTTATCTCTCCAATGGTTTTCTCATTCAATATTCTACCTCATCACTTTTTATTTCTTATTCTTATTTAATTTTATATTTTTGTTTTTATAATTACATAAAATTAAAATTATAATTAAATTAAAATAAAGAAACACTTAACATTTTTTTTTGTTTTTTGTAAAAACAAAATTTATTTAAATAATTGATTTTTATTTTCTTAACTTAAAATGCAATACAACAAACTAAGCATGCGACACAGAAAAGCTAATAATAAGATTAAGAGAGTGAAAAATTTGGTTTTTTTCTGTGTCCAAATCAAATGATCCAAGTCTTTATTTGTAGAGAAAAAAAATCACTAATTTTGGTAAAAAAATAAAAAAAATTATTTGCAATGAAATAATTGAGTCCAAAACATAAAAATGATAAAAATTGAATCAACCAACCGTAACGCGCCACGTGGCCTCTTTCAACATGTTTAACATCTTCATTACTTCTTTCCTCCACATCATCTTCAACACCCTTTCCTCCAATGATTCAACAACCTTCAATACCCTTTCAATAACCCCATTGCACTTGGTCTTAAGAGAAATGATATACAATTAGATGTACAAATATTTTCTTAAATCTTTTGTTTTATTTTTAATTCAAGACCAAACCAAGCTTCAATAAAAGGACATTTAAGCCTATCTTGATTACCAAAATCAACATCATTATACTATTTTCAAATAATCTACAAGCATGTCATTCATGTTGAATGAAGTCACTTTGTCACTTTTATTTCATGGTAAACTAGGTCTATAAATTGAGTAACATGACTATAGTTGTTGTTTAACAAAGCACAGCTAATGCTAGGCAAACATATGACCATAACATACAAAATACATGACAATAAAAAACAAATGATTAAATGTCTCAAACATATGATACATCATTCCAAACACAAAAGAGATAATATATTATGGACACCCTGTAAATCAAGTTATCAATAATTAAAAGGTAATCGTTTAACGATCTCCAAACAAAAAATGAAACATTTGATGTAACTCTTACCCAAATAAAGAACCCCTTCTCTAACTCAAACCCTTTCCTCCAAAATCATAATATTTATTACCAAAACATTTGTATCAATTGAAATATTAAATAAGCTACTAAAGTGGTCCTTTAACATCTCCATATCCAATCCAACCAAGGCTTTCGCCAAAACAAAGTGTTCCAGCCAAAGGTGGACCCTTAATTACCATTTTCAATCAATTTTATTAAAATATTATATATATTTAATAATATAACTAAAAAATATATTCTAACATTTTGTGGTATCAATTAAATATATTTAATTAAATCAGTTTATGATCAGACGACATGTTTATAAGTGAAGACAATCTTCACCTCATAAGTCGGTTTTGTGAGGTTGTGTCAGACCACGATTTTTATGATGGTATCAGAGGCTCCATTAAGATCCATTGAGTCGTCTGCTATTAGGTTTTTACAATTGGGTCATCCACCATTTATGTCCACCAATCAAGCCCAATAATGTTGGTCGTGAGGGTGTGTGTTAAAGAGTCTCATATCAAATAGGAGATGGTATAATAATGTGTTTATAAGTGGGAGCAATTGTGTCTCACAAGCCGATTTGTGGAATTATGTTAAGCCCAACCACAGTTTATAAGATTTTACTCTATTTAATAACTTTATTTCTAAATTATCCCTCAATCAATATAAGTATAAATTTTATTTTTTTAATAATATTGTATTTAAATGGAACAAATTTCTATGTTTACAATTCTTTTTTTATGAGCTAAAAAAAAAAGTTTAATTGTACCTAACCAGTTTTTTTTATTAAATATAAAACCAATTATTTTTGTTTAGAATCAAAATCAGAGATAAATATAGAGTATAATAGCGGGGAAGCAAGACGTAAGAAGAGGGAACACGATGACCCATAACCAAGCGACTATCTTGATCCATTATTACAGTCCCTAAAGAAAAACGAGCATGGTCCATGTATTCATTTATTAGTGCACAATTCTATACACCCTGCATATTTACATTATAAACCGAAATCAAAGCTCAATTATTGAACAAGTGAAGTTATGGTATGGAGTACAAAATTGAAATAGTTGATGCTAAAAAAATGATGTGTTTGAAAATGACATTCAAAAAGCGAACTGCCGAACATTTTTCATCAAAATGACATTAACTTATTATGATTTTATTTTTTAAAATATAGATCCTACACTCTAAAATTGCTTAATCTTAATCATATAATCATATATTTGATCTTGTGCGTTGAAGGAATACATTTTAAGAGATTAGCATGTAACGAAACAATAGGATAGCATGAGTATGTTTTGCAACTTGCAACTTTGATTTATAGTAACACACATTCAAAGAGGGAAAATGACTTAGGGAGAAAGTAAATTAAAAAATTAAACCTTATTCTTATTCATGGACAAGTCCTCTACTTATACATTGCACATACCGTACGAATTTGAACTCATACAACTCAATTGGGTCCAATACATTCGGCAATTAAACGTTTACTTGTATAACAAGTAACTTAACTACTTAACGAACTCATGTATTCATTTGATTTATATGCTTCAACAGTTTCAACTTTCAACAACAAAAAGTACTGCTCCTTGGAGAGTAATGTGGTTTAGAGTCATTGGATTTAACACGTTGAGAGCAACACATATGGTAAAGTTCCATTTTCGAATGGATTGAGATTGACTACGGTCATTAATTTGACACAGTCATGCAGTCTATTCACGGCTGCCATTGGATGGAGATTGAAGTTTATATTTTTAACATAGTATTTTGTATTTCTAAACTGTCTTATTTCAATAACGACCACGATGGAGCTACCCTTTTGTTGCGTCAATTTTTGGACAGAAAATCCTGTTTCTTTTTGGATAGGTAGGCAACTCTTTAACGTTAATGTTGGACTGTACTAAAAAATTGACCACGTTTGTCAATAGAAGGTAGTCCTGATGCCATGCAATTTTCGTTTGTTACAGCAATGTAGCTTGCTGTATATGACTTTTTATATTCAAGAATAGAAAATAGAGTTGGTGTACATATAAATTGTGGGTCAATATATCAAATGTGTTTGTAACCTTTTACTCGACTAAGATGGACTTACAAGATATTTTAAATTTTGCACTTTAATAAATTAATAATGTAATCATCGTAAAAAAAATATGTATATGAGTATACGTATACAGTATAAACTGGTGGATGGATTTTAAATTTTATAGTTCAGGCCACAATTATTAATACCAGCTCCTTACCTCACTCGCAGATCATAAAAATTGTACAAATATAGTATATAATAAGTAAAATTTAATTGCATTGCACGTGTTGAGCCACACTGGTTATACCATTATTGGATAAATTGAGGCGTGCCTTCCATTATTGGAGGTGTGGATTGTTAAATCAAAATTAGGTGAAAATCTTATCTATGTCTAGAGATTCCTTTATTTATTGTGTAAACAAAACAAAGAAACACACAAATGAACAAGAAGAAAGATAACAAACAAGTAAATAGAATGCAACAGAAAACTGTTATCGACACAATATCATACACGAATTCCTTATTGATGTGTTCGTCAACGTCAAACATTGACATGCAAAAGTGCATGGGAGTCCTAATCTCTCTGTAATTTATTTGTTTTACTCTAGCTAATCAAGATAGAGTAAAAATGTTAACAGTTGTTCGATCTTAATAACTTTTAATATATCTTGCAATATAGTGACATTATTTTTCTATCATCATTTTCATTTCATAAATATCAACAAATATTATTTATCCATGGATAAAAATGATTGAATAAGATATGTATATAACTATTTTAAAATGCTAGTTCACAATCATTGAATTTATTGGTGAGAAATTTAAAGAGATCGAGAGAGTATAAAAAATAAAGCAAGGACTTATTTGACCCAATATAGTGAGGGACTATCTGTATCATTTAAGTAGCTATATTTTGAATTTTTTTACAATAAAAAAAATTGATAGGGACTAATTAATTCCAAAAGAATTTCTAAGCCATCAATTTTTCTAAGTTGACGATTTTAATTGAAAGGTAATTTTGTATTTTTAAAGAACGTGATTACTTTAACTTAACAACGACTGGGTCAAACATGGTCAAGATTATTAGATAGGGAAATTTTTCACCGTATGAAAATGACGAAATTAATTCAAATATTATTTTTTGTGAAAGACTATGTTAATATATATTTTTAGTATTTAACCAAAAAAGATACAACTAATTTTGAAAAAAAAGGGCAATATTTTTTCATTTTGTGTTAACTATCTGTTTCTCAAATAAATGAGCACCGATGATTTAAAATTTAACTAATAATTATTTCAGTCAAAAATCAAACTCGTATTATCTTACAATTTCTCTTTTTAAAATTCTTTAACCACTTAAACTCATGGTTAAGAGAGCTACTATTATTTGGTTAAGAGAGCCGTATTAGTTTATAGTTCAATTGCATTAAATTAAACTACGTATGAATTGACCACGATTATAGAATGGGTGAAGCAGATTAGGTAAGAAGTGTAGTGGCTTGCTCGCAAATAGCCACCTTGACGCAGACCGTGTGGACACTTGTCTCAATATTAGCAGAAAAATGTATCTATTTTAGTGACTCAGCCGCAGCACCAATCATCAATCCAAATTGCAAGCCAAGCAAAGTTAACAGTCACATTTGCACATGCAAGAGAAGTTGAGAGACAAAAGGGAGATATAAAAAATTTGATAAGATTAGGTAGGTGCAAACCAATTTTATTTTTCTTCTAAAAAAGAGAGTAGCAGACAGTCAAATCCTCAAAACCCGGATTTTATTATAGTTAAAAATGCTTTTACACTAAGCAATCAGAATTAGAAAATAAATTGACTAAAAAAACAAACGCAAAAGGTTGCACACTGACGAAGTTAAATGAAACGAGGAAATAAAAATATTAATGTTCATACGGTATATAGAGTTTACACCGTCGCAAATCACACTAGTTTGCATATGTGATTTTAAAAAATAAGAAATAATTAGAATCCCTCAAAAAAATTAGAATTTAATTAGTCTATTATGTATAATTATTTTATACATTTACAAAGTATATTAATCAAAATCAAATAATTATGACCAAAATCAATTTTTTAAGTCAGGAATGCCAAACCACAAAAACTCCTTAATCCATTCTTCTCAACCAAATTCTCACTTTGCTTCATAGTAGAGAGTTCATATTATGTTTGTCCAATGTGGACCCTTAGCTCCCTTTTCAGTTACTATTGTTGATTATGTTTATACTTAATTAGTTGCAATCTATTGTAATATGTGAGGTTGGTGATGTTCCTTTACAACACTTGAGTTAATAAATTAGTCACTTCTATAAAAAAAAAATCAAATAGTTTTAATAACTTAATAAATATAATCGATTGGATAATATAAAATGAATTTGGTTTATATACACTATCTGTATAATTTTGTTTACACAAACATTCAATAATGTGTTGTCAAATAAATAATGAAGTAATAAGTCAATGAGATAACACATATCTAAAAAAAAATTACACCAATATATATCCAAATTAAACTCAATAAAAATTGTTTACATTGTATATAGATAATAAAGAGTGGTTTTTTAATGGAGTATAAAGAGTGTTTTTAGGGTGAATTATTTTTTTGTCCTTTAACTATTTAGGTAGTATTGTCTTGGTCCCTTAATTAAAACTTGATTTATTTTAGTCCTTTAACTTCTCTTCGTTGCACATTTTGGTCATTTCTTTTAGTTTTAATTTAAAAACGTTAGGTTTTCTTCATTTTCTTCTGAAATTTTTATGGGATTCTTGTTAATGGAGATAATGTAAAGATGAAAAAGAGAAGAAGATGAAGAAAAAATCTAACGTTTTTGAATTAAAACCAACGAAAATAACTAAAATGTTTAACAGAGATAAATTAAAGGACCAAAATAAATCATATTTAAATTAAATGACCAAAACAATACTACATAAATAGTTAAGAAACTAAAAATACAATTTAACTTAAAAAAATACGTCCTTAAGACTATGTGAAGGTAGTCTGCAGTGAAAAAGTAATTCACATTGGCAGAATTCGGCGGGAGCGTGTTCGCATTTGAGGGTTGATTCCCTTCAAATCTGCAGTGAAAAGAAAAAGGACTAGTGTTAAATTAATAATGATAGAGGATTTTTCAAAAAAAAAACCTTCCACTAACATACAAATTTTGTAACATAAAGTAAGCAATGGGGGCAGATTGTCACTAAAAGCATTTTTCTTTTATTGAAGGCCATATACTTTGCCAAAATGGTCAAACTTTGTTTCAGAAAGCCATTGCATGGTGTAGTTTATGGTCAGAAAAACGAATCATTCCCCACGTTCACTGCCCATATCTTAATTTGTTTTTTAATTATTGTTACTACTTCATCATTAGCCTCATCTCTTTTGTTTAAATTATTATTGTTACATTCTACATGATTTGAGACATGTATAATTGCGGGTCCAACTAAGGATTCACAATACGTGCGGTTGATTGATACGATTATGCTAAAAAAAAGATGAGTCCTCGTAATTTATTTTAGTTATTCTGGAATTTTTCCTATAAAATTACACATATTATAGCAGACTAACAATGGACTACGTTATGTCAAAGAAAAAACCATAGACTGCGTAAACCTGATTCATTGCGTATAAAACATAAAAGTAATTTAATTCTCATTTACCATATCAATGTTAACATATTTTACACCATCAATTAGTTTTTTTAATTGTAAAATTATTAAAATCAATATAGTTTTAATAGGAAAATAGGATATACACTAACGGTGTGAAATTATTATATACTATCATCAAATAGCAGCTATGTATTTTGTCAAATTACTTCATTTCATCCCGTTTTAATGATATGACATGAAGAAATTATTGACTCTCATTGAATATCGATTTAAAATTAATACACATCGACATAACATGTCCATTAAGAAAAATGCCTGATCCTACGAAGACTAAATCCACGAAAAACAAGAATTACATTGAGACCGTGTTTTCCACCAAACCCCAATTTTATGTTTTTTTTTTCTTTAAGTAGTCTAGTAGTTAGAGAAAAAAATACTAAAAAGTTATGCTTACGGAGACAATTTTAATAATAAAAAAAATACTAAAGATAAATGCATTGCACTGTTCGTAGATTTCGTTATTCCATATTTAGTAGGAAATAGCATTGATGTTGTTTATATATTGATTTTTTAACTAGTATTTCTGTTTATATTTTATTTTAGATAAAGTATTTAAGTTAAAATAAAAAATTGGAAGAGATTCTTTTTAGGAAAAAAAGTTGGAAGGTAATAATGGAATTAGAGTTAGAATCGTGCAAGAAGGCTAAACTTTGAAAATCAAATCGCACGTGGCATCCTGATGGATCTATGAAAAATGATCCACGAGAGCATGTGACTTGGCACCAAAATGACTATGTTTCAACGTGATGCTAGTGCGACCGCCATCTTCCACTTGCAGTTTCTAATTTGCCATTTTGCCTGAAATTAATAATGCTTACCTCAACAAATTTTCCAGTATCGCTTCAATTTTATTCGATATCTTCGAAGGAACTTCAACTAATTTTTATATACTTCCTAATTTATTTAATGACGATATATTTCTAGCTTACTATCCTTAAAAAATAAAATATTGTATTTTACTAATTTCTTTGTATTGTCTTTCTAACATACTTCACAAGAGCTTCTAGCGTGTTTGGATGATAAAATTGATTTGGCTAAATTTTTATTTTTATTTTTTTAAGTAAAATATAGAATGCAGAGGAGTCTCCTGTTGTAGTACCCTAAACATATATTAAATGAAAGAAAAAAGTATAAAAAAGAGGGATACAAAACCAAAACCTTACATAAGAGCTAAAAAGAACCAAAACAAAAAGAAAGCAAAAAAAGCAAACTAATGATGTGAACGACTGGAAGCACCCACCTTGAAACCTTTGGTTGTTTCCGGTTGTTTCTTCTTGTTCCTCTTCTTTCTTGGGACCACAAATTGAAATGGCTGACTTGTGTTTTCATCCAAATCAACAGCCTCATTATTCTGAGCCATGTTAGCCCATGATTCACTTAGAAAATCAATAGTCTGTTGAGCTTTTGTAAGAACAAGCCTTAAAACTTGCACGTCATGAATAACAAACCCTAAAATTAAATATTATATTAGAATACTTTTACTAAGATAAGTTTGAATAAAAAATTAATAATTTTTTCACCATACAAATTTGAAGGAAAAAATAATTTTCCTCGCTGACCCATCTTACTGCATTCTGATTTGCTCCAGTCATCTATGTGCACGATCTCTTGTAACCATTACCGTATCAATGTATTTCTCAACCACACAGTAATTTATGTAGCACATAGTCATTTATGTCTCTGAATACGTTACAAACGGTCACAATAATCCTTTCATGCATCAATTTATTAAAAAAAAAAACAGATAATCTTTTTATGTATCAAAATTTTAAAACGATCTTTAGTTGTGCATTGCATTGATCAAAGTAATCTATGATGTTAAAATGTTTCGTTAATACTGTCATATTAGTCTTTAGAATAATTGTTTATTGTCATATTAATATTTATAAGAAAAGAGTTATTGTCAACAACTCAACATTAAAGGACTGTTTCAAGGTCTATAACTATTTTGACCAACGAATACACAACCATGGTCTATTTTAAAATCTAAACACGTTGAGAGACTATTGTGATTAATCGTTACACATTTAATGAATAAAATGACTATTTCCCTTAACTTATGGTGATGATTTGTTTTTTTATCGCAAAGAATTCATTTTACAACAAAAACCTATTTTCCAGAGAGGGCATGTTTCAAAGCTGGTTTTAAAATATGAACAAATCTTGAGCTTTAAAAAACATAGAGTTGAAGAAAAAACACTCAAATAAATACCAAGTTATTTATCGTTTGCTTGCTGAAAGGTAGTTACAAACCGTTCATCACTTTTTAAATTGGTTTAACTTAACACGCAAACGGTAATTGACTATCGGTGGATGTATTTTTAGTAATTCAAGATGTTTGTGAGCAATTGTTAGATTAATAAAGAGCAATTAAAACAAGCAAACAATTAACTCCCGATGAAAATATTTTGTGGTTCGAGGTGTTTGGGAGCAATCTTCAATTTTAGGAACACTGAAAGACTTAACCTATGTATTTTCGTTGATGCCTGAAAATTGAAAAACTGAAAATGAAGGTTTTCAGTATGAATCTTCATACTCACTTTCTCATATATGAGTCGGAGAAAGATTGTGAGAGACAAATGAAGGGGAAGAAATGAAGAGTTATAACTTTATAGTGGGTAAAATAGATAGTTCGTGAAAAAATGTAAGGGTGAGATATACATGGAGGAGTATAGGGTAAAATTTTGAGATCATTATGAACCATTACATATTATGTTTGATATGCAATTAAAGAACTACAAATCATGTCCATAAAGCCTAACTCAACTGATCATACCAAAATTGATGGGTTGAACGCCATCACCCAAATTCAAACCCAAGACCTTATAGGGCGTGAGAGTTTTAGTGGTCTCTACCACTTCATCCACGGACCAAAAAACAAAAAAAAACCATTGGACCAGGTATTTACAAACCATTAGACTTGCACATTAAAAAACAATTGCCATATCCCAATTGTCTGGACTTAAACATAGTTTTTATAAATTCAAACAAGTCCTACAGTATAGGAGGTTGCCTCAACTAGTTTGAGTTAAGGGATTAAAGAGTTGAAGAGTTAATGGTCCAGAGTTCAAGTCTTGGCAAAGAGAAAAATATTAAAGGAGTAAATATCAATCTAACAAACTAACTACTAACATTTGTCATTTCCCTAAAAAAATAATAATAATTTGTCGTTAAAAAAATAAAAAACTGAAAAGTGATTAATCTCCAACAATCTGAGAAAAACCCGTTTACACAATAGATGCATTCAGTGTCATGCTATCTTTGTCACTAGTTCAGGGGGTCAAATTAACTACTAAAAGAAAATACATTAGCTACTCAGAAAAGACAACGAGTTGTTCAAAATCTAGCCAGATCTACTGCTTTTCCTTATGTCCACATATGTAGAATCACAGGTATGCATAAAAACTTAGGCCAAGTAGAGCAAATTCTGGCAATATTGATGCCTCTGCAACCAAAATGTCAACCGTCGGAACATATCTTATAGTGATTCGGTAGACCTTCATAAATGAGACCTTCTTGACTAAGAAATTGAATAGCTAGCCTGCAAAACAAGATAAAGAGTCAAAAAACATAGCTTGGCCAACATGATAAGTGAGGGAGAGGGAGAGGGAGAGCGAGAGAGAATACAGACGTGAGTTTATCCAAAGAAACTCCAAGTTGCTTTGCAATAGATTCAAAAAAGACTCCCCCCTCCATTGCCCTGAAACATCAGTAACAAAATTTTAGGTTGTGAATACTGGAAAAAATCCTTCAAGTAATCCCAATTCTAACAAAGTAATACATAGATAAATAACAGATTGGTTAAGCAATTGAAAAATTAAAAGCATACTGAATGCAATATTCTACATATGCATCTCTAACAACAAACAAGTGATAACTGAAAACTTAATAGTAATCTGGTGTGATGGTTTTGTATGATTGTGTTAACCATGTAATATGCCATCAAGTTAAATTGCCAAAAATATTTGTTTATTACTGTTTATTTTGAGAATATACACCACTGTAAAAAATTTATTAGTTGACTCTTGAAAAATTCTGTTCAGATAAAAAATAAAAGAATGTATATATAGGAAACACACAATTTTGGGTTTTTAATTGTTATAACAAAGAATGTATATATAGGACTACACCAACTTTTTGCTGATTCGCCTTTGAAGTTCAAGAAGGCTATTAACAATTTGTGCCTTTCGTACTGTATAGGTCAAGTCCCAGGTAATCCTAACTTAACTCTCAACTAACAGACCTAACACCGAAATTCAAGAAATAACAACGGCACCGAGAAATAACAGTTACTTATATGTTATAGGAGTCAATGAAATAACAGAAAACAAAACAAAACAACTTTTAAAATACACCTGTTTGTGGGAAGAACCAAAAATTCTAACACCAAATCTCGAACACTCTTCTGACCATTATTATGCTGACCGGAGAACTACAGAGAAAAAGTACTGAACCAGTGAGGATATGATAAAAATTAAGCAGAAACTAAAAGACATGGTTGACTTACTTGATTTGGTGGAATCGCTTGAGCTTGATAACCTTTTGTGGGAGTTATTTGTGCCGAATTGGCAACATGTTGCTGAGTAGGGATGCTAGCCTGGGTATGCTGTCACATTAAATATTAGATAGAATACAGTAATGAATACGGTACAAACTATTCAAAATTCTTAATCTTATATATCATGTTAAACTCAAACATAAAACTAGTCAATTTTATAACTTATACCTGTAACTTCGAATTATATAGATGAACATAAATGCAATCAATGAAATGGTGGGCAATCTCATTGAAGTCAGTAACGGGCCTGAAAATGACACAAATTAAGGAAGTAAATGTTTTATCTGCTAGAAAAATAACAGGTCTGCTAAAAACACTAGCCTGTGGTAATAGATTAACGACAAATGTATCCAAGTAATTTAAAAAATTGAACTGCTAAAACAAAATGAGAAATTTGAACTTTGTATCACCATACCTGAGAGAGAAAATACTTAAGGTTTTTTTACCCTGAAAACCTTTCA
>Ga0099826_10002480_pt1 | contig 11919 bp, 9 predicted proteins | sample Mtrugardesep15_FD_76830 | JGI IMG/M metagenome (GOLD analysis project Ga0099826, IMG submission 76830) | Root nodule microbial communities of legume samples collected from California, USA - M. trunc garden sep15 | ecosystem: Host-associated > Plants > Roots > Nodule | place: USA: California...
ATCATGCCCATGAAAAAGATGCCAATGGAAACTTTAGCCCACATTTGAGCAAGTGACCTTAAACCCCCTTCCACCAAAAAAGAGTAAAAGAAAGCATACCTTTAATCGAGTGGAAGAATCAAGGAAAACAAATTCCTGCCGTTTATAAAAATGCATTAATTATATTGTTGCCTAACAAACAAGTTTAACTAAAATAAACATCTATGTATGAACTAACCTTGATTATTGAAGCCCCGGCTTGAAAGGCACAAGAAACTATCATCAATGCTGGCCACACGAAATCAACTTTAGAGAGCATTTGACCTGCATTAGAGCCACTGCAATTATGGGAAACAAATTATCATACAGGCCCACTTCATTTAACGTGTGTCACAATGTATAAAAATGCCTCAGTATCTTTGATAATACTATTAAAGTATCTTTGTTTATCTTCTAGGATTAGTTTCTAATTTTGGAGTATCTTAGGTTATCTCTTTGGATAGTTTTCATATTACTTGGTTATTATTTTTATTTTTCTTAATTTCCCTGTTTATTTTGGATTAGGAGTCCTCTATCCCTATATATAAGGGTTTCTTGACTGCGCATAGTTCAGACTCATTTCGCTTGCTTTTAGTGTGTGCCTTTGTTAGGTGGTTAACCATGTATGGTTTTATGACTTATGTTTAATGGTTAAACATTGATCCTTTTCCTCTTGTCTTGCGTGGTTAAGGCTCATCTTTTATCTCATCCTCTTGATGGTTAATCTTTGCTAGCTTCTTCCTTTTATTGTAGTTAAACATTTCTCATTGGTTTGAAGATGTGACACCTTCTAGGGGGGCTTTTATTGCGGTTAAACATTTCTCATTGATTTGAAGATGTGACCCTTTCTAGTTGGGGCTTCAGTTGTAGTTAGCGCTGGCTCAATATTGTTTTAGTTTGGTTTTGAGGTTTTACAAGTTACAACTATTAGGGATTCATGTGTTTTTGTTTCAGTTTGGTTTTACAAGTTAGAACTATTAGGGCTTCGTGTGTGGTAAGCGTTAGTCCAATATCGGTTTTGGTTTGATTTGAAATAGTTAGTGACATCTTCCAGTTTATTTTAGGCCTCATCTAGAGTCTAGGCACTATATGCATGATATTTGTACCCCTACCAAATGAAAAGGCACGACCAGCACTACCAGAATACTAGAAGTAGTTAGCAACATAGGCTCTTGCAAACAGTTTATCGACATGTTTCCCAAAAATGAACTATTATTATACGTTGAACAAATATTGCAAGAAACATTACAAGAAATGAATTCTTGCTAAAACTATTTACAAATTTGGGATAATTAGCCACTCAAAAGATAAAATTTGGCACAATGTGTTACAGAAAGCCATGTGTTCAAGTTGCAAACACAAGGTAGGACTGCCTACAATGGATCTACTATTGATCTAACCCTTTCTTGAACCCCTCTACATTGGGAGATCATAGCATCAGGTTTCCATTTTGACATAATTAACCGCTCAACTGGTTAATTAATTCAATGAGTGGTCACTCTTCTATGAAGATCATTAACCAATTGAATGGGAACACGGGAGAAAAGGGGAACACAACTTCAATATGTTAGACCAAAAGAAAAAGGTACAGACCAGACCTTGTGAATTTAGTCTTTTAATCATAGAAAGTGATATCAATGTAGCCACCTAAATTGGAAACTCAATCAATGTTGTTCTTATCATCCGTGTGCACATATTGACAATTTTGACGCTTATAATTGCAGGGAGTTAAATTGATGTCAATCTTCTTTTGAAAGACCAAATCACATGGATCTTTGTGGGACCGAAAAGAAGTTTACTCTCTCCTTTTAATTGGAAAGGGAGGCCAGAGACTGATATTTTCAAATCAATACCACTCACAAAAGCTCAATCACTGCGCATGCTTGCGTGACCTTAATTTTAAGGAAAAAAGATCTTAATGCCCAAAAGAAAGTAAGCAATTCACACATAGGTAGTCAAATTAGTTAGGAAACTCAGCACGGGAAATTAAATATGGAGAGTAGTGACAATGATTATTGTATTTCTCCTGATAAGAAAGTTAAACTACCTTGAGATAGCAATCACAACACCAGCAGCTACTAGTAAACACCCAACAATTTGGTTAACTGAGTACCTTCTCCTCAGAATAAGAGCGGAAAACATCAACTGCCAAACTAAAAAAGTCTGCAATATAAATTTTTTACAATGTTTAGAGAATTTATGTTACACATAGTAATCCATTAAAATAACCAATACACTGGCTAACAAAATCACCAGAGAAGTGCTAACAGTTTGGAAATGTATCCAACTGAACAGAGAATGGCCACCACATGATTTAGAAGACCTATGATTTAGAGTACCATCTCTCTATTATACCATCACAATTCCGGTTAGTTAATAAACATTCTCACCACATATTTTGCGGCAATATTCTGTCATGTTCTTCCCCGGTTCGAAATAATAGGAGAGGCTAATAATGGGAATATGTAGACATGATGTCAATACATACCAAATATGTTTTTAAATAACAAACCTCCTATACTGAGTGATGCTACTTGCTACTAACCTATTATAAATATGCCAATGAAATGGATTACCTATGATGCCTCCAAAATGAGACAAAGAACAGAGTCAATATGTGGAAAAAAAAAACGGATTACATTGTCCTTGAATAAATATGTTGGATGACAGTAGTTGTGTCAGTCAGTACTTTGGAAAGATAAAAGGAGAAAATTAGGTTTAATAACACCTATAGTTAGTAGTACGAAGAAATCTCAGTTTCTATGATGCTACAAGTTACTCCCTCCCCATATTAAGTGCCACTTTAGGTTTTTTTCACACAGGTTAAGAAAAGTTGTATATAATTAAAGAATGTAATAATTTTGCATAATTATCGTAAATGCACAATGGAGTATAATAAACTTGAGAGTGATGCCCATTATATTAATTTTCATGTGAATAAGAATAAAATAATTGATGTTACATTGAAAAATAAAACAACACTTATTTTGGGACTTTTTTCTATTGCTAATGTGACCTTTAATATGGGACGAAGGTAGTAATAAACACCAAAACTATCAGATCTACAAAGACCACCAAGTAAGATATCATTGACTAAACTAAACACAATCAAGGCCACAACATTTCTAGTTAAGTTCTCAAATGAAAGGTAGGTTTCTTAAATAAGACCTTGCCAAAGGTATGACAAAAGAGGATCATAAAATAAATTAAACTTGAAAGATGTATAAAATAAAGGGCAGATGCTTATTATCCAAAATAGAGACAAATGTTATTTATTTTGTCACTCTCTTGTAATCTGACAAGACAACAAGGTCCACTCAAAATATTTAAGATACCTGATTCAGTATGGGTATGACTGGGCCAGGAAGTATTGCTGCAGAAGGTAACCAACGTTCAGTTTTATTGAATCTAGAGAATAAGAGAAAAGTGAGGAGATATTTTCTAGAAGACTAAAACTGAAAAAGTGAATTATCTGTTATTAAACTCTAATCTGCTGATTACAATTGTATTATAGCCTCTATAGAAAATAACAGAACTGTAATGTAACCATTAATGAATTTATTAGTAACTGAACGCCAGTGACACCAACTAAGCATCAAACCTATCTCATTGTTGCCAATCTTAAACTCTATCATTCCCCCACAAAACTTATGGCGCTTTCAACAGCTTTTAGACATATGATAACCTATGCTATAAGTTCTCTCAAACAGTCTCACAAGCTTTAGTGCAGATAAGTTCAAATAAGTCAATACACACACAGCAGATAAGCTCAAATAAGTCATTTATTTTCACTCCCCTAGCTTGAATAAATAAACTCAATACGAAAAATTGATAAAAAGAAGGAAAATCTAGCAAGATGAGAATGAGAAACAGTACCTCCAGCAGACATTCCAGAAACCAATCCCAGAGCTTCCAAAAACCCGATAACAAAAAACCGCCATTTGGGAATTGCAAGCATCTCATTTGTAACAATTCCTAACCGGTATCGTATATACAAAATGCTAAAGTATATAACAACATACCTAAACCACAAAAACAATTAAAAAAATTCATCATTTCACAATCATAACAAATAAATTAATAAAATTAGCAGAAAATTACCCACCCAAAAGTATTTAACTGAGCAAGGAAAAGGGGTAATTATTCATAGGAACAAGAGCTAATTTATAAAGAACGCGATTAGCAACAGCTAGAGAAACGGTAGTTACGGAGGTTAATAAAACGGTTTTGTTAGTTGCAGTGGACCAATCGGAAGAAGAGGAAGAAGATGAAGATTGGAATTTGAAAACGGTTCGATGTTTGAGATTGGAAGAAGGTAAATGGAAGGGTGATTTTATTGGAAGTGAAGAAGAAGACATTGAATTTGAATTTAGGTTTAAAGTTTTGTTTTTGAGTCTGAGATTGTGAAAATTGAAATGAGAAGAGAATAAGATGGTTGAATAAACTGCCATAGCTCTCACACTAGCTCTTGCTTTCTAACTGTTTCAACCACAATCCATAGCTGCTCTGCTGTAAATTATAAATTAAATACTTTCAGGGTCCCACTTAATTATATACAAAAATTTATTAATGGAGATAAAAATATAAAAAACAGAATTGATAAATCAAACCTCAAAAAATAAGAATTGATCAAAATATTAATGGATGGCAACATGTATTTGTAAGACTCGAAATCAAGTATTGATCAAAGTGACATATTTGTTGTAAGACCGCACCCTATTCATTATGGATCATGATTGCATAGGGATAAAATATTGACAAATTCAAGTATTTGGTACATTCATTGTTGTTTTATCAAAATTATATGGTTCATATTTTAAGTTTGGTATTGTTTATTTTGTTTAAAAAAACCTCGTTAAAATATGCACAATCTAATCTTGATTCAACAACTATAGATATGTTGAAGGCGTAAATGCGTCAAATATTGAATTCAGAAAATATGATTTCATCAACTGCAACACACCATTGGAAAAAAAGTCTTACTTTGAAAAACTCGTGAAGAATAAAATATGTAAATTTAAAATATGTTAAGAAAATGTTTAAGGTGCACTAACCATCGAGAAAGTCCACAATAGACCTCACTCTAAAAGAAATAGATAGGGTGAAATGAAAGAAGATAAAGTAGATAAAATTTTATCATTATTTATTTGTTTTAGTCTTTTATGTTTTTTAAACCACTAAACCTTTTATTTGCTTTAGTCATTTGTCTTTTTTAAACGAGTAAACATTAGCCCTTTTTTCAATAACCTATCAAAAGTTGTTGAGATATAATTGATGGTATTATATTTTATTATTTTTGTTAAATAGTCTAGTGACGATACTTATCTATAAGATGAATAAGTGGATAATATATATTTCAAACTTCAGCCCTTATATATTACATATAATGTTCCGCCAATTGAATTATACTCACGGGGACATTAAATTCATCCCACTTCAAAATGAAACGAACGTATTTCACATGTCTTTGCCATTTCACATTAACAATTTCCCCTTAAATATTCTTCTTCCATATGTTTTTTCTCGTTGTTTCACACTAACACGATGACGACTTTTTTTCCTTAAATAGAGAAGCACCTAAATTTACTTGACGGGATGAAAAATCTCAAACTAAAGTTTTCTTCTAAAAATATTTTTGGGGTATTTAATAAAACTTTAACATGACAATTTAGTGAATCAACACGTGAATTTAAGCACGGAAAAACAATCACCGCCTCATGTTCAATATCGACTTAGAAATTCTTAAAAGGTGACGACAAGAGAGATGACACTAAAACAATTGCCATATTTGGATTACAACTCATATAATGGAAGATTTGGTTATTGTTAGGAAAAAAGAAGGCTAAGAAGTTTTTTTTAAAAAAAATAAAAAATAAACGATATTCATTCAAATTGATATAGTACATCGATAAAATACAAATTTAAATTTCGCTAAAAATAAAAAGGATGAATTTGTGAACAAACTCACAACATCCATGTTAATAACATAAAACGGCAGAGTACCTATGCCTACAAATATGACTAATATGACTACATTCAAATCTCTGAAATACTTATATTTTTGGATCTGCAACGTTGGCGACGCCAAAGTCATTGTCATTGATCGAATATGCAATTGCTCAAAGTTAATCTTTCAACCTGAATCAAATAAACACCGCACTAAGACGGGAAATCAAAAACACATCGCACAAAGACGGGAAATCAAAACAAACGAAAGAAAACAGAAAATATGGTGAAATCACTTATTCAATCAGGATAAAAGGAAGAGAAAAAACAACTCGGAGGGGGTGATTTTTGGGTCAAAATTGACCTTAAATCACCCCTCTGACAAGAAGAAAAGAAAAAGAAAAGGGTGACAACTAGGGTTTGAAAAGGAGAGAGAAGGCTAAGAAGATAGTAAGTAAGAAAAGGGAAAAACTAAAAAATCGATCAGTAGAAGATATTAGCTTGATAGCATGTGTGATTGCAGCTAGGATTTGATGCAATGTATATTTGATTTTGAACTTGATGGCCATAAAAATTTGTTCGGTTAAATTCACTTTATTGTTGTTTTACTTGTCTTTTCAACATGTTTACCGTGCATAAAAAATCTAACTCCTCCCACAAAATATGTAATTTCTCTACTAATAGTTCTCAACTTAAGTATTTTGTCCTAATATCACATGTTAAATGATCTTCTGCCACCTGTCATTTAAGCGAGTTTTGATTTTACTCCATGTAGTAAAAAAAACTTTAGATTCCAACTTTGCCGTTAGAAGATTCTTTGGTTTTCACCCTTGATTTTTTTTTTTGTTTTACCAAAACCCTTGTAATTATTAGATTCTTCAAAATTGATGATTTAATACACTGACTTGGATACGACTGTATAAGATTGATGATATGGCATACTGACTTGACAAACATGGTGAGTTGTCACTGATTTAGCTTTTTATATTCTTTTTCAATTATTTTTAATCCACTTGTATTTACTGTTATTAAAAAATAAATTTTAAATCATTAAAAACATGTAAAATTTAGGTTAAATTCATGTCCTCTCATAATCAATCATCATAGATCCAACACATACAAAATTAATCATTTTGTTTATTGTATTTATCCCAAACTCGAATTTTTTATTAAAAATTTGGGTATGAGTTTCTAGGTTTTGATCTTGCTGGGTTTTTATGTTTGACGTTGTTATTGTAAAAAGAGCATAGGTAAAAGAGACAAAAGAACGAGGAAGAAAAGATAGGGAAACCGTGAGAGAAAAGAAAGATGCAGAATTACTATTTTTTTTAAAAATTAAGATATTTATATTATGTTTTATTAGTCCAAATGGAATAAAAAAATGCCAAATATACAATTTTATCCGATCAACGTGCCAAGTATGCATATTTGTACCATCAAATGAGATTGTGCATGAAAACCAATGAATTTGTTAATAACAGGGGAATAAGTTTTTTTTTTTCCGGGGGCAAACCAAAACTCATCTAGATAACAGAGGTGTAAACATATTTAACCTTAAAAAAATTATCATTAATTACTTTTACCCAATTACACCCTATTATTAATCATGTATAATATACGCAACAGACTCGTATTATTATTACATTTATGATAATAAGAATCAACCAGTTGTTAATGAAGTTAGTTTGATAAAAAAAAACCTCAATAGTTTTTTTTTAAGAGAAAAATCCTCAATAGTTAGTCACCCTATTAATAATCATTTGTTTTTATGTGAAAACGACAATTTTTTAGTGGAAAGAGTATATTTGTTATGCAATGTGATATGCAAAGAAGAAAAAAATGATGGGGATATGCAAATAAGTTAGTCACGAATGATATCATCATATACTGGTTAGTGTGTTAAAGTTAAGTTTGCTTTTCTACTACGCTTATATAGACTGATAAAGGGACAAAACAGGCAGTAATATTGAAAAACCGCCAAAGGCATATTTCCTATTGCAATTATAGGCCTGTACATAATAATATTAACATGAAATAATTAAAATTTTGTCAACCCCCTGTACCACTATTAAAATAGCTGCTAACCTAGAATGTAATAGTATTTTGAACAAAAGAAAATCTCATCCAAAACCAAATCCCTCATTTGCTTCATGAATTGCAAGCAGTAACCTTTCTTCCAAATGTTGTTTAGATGGATACTCCGGCAAATCTAATTGATTGAAACTGCATCAAGAATAATTGATGTTAATTCAACTCACATTACAAATGATTCATCACGAGATGTAATATAGCCAAAAATTGACCCGAAAAGATTATGTCGACAAAATATATAACAAACTGAAAGTAGAGAAATGGTACCATGTATGAGCAGAAGGCAAGTGATCAGAACTTCCATATGCCTTATGTATTTGAAACTTTTGAGCACCTGAAATTCCTTGAAGAGCGCTGAAACCCTCTAGAGGCACCTGAAACATTGGAAGCCAGAATCAGACCCATAAAGCGTACATTACATGCTCACAGTTCCAAGTCTTCAACAACATTATTCAATCTTTTAAAGTACGAGAGGTTAGGAAGTCAAAGTATTGGAATAGAATGCAAACTGAACCCATACTCTTGCTTATGTACATTGAAACTCTTGACCATTTGGAAGAAAGTAAACAGAAAAACTGGGTGTAACAGAATGTAGCTAGCATTTAATCTTATTCATCTTATACATCCAAACTCCAAATAAAAGTATTTCCAATATGAAGATCACTGTAAATTTTGGGACACTGCCCATAAAAGATCAAAATGTTTAAAGCTCTGAAAGAAATATACCTTGGATGTGCCTGTCACAAACTGCAACAGCCTGGCCTTGTCTTCTTTACTGAAACCTTGAACAACCTCCCAAAACCATTGAATCACCGGGGAAGCAGCACTATATCCAGAATATTCTGTGTTCGCTCTCAAGTCATCCACTGAAATAAAATGATTAACCGTGTCAAATTTTCTTTTCTAGGAATTAGACTTGTAAAAATAACCAGCATTGATCAAATGAGCTAGAAACATCAACAAAGGAAAATGTAAAATAACGAAAGAAACTCACAATAAGGATTAGGTAAAATAAATATAATGTAACAAACTCACAATCAATATCAGGAAGTCCACTGATCAATAGTTCCAGCTCTTTGTCATTGAATATAGATATCAACTCCTTCGGAATTATTTCACCGAACCCTTCCAAGAAAGCATTTATTTGAGGTCGAATGGCAGTAGTCAATCGATGCTCAGCAACCAAATCAACATATTGATGCTTATTCTCCTCTGTAACTTTAGTGTTCCGTCCACCAGGAATCAACTCATAATCAGTCACCTAAACATGTTCATTAAGATTAGACGGTTAACAATGAGGCAGCCAATGCATCAATATCATCTCAAAAAGTTTCAGAGCAAAGACAATACTTCTGTTCGTTCATATAAAATCAACTTTTCCTCATCTGCATCAATGCTAAAAGTAAGATCCAGAACATCGCTGATATCATTCTGCAATCATGCCAAATACAAGAAAATGTTAGTAATCGACATGCAGATAATATTTTTTTTATTTTTAAGGATGTTGATAGGGTGGACTCAAAACTACAAATTGCACTTGCCTCAAGCAGCCATTTCAAATTTTTGAAATAAGCCGGATCAATAGCTTCGATATCATGATATGTAACTTTGGCTCCTAGAATGTGCTTATAGAATGATCGGGTAAAATGGACATCCAAGAGCTGACCATCAAATAATGCTTTTCCAACCTGGATAAGATAGATGGGATAAGAAGCATATATATGACATGCAGCATGCATTAAAAAAAGGTGCAAATGAACTCACCACTCTGCCAACAAATTTGAAATAAGATAGATGTTCTGTTTGGTAGACAGAGTTCGGGTTTGGCTGAAATGTTGACTCATTTCCCACGGTAGTAAAAAGCAGTGCTCCTTTGTCAAAAATGACCCGGGACAACAATTGATACCACTCCCTTGTAAGTCCACCAGCATCAATACCTTCCTCCCCTTGGAAGTGAACAGTCAACCTTCCCTTCAAATCTTGAGTTGATCTCATTCGAAGCTGGTTGTAGGAATCTTCTAAAACATACGCCCTTCTTACTGATATTCTTAGTGGGCTGTGGTGATGGTCATGCTGATGCTTGATTTTTGATCGGAAGTAGGAACGCTTGTTATCAAAATCAATGAATCTTGGAATCTTCAACATAAGGGCAAAAGATTTCTCAAGCAAGCCAGGATTTTGCCTGATAAAAGCATTTAGCAGCTTCCTATGCTTCTCTGAAAACTTGACGAAAGCACCATGTTTCTCATCTATTTTCATAGCAGCTCCAGATGTTTTCTGCAGAGTACCTGATGTGCTGGCATCTTCAACGTCAGAGATATAAGGAGCACCATTGTCATTGTTAGCACCTGACTGTGCAGGATGCAGCTTCTCACAAACCACAAAGAAAGATTCTATGTATGGTAGGATATTTTGAGAACCAGCAGGAAGTGGAGGCATGACACTAGATGGTTTAGACACTGATGAGGTAGATGGCGTAATAATCTCAGATGCTGGCTCAGCGTAGGATTCTATTTTGCTTATGCAACAGCTCAGCTCATGCCACAATGGTTCTAATGCTGAATTGATTTCCGAAAACTCAAAATGAGCACGAGAAATTCCGTCATTCTCTTTCTCAGTTGACGAATTTACAAAGGAACTCAAGGCTTGTAAAACCCTCAAAATTGCAGCACCGTTAGTTGACGTACTGAGAAGAGCTTTTATTGTTTCACTGAAAATGCGTAATTCATCCATAGCAGACGAAGTCAAGTCTCGAACTGCTCCTGACAGGTGCGAGACAAAAAGCTGACAATGAATTGGAGCAATGGACACTAATTTCCTCATTACCTCAGCGACGAGACCATATGCATTATCTGACAAACTGAAAGGAATACATGAAATATTAGATGAAGTCACCATTGGCAAATGCCACCAACAACATATGGTATGTAAATAAAAAGAAAATAAATATCAAGACGCAGGTATCAAAATGGAGTAAATTAGAAATCGGGACCTCAACTACCAGAAAAGAAAATAAATATCAAGACGCAAGTATCAAAATGGAGTAAATTAGAAATTGGGACCTCAACTACCACTTATGACTCCCACCACTCCCCAGGAGTCCGGAGTTCTTATGATCGTAACTAAATCTACCAAAACAAGGCAAACTGACAAAACCCAAACAGAAGAACTAACACAATCTATAAGCATAGGTATAATCATCATACCCTTCTAGAGCAAGCAATGAACACAGGAGCTGGAGTTCCGTTTGTGGCAGATTACCCAATACTTGCTGATTCTCACATTCCTTACTACCAGAGGGTGTGGGATCGGAGGAATCATCAATGTTGGGATGAGCATCAAGACCAGAAGAAGTAACAGAATTTGTATTTACATCTTCGTCCATTTCAGAAATTTGGGGGCCCAATACTGGCTCTGTAGATATATGGGATTTTTCAGATGAATTACACTTGCCTCCAGCACTATTGATGATGACATCCAGTAAATTTAGCAACTGAGAACAAATACAGAGTATATCCAGTCAGCACTGTCTGAAGTTACATGAAAAAGGATGCACTAAAGATACCAATAAAACCAAATCATCACCTGTTCAAGATGGGCTATGCTCCTCAAATAAAGGGGTTGTTTCAAGAGACTCAAAAGCATTGCAATGGATATGTATCCTTCATTGTTTTCACCCAGGTTTACTTGATCCTCAATAACCATCACAGCTTTGCCGCGTGCAATATCAGTACTATCTGGGTCTCCTGATGCAGGACGATGGAGCCTAAGCTGAAGCAACATTTTTGCCACATATGGATGATTACGAGCAAGATAAGTGAGAGTTTCTAGGATTCTCCGTGAGAGCAATGGGGGAACTCCTGC
>Ga0099826_10002482_pt1 | contig 11918 bp, 10 predicted proteins | sample Mtrugardesep15_FD_76830 | JGI IMG/M metagenome (GOLD analysis project Ga0099826, IMG submission 76830) | Root nodule microbial communities of legume samples collected from California, USA - M. trunc garden sep15 | ecosystem: Host-associated > Plants > Roots > Nodule | place: USA: California...
ATTTTTGCACTCTCCCCTTTGGGAAATTTGAATGCTTTAGCTTGGACAAGTGAAACAAGCGATAGGATAGTCATCGAAACTGGCATGGAAGATTCGTGTGATAGTTATGCATTGTGTGGTGCTAATTCAGTATGCAATATGGACGGAAACGTACCTAAATGTGAATGCTTAAAAGGTTATGTTCCTAAGTTTCCCGAACAGTGGAATATATCATATTGGTCTAGTGGTTGTGTTATGAAAATTAATTCTTTTTGTAATAACAATTCCACAATTGGCTTCTTGAAGTACATAGAAATGAAATTGCCGGACACATCTTCATCATGGTACAATAAAACCATGAGCCTGCTGGAATGTCAAAAAGCGTGTATGAAAAATTGTTCGTGTACGGCTTATACAAATGCAGATATCCGAAATGGAGGAAGTGGTTGTTTGCTTTGGTTTGATGATCTGGTTGACATGAGAATATTCTCTCAGTGGGGACAAGATCTCTATATCAAAGTCCCTTCTTCGGAATTGGGTAAATTCTGTTTATTTTTCTTCTTAATTGTTGGTTCTCTTGCATTTCCTTTCCGATATACTTTACTATATTCAGATATTGCAGTGAGAACTTTCGAAAGAAACATTATGATATTGCAAAGGGAAGTGTTATGCTCAAGTGGCTCATAAAAAGGAAAAAGTTAAATACTGTGACTTAAGCTCTAAATATATACTGCTTCTACAAATAGTTGATTATTAATCAATTGTGTGTTGCATTTGTCAGATGTTGTTAGTGTTAATAGCAACGAAAACCATAAGCAGCAGTTGATACGGATCACAGTTGCCGTGATAATTTTAGGATTCCTCACATGTGCTTGCATAATAATATATATAAAGAGAGGTAAACTTTGTATGTGATTATAACAACAATTCATGCTAATATGCAATCATCCATATTAATTATGTTTATGATAATATTTTGAATGTACAACATATGTATTGAAAAGTTTCAAAATTGATCTGGTATTTTAGTTTGCGAAAAATAGAGAAAGAAAATATGGACACTTGTGTTTGTAATAGTAATTAATTTCTTGATATTGTCGTCTTGCATGTTTCAGTGGCGCCGAGAGTATATCATCTTGCACCATTTCAATGGAGGAAAAAATATTTTAGGTTGAGGAAAGAAGAGCCTGATCTACCAATATTTAGTTTTCCAATCATTGTTAAAGCAACTGGTAATTTTTCTAGCAGAAATAAACTTGGGGAAGGTGGATTTGGACCAGTTTATAAGGTAACATTGCCATATTCCATTAACATGTTAATTTTCGAAAAAAAAAATGATTCATCAAGTATTCCAAATGATGGTTTTCAGGGTACCCTGATAGGTGGAAAAGAGGTAGCCGTAAAACGGAACTCAAAACTGTCCGATCAAGGGTTGGAGGAATTTAAAAATGAAGTTTTGTTGATTGCAAAACTTCAGCACCGTAATCTTGTGAAGCTTCTTGGTTGTTGTATTCACAGAGAGGAAAAATTGTTGATCTATGAATACATGCCCAATAGGAGCTTAGACTACTTCATCTTTGGTTTGTGCTTTTTTTGTTTGACTTTTCCCTAAAATATCTATATTATTTTCCTTAATCAAGTGGTATGCTAAACATATAAGTGAAATTTACCAGATGAAACTAGAAGCAAGCTCATGGACTGGTCGAAGCGTTCCCATATTATTGATGGCGTTGCTAGAGGACTTCTTTATCTTCACCAAGACTCCAGACTTAGAATAATTCACAGAGATTTAAAGTTAAGCAATATATTACTAGACGCCCTTATGAATCCCAAAATCTCGGACTTTGGCCTAGCTCGGACATTTTGTGGAGATCAAGTTGAAGCCAAAACAAGGAAACTGGTTGGAACATAGTAAGTTACCTTCTTTTTGTACTCAGCTTATAGCGTATATACAGTCACTTTTTTTCCGTTTCTTATCCCTATGTATCAACGCTTTCAGTGGCTACATGCCTCCAGAGTATGCTGTGCATGGTCGTTACTCCATGAAATCAGATGTGTTTAGTTTCGGAGTAATAGTATTAGAGATAATAAGCGGGAAAAAGATTAAAGTGTTTTATGATCCAGAACACTCTCTCAACCTACTTGGCCATGTAAGTGCAATCAATATACATTTACCTGTTTGAATTGTGTCAAATCATAATAGATTCAAAGTAAGTGACTTCTAAACATTTCATTTCCATAGGCATGGAGACTCTGGATTGAAAACATGGCAATGGAACTAGTTGATATGCACTTGCTTGAAACAATCAATTATTCTGAAATCTTACGATATATTCATGTTGGGTTGTTGTGCGTACAAGACAAACCGGGAGATAGACCAGACATGTCATCTGTGATTCTCATGTTGAATGGTGAGAAATTATTGTCTCAGCCGAAAGCTCCGGGATTTTATACTGGAAGGAGCTTACCTAAAACAATATCGCCAACTTCAAATGAGATGTCAATTACAACTTTTGAGGCAAGATAAAATATGAAATTTCAAACCAATTAATGTTTGAACTAATAAAGCTTCAGATGATTAAGGTTGATTTGATACTTGAACATGTACAGAACTTGTTGTGAATACCTTTATATAGTATATTAAAGACCAGTTTTTGTCTCCTTTGTCAGTGTGATGCAATTTTATGTTCAAGAATACTACATCAAATTTTTAGAGATAGTATTTAATTGATTGAATAATCTTACGCACGCAACTGTAAACTTTGCTACTTATAGTTTATTGTTATAGTGTTCCACTTTATATTAGAGTTTATTGTATTTTATCCTTTCCTTATGGTGCACTAGGAATGAGATTGAAATTGTGTCTGAATGGCTGCCATCAATTGGTAATTGATTCCAGTAATCCACTTGCTTATCAGAAACTCGGAACGTCTCTAGACCATACAACTTACACGACACTTTATACTTACCGTGAACAACAAAATAGCGAAGATAACTAGTTATATTGTTTAAGGTAAAAACTATGAGAAAATTGTTGCAACACATGGGGTGTGCGAGCTTTATTCATGTTGACCAGTTATATAGTACATAATGCAGAAAAATTCACCAAGCATGGTTGTGAATAATACAAATTGAAGAGAAAGGATTATATTCATAAAAAAATATAGAAAGCAAATAAGGTTAAGAGTTATGTGAACAAAAAACATCATTTTGACACTGAAAATGCAGTAGTAAGATGGCTATTCTAGAAGGTAGAAAGAAATGGGATGGCTCACAAATATCAACAAAGTAAAAAGGGTGAAAAAAATGGCTATTCTAGAACAATAAAAAAATTGCTCACAAATAACATCACAAAGAAGCTCACTTTTTGGAGATCACTTGAACATGTATTATTGCAGTGACAAAGCAAACATAGGCCAAGGGATAAGAAGAATAACATGACATGTCTGCATTTCTGCATTAATCGGGAACAAGTAGAATGATGGAGTAAAATTTGTATCAAGCTTCTAATCTTATCTAAATGAAAAACTTGGTAAGAGAAGTTATATTAAGTCAATAGTAGAATTTCCATAAGCACAACTTACTGAAGGACATGAACATGCTTACCATAAATTAAATACCCTGACAGTGATCCAGAATCTAAACCCTGAGCAGAAAAAAATACACAGAAATGCTGGATTTCCCATGACATAGCTAGAGAGCCAGAGAAATTTCACAAGGGATTTTATAAGTATCTTGTGTCATAAGCCCTTGTGTCATAAGATAAGCTTAAATAAGCCCTACATAAGCTACTTCAAACAGCTCCTACCCTGTACAGAGTAAGCTTCAAACTATTTAACTATATATGCACACAATCACCTGCATGAGTTAACAACTGTGATTATATATTCACTTGAGAGGTAGGGTTACTGCTCCTCGAATGAAGACCCAACATGAATGTTGTTTACCTATAGCTAATATTTTTAGATTCCTTTAAAATGTTAAATCTTACATCTGAAGCTATTGATATGATTGAAATCTTTGAATTTACCAAAACCAAAGTTTCTCCATACGACAGTTTGGTTTAGCCACATTTATTCGCCATTGATAGGAAGATACATGATCCTTTGTTAGTAGTGCAACCTGATAACGCAGTAATTATAACTTGTACTGCAAGTTATCCATTTTCAAAGAGAGAATTGAGAAATCGAGAGAGAAGAAGAAATGAACTATTGATTGTAAACTTGTTATTCTCATTAGCAATGATAGTGTGTTTACATCATACTTATATACAAGCATATGTACATTACTTGCTGATCAAGTAATCAATCAAAAGCTAACAAACTTTGATTAAAAGTAGCTAACAACCATAACAAACTATATAAGTACTTTCTATCTTAACTAACTTCGAGTTTATCTCAACTTACTTGAATTAAAAACTAACAAAACCTGTATGTTTCTTATCGTTTTGCTTATATAGAACTTATGAATAGCCTTAGATATATAAAGAAAACTATAGAAATAGCATCTGGTTAAAAAACAACTGACTAAATAAGGACATGATCCAAAAACCTAAATAGCAAGCAATCAATTACCAAACTAAATTAATGTTATTTGAAGCTAGACAGCAAATCAACATAAACTTGCAATGTTGTGTTGTCACACAATGCCAAAACTATGGCTCTCTTCCTTGAGCGTAACAGTACTAGTAATAGTTGTATTTTAGGCACACAAAAAAAACACTAATAGTTGTATAATCATAAAACAAGTAACTTGCTACATACAAAAAAAAAATGGCACAACAAGAATTCCAAAGTTTAGAGCATTTTCTCAATATATGTTACTCATCTGAGTTTGATAAACTAAGGCAAATTTCATTAAACTTGAAATTTAAGCAGTTTCTCAATATATATTTAACTTTAACTTGCACACACTTTATGCATGTTCGGATTTATTTGAAAAAAATTGAACTTATAAGATGCTATAACTACAAATTTTTGACACAAAAGTTCCAATTCTTGATCACATTTAATTTAACGACTCCAGCCAAACTCTAGAATATAAGAGCCACTTCCCCAAAAGAAACATATTAAAACCATAAAAAAAATATAAAAAAAATAAATAAATAAAAAACCATTATATTTGAACACTCATTATTTCTATAAACTTGTTCAACATTTTTTTTTTTGTTTTCAAATGTTGCATTTCACTCTCTATTTTGTTTTTCTCTCTCCATGGAGTTGAAACATTTTTTTAAAAAAATGGGACTTCTGAAACATTTCACTCTTCATCTTTGTCAATGTCATCACCTTACGTGTTTAAGCTCCTCTTCTCTTCGACGCTTCCACCTCCTTCAAATCGCAGCTTAATTTAGGAGTAAGTAAACAATTTCGTTTTCTAATCGCATCTTCTGTTTTCATTCCTTTGTTTTGCTTTTCTTTTTGTGTGACTTCTGTTGGTTTTCAGTGTTCGGGTTCCCTATTCTAGTTTCTTTTTTATTTCATTAACCACTTTAGTATACCGCGACTTAAGTCTTAAAATACAAAATTTTGCGACTTTACTTAACAACTCAAATTCATGAAGAATCCCAAAAAATAGGTAAAATCCTATTAAAATTGCACAAAATCGTGAAATCAGTTGAAAATAGCTGGATTTTAAAGGATTTTGTTCATTTTTTCATACGGATCAATTTTTGTCACAGTTTGTCAAATGACCTGATTTATACCCATGACCCGGTTGTGTAATGAGGGAAATGATGAGATTGATCATGAAGATGAATGTGTTGATACGATGGAGCATAACTATATAATTGGTGATTTCTTCGTGATTTATGATTGCATATAGGTTTTGCCTTTTACGTATTTGTAAGGCATCTAGTCTTTACCTTAAAACTTAATAGTCACTTACTCACTTATGATCAAGTACTTTGTTAGACATCTAGGATTTTCCTTTTAAGTATTTTGTTTAGGTTGTTTAGCATTATGACTACTAAAGAATATTTGACATCTAAGCTTTGAGTCATTTATGTACATGTATTTGTGGACTTTGAAGTTTGAACTTTGAGTCATTTATGAATACATGCAATTTATAACATATATTTAACATTATTTTTGTTTTAGTAGAATCGTTGATTTTGATTGCGATTTTACGATGTGCGATTTTGCTTTCTTATATCGATTGTACAAAAGTCCTTGACTAAAATCATTCGATTTTGATTACGATTTTACGATTTGCGATTTTACTAATCCCTTTTGATCTGAAGTAAAATCTCGATTTTTACAACCTTAAGTACAATTGCTTGATTAGTAAATGTTGTTGTATGTATCTAATATGTTGTTTGTGTTCCAGTAATTGAAAAAAGATCATTCACCAGGCATAGTCTATTAAAGATTGAACGCAAATGATGCCAAGCCAATTTTGTACCTTAATCCAACCTTGCCAGATCTAATCAAATTAATTTTGATACCATAGGTCTATTATTTCTAGTTGTACCATCTGAAGAATAAAGTTTGTCCTGAAAAATAATTAATGACAGTGTAAATTGTTACTCTATTATGCTGTGCATTCACAGTGTGAATTTATATTACTTTTTACCCCACATACAAACTATATCAGGTTGGTTTTTGGTACGACATTGGCTTAAGCATTCATTATTTGGATTGAATCTTCAGCACTACCACTATTTCGCGTGTTTGATCTTTATTTAATTTTTTTTTTCTTCAATTACTGGAGTACAAACAATATAAGTCTTAAAACCTGGCTCAAGTGTTTGATCTGAAAAACATTTGCGTTTTTTTAAAAAAAAAAATAGACACATGGTATCATACATGTTAGCATCCCTTAGAATTTCCTCAAAAAAGCATCCCTTAACATAAATCTTTTTTTTTAGGGACTTAACATAAATATTAAGCCTTTTTTAAAAGTGTAGTTATTTTTTGTTGAATTTTACATGTATTGTTTAGGGCAAATTCTATGGTACATCCAAAAATTTGAGTGTATTGATACACCAAATCCTTAAAATAATAGTTAAATGAGTTATTTTTTGTAGGGAAAAATTATTTTCTATCACCTATAATTATAATAACTAAATCTTATTTACCAAAAACGTCAACACAATAAAATTTAAATTTTTTGATTTTTTATTGCTCGTAATAGCGAATTTTGATTATTTTTTACAATAAAATGTAAAAAAAATTAGTATGATTTTTATAAACAATGAAATGATATTTTTTCTAATAAAATGATATTTTCTAAACATAAATATCAACAAAATAGTTCTTTTTTTCATAAAAAATAATAGTTAATGTATAAATTTTGAAACAAGAGTACCGGTACACCTTAATTGACGGGTGTACCTTAGAAGTTCTCATTGTTTAGTAGTAATTGTTATATATTTCCAAAATAAGTCCCCTGATTCTCTTATTTTAGTTGAAAAGGTCAAGTTGAATTCTTTCTTGTGGCTGAAATCTAAGCAGGCAATTTTCAATTATAGATATCATGATTGGTGGAAATATCCACTCCCTTGTATGGGCGTTCAGGTGTAATTTTTTTTTATTGGTTTGGTGCTGTCAGTTTTTAAGCGCTAGGATGTTGTAAATATTGTTGGTTGGTTTACCTTTTGCATGCCTTGTGCAGGGTAAATTGACTTTATTTATATAGATCATATTTTCGTCTATTCAAAAAATTGTTATATATTTCCAAAAAATGGCAACCGTTATATTTTTACATGTTTTAAAAATAGAGATATATAATATTATAAATTATTGTCATCAAGTTAATTTTTTTTGTTTTTTTGTTTGTTTTTGAAATAAAATTAAAACTATATACTTAGAAAAACATTATTAAATTGTGTTGTCAAATCACAACTAAAATTGGGTCTCATGAAGTCAAACATTTCCCCAATCACGCAGTCTCAACATAAGTGAACGTCCATTCTTAGTTAAACGTTTAAAAAAAAGCATATATAGTTTTTACTTTAAAATTTAAAAAATTGAACTTACAAAACCATCCAATTTTAATCAACAACCACAAATGTGTGACGACCCTACAGTACAACAAATCTGGATCGACCACAACCTTTGTAATTAATGTGAGCCATCTAGTATTTTTCAAGTTGCCAAAGTTGCCCACACGTTACTTGGTGTTACTTTGTCGGGCCGTTTGTACTTGCCTTAGCATTTTGTTTGCATTTAATTAGTAGATTATTAGATGTTTTCTGAAATGGTTTGCAGATATAAGTTGGAAAAGTGTCAAATCTTGCTGCAAATATAGTCAATGATGGCTTATGGAAACGGACTAGAACCATCCCTATAACTAATGCATTTTCATTCTACAAAGAAATTAATATGACAAATCGATCATCTATGAAGTTGTTGAACTTCATGAAAAATGGTACCGTTAGAGGCTATAATATGACAAACATGTCACATTTAACATAGATCTTACGTCAATACAATCATCTAACCCATTTAGATTGGTCTGGTGGTGTTGCCTTGCAACCTTGGAGCATGCTAACGTATATATGATATTAGTGTAGATGACTACATATTGCGTCATAAACTCGAACCTAAAAGCTAACATACGGATCATTTGGACTCATAGAGTTAAATGTACTAACTTGGCTATTCAGTCAATAAATTTGGACGCAACTTTGCTTTCCCTTTCTTTATACTAATACTAATGTGGTTGAGATTGAAAAAGACCGGCGCAAACTTCTTAAATGTCATTGCTATTTATTATGGTCTCTAACTGGGTAAGGGAAATTTGGTCACAACAATAAATGATTCAATAATTTGAACATATCCCATTATTGTTCCAATTCTAATCCAGGTCCACTCTCTTTCTTCTATAACAAGAAACAACCCATCCGCACCACCTTGTCTATCTACTTAGAGAGCACAGAAAAGTTGCTAAGAAATAAAAATATAAAAAAAAATGACTGATACCATCAAAGTGTTATTTCGTTTGTTCATTTTAATCTGTTACACGAGAACTAGCACTTCACTTGACAGTTTAGCCATCAATCAATCTATCCCAGACGGCCAGACATTAGTTTCGGCTAATGGGACTTTTGAAATAGGTTTCTTCAGTCCTGGAAATTCTACAGGTCGGTATTTGGGGATGTGGTACAAGAACTTAACACCTTTAACAGTCGTATGGGTGGCTAATAGGGAAGCACCAGTGCGCAATAACTTAGGCGTCTTAAAACTCAATGAAAATGGTGTTCTTGTGATTCTCAGTGGCGCAAACAGCACTGTTTGGTCGTCCAAGATATCAGAGACAATCTTTGTCAATAATTCAATAAATGCACAGCTCTTGGACACGGGAAATCTTGTGTTGAAAAATGGGAAGGACTACATTTTGTGGCAGAGTTTTGATTATCCGTGTGATACATTATTGCCGGGAATGAAGCTCGGTTGGAACTTAGTAACTGGTCGAAACAAGATACAATCATCGTGGAAAAGAACAGATGATCCAGCAAAGGGAGAATATTCTAGTGGTGTTGACCTCAGAGGATATCCCCAAGTAGTTATAATGAAGGGGTCCGCCATAAAATTGAGAGTAGGATCATGGAATGGTCGCTCTTTTACTGGATATCCAACACAACCATTGAAAGAGAAGCAAATATTTGAATTTGTCATAACTGACAAAGAAGTGTATCATCGATATGAAGTCGTTGATAGATCTATGATTTGCGTATATAAACTGTCCCTTACAGGAAATTTGCAGGCTTTATGTTGGACAAGTCATTCAAGCTCAAGGATAGTTATCTACACCGGAGCGGAAGATTCTTGTGATAATTATGCAATGTGTGGTGTTAATTCTATTTGCAATATGGATGGTAATGTGCCTAAATGTGAATGCCTGAAAAGTTATGTTCCTAAGTTTCCTGAACAATGGAATATATCATATTGGTCTGGTGGTTGTGTTCCGAAAATTGAATTAGTTTGCGGAAACAATAGCACAAGTGGCTTCTTGAGGTACAGAGAAATGAAACTGCCAGACACTTCTTCATCATTGTACAATAAGACTATGAACCTTGTGGAATGTCAAAAAGTGTGTATGAAAAATTGTTCGTGTACCGGTTATGCAAATATGGATATCCGAAATGGAGGTAGTGGCTGTCTTCTTTGGTTTGGTGATCTGGTTGATATGAGAGTATTTTCCCAATGGGGGCAAGATCTCTATGTCAAAGTCCCTTCTTCCGAACTAGGTACAAACTTTATTATTCAATCTTTATTTTCTTATTTCTTTAGTTATTTTTCTTTTCTGTTGTTGAGTTAACTCTATTATTATTTGAAGAAGCGGGTGAGGAGGGTAATTGTGAAAACTTCCGATAAAATGCTTTGGCATTGCAGCTACGACAATTGCAGCAGAGATATGAGGATCACCAGATTTCGCTAGCAACTTCCAACAAAGTTATAAGAGATTCTTGTTAATTGTGACAATTACACTGCTTTTGTTTTTCCAACTTACCTCCTTTTGTCATTAACATAAAAAGTGCCAACTGTAACTAGTGTTTATCAACTACTTTTGTGAGATTAAATTGAATAGTTGTACAAGTTTTTGATGATTAATCATGCTTTGCATCTTTCAGATTACATTAGTGTTGATGTACCTGGAAGCATGAAAAAGCGGCTGATGCGGATCACAGTTGGCCTGATTACTGTTGGATTTTTCACATGTGCCTGCATAATAATATTTATAAGGAAACGTGAGTTTTGAATTAGATAAGTAACAATTAAAATAGTATGCAAGCATCAATATTTAAATTTACATTCTAAAGCCTAAACTTGTTTGTTGTAGCAACTAATTTCTTGATGTTGTCATGTTGCACATTTCAGTGGCACCAAGGTTATATCATCTTGCACCATTTCAGGAACGGCAAGTATATTCTAGATTGATAAAGGAAGATATGGATCTATCGATATTTGAGTTTTCAATCCTTGTTAAAGCTACTAATAACTTTTCTAGCACAAATAAACTTGGGGAAGGTGGATTTGGACCAGTTTATAAGGTAATATATCCATATTCAATGAAGACCTTTACCTTTTTCGATAAAATTTTGTTATCCTAAATTATAGTATTCAGGGAACACTTGTAGACGGGAAAGAGGTAGCCATAAAACGGCACTCGAATATGTCAGATCAAGGATTGGAGGAGTTTAAAAATGAAGTTTTGTTGATTGCAAAACTTCAACACCGTAATCTTGTGAAGCTTCTTGGTTGCTGCATTCATAGAGAGGAAATGTTGTTGATATATGAATACATGCCCAACAAAAGCTTAGACTACTTCATCTTTGGTTTGTGCCTTTGATATTTAACTTTACATTAAAACATCAGTATATAGTTATTTACTAATAAAGAACCTATAGATAAATAAAGCAAATTGTATGCTAAACCATTTTGTGGAATTAACTATAGACGAAACCAGAAGCAAGCTCTTGGGCTGGACTCACCGATCCCACATTATTGTTGGCATTGCCAGAGGACTTCTTTATCTTCACCAAGACTCTAGGCTTAAAATAATTCATCGAGACTTGAAAACCAGCAATATCCTATTAGATGCCCATATGATTCCAAAAATCTCAGATTTCGGCTTGGCTCGGACATTTGGAGGAGATCAAGTTGAAGCCAAGACAAAAAAATTGGTTGGAACATAGTAAGTTATCTTCTGTTTATTACTTATTGATTAGCTTGTGTGTAATCAATCACTTTCTTTTTGTTCTAATTAACTACTCTTAAATCAATACTTTCAGTGGTTACATGCCTCCAGAGTATGCAGTGCATGGTCGTTACTCCATGAAATCCGACGTGTTCAGTTTTGGCGTAATAATATTGGAGATAATCAGTGGGAATAAAATCAAGGGGTTTTACGACTCAGAAAACTCTCTCAACCTCCTTGGACATGTAAGTATAATTGTTATAGTTACCTATTTGAATTGTGTGGTATCATGATCG
>Ga0099826_10002483_pt1 | contig 11917 bp, 6 predicted proteins | sample Mtrugardesep15_FD_76830 | JGI IMG/M metagenome (GOLD analysis project Ga0099826, IMG submission 76830) | Root nodule microbial communities of legume samples collected from California, USA - M. trunc garden sep15 | ecosystem: Host-associated > Plants > Roots > Nodule | place: USA: California...
AACATTTATGTTCACCGGCATTAGATGGGCTGCTTATAATAAATAGGCATTTGTTGTCACAATAGCTAGCACAAGAACATACACTCTGACTTTCAAATATGGAATACTTGCCAAGTTTTATGTTCTTCCTATCTCTATTGCCATTGACTCTGTATTTTCTGCTTTCAAGAGCCAAGCTCACAAACAATTCAAAAATCAAGCTTCCACCAGGACCTACTCCTCTTCCCATCATAGGAAACCTCCTTCAATTAGGGAAAAAACCTCACAAATCCTTAGCCAAAATAGCTGAAGTTTATGGCCCAATCATGAGTCTAAAGCTAGGTCAAATAACCACTATAGTTGTTTCTTCACCTAACATGGCCAAAGAAATACTCCAAACCCATGATCAATTCTTATCAAATAAAGTCATTCCCAATGCTGTGCAAGTTCATGACCACCACAAATATAGCATGACATTCTTACCTGTTTCACCTCCTTGGAGAGACTTAAAAAAAATAGGCAATAATCAATTACTCTCTAACAAGACTCTTGATGAGAGTAAGGGAATTAGGAGTCAGAAACTGCAAGAATTCCTCAATGATATTAATCAAAGTAGTCTTATTAATGAAGCTGTTGATATTGGAAATATAGCTTTTAAGACATCAATTAATTTGTTGTCAAACACTATTTTCTCTTTAGATTTGGTTAACACTTCTGATTCAGTTGATGATTTCAAGGAGCTAGTTGTGAATATAATGGAAGAATGTGGAAAACCAAACATTGCTGATCTTTTTCCTTCACTTAGGATGTTTGACCTACAAGGTATTAAGGGTCGTACATCTGTTTATGCTGGTAAAATCATTGATATCTTCCAACGTTTGGTTGATCAACGGTTGAAGTTGAGGGAAGTCAAAGGTTTTGACACCAACAATGACATGCTAAGTACCTTTCTAAACACTGATCATCAAGGCAACACCCAAGAGATGAACAAAACCAAAATCCAACATTTATCTCTGGTACTTTCTTGTTAATTTTGTATAGTTAGTGATATTTCTGTTTAAAAATAACTAAGCAATAATTATAAATTTGAGCCTCTAAAAAAAATTGTAAATTTGAATATCTTTTTTAACTAGTTTCATTTTGAAGTGGGTTAGTGTTTTATTTGATTAAAAAAGCAATTTACGTACTTTTGACTAGTAAAAACATGCACCGCAAAATAGTCTAAAAGGTGTTGATAAATCAGAATTGCCATTTGGTGCGACTTGTTTACTGACGAAAATGTGCCTTGCTTGTATTGGTTGGTCAAACAAAATTTTCCCTTTTAATGGAATTCATGGGAGGTGCTGATATCATGCAGTGAAATTTGAAAACATTTTACATTTGTTACTGTTTCGCCGAATATTTTATTTGCAACACATCATCTCCCTTGATCAAATCTCATTTTGATTTCAAACTAAAACCAAAATTTAACTCTTACAATATATATAAGGTCTGGGGTTCAAACTCCGATCACCACATAAATCCCATTTTAGTTTCTTAAAAAAAAAAAATACAAAGGTGTCGTGTTGATATAAGAAACACAAGAATGTGCAAGTGAAATCTATAACATCAATTTATGTTGGCTTTTATCCCCTACATTAACGCATGGACAATGTTAAATAGTTTTATAAATACCTCTAATTTTCTAAGAAAAACATATATATATATTGAATTGTTTATATAATTTTGTAAAAAACTTACACCGTAAATATAGCAAATTAAACTCATTAAATATTATATATGTAAGCAAATATTTTGTTTTCGTATTCATTGAATAATTAATGTATACTATAATATAATTTAGATACATTAGTTATTTAATGAATATGAAAAAACAATAGTTGCTTGTAAATGAGACTAAAAGAGTATTCACTAGCTATAAAAATAGTGTTCGCTTGTGCACATTCAATGTTTTGGTGCCATTTGCCAAAGTTATATTCATAAAATGATGTGAAAACACATCATCAAATTTTGTTGTATTTGGAGAAATAATATTTATACAACTTATTTTGTGACAACTTTTAAACAACTTTATCTTTCATATTCATCTTATGTTCTTATTTTTTTTTTATCTCTTTATTATTTTTGACCAATAAAATAAAGTTGTCACAAGAATTGTTTGGCTATACAAATATCATTCTTGTTTTCTTATACTAACAATGCATGTAAATGTCGTCCATTTTGATAGTGTATAATGATTGAGTGTTTTTTATTTATCAGACACTCTTTGTTGCGGGTACCGATACAATTTCATCTACGCTAGAATGGGCAATGGCAGAATTGCTCAAAAATGAAAAGATTATGTCAAAAGCAAAACAAGAGCTGGAACAAATAATTGGCAAAGGAAAAGCTTTAGATGAATCAGATATTGCTAAGCTTCCATACTTACAAGCAATAATAAAAGAGACATTCCGATTGCACCCTCCAGTTCCATTCTTAATCCCTCGAAAAGCCAATGCAAATGTGGAAGTTTGTGGATACACAATCCCAAAAGATGCACATGTTTGGGTCAATGTGTGGGCTATTGGTAGAAATTATAGTGTTTGGGAAAATGCAAATTTGTTTTCACCGGAGAGATTCTTAAGATCGGAAATTGATGTTAAAGGTCACAATTTCGAGCTTACACCATTTGGTGCTGGGAGGCGAATTTGTCCTGGTTTAACGTTAGCGATGAGGATGTTGCATTTGATGTTGGGTTCATTGATCAATTGTTTTAACTGGAAATTGGAAGATGGAATCAAAATAGAAGATATCAAGATGGAGGACAAGTTTGGGATAACATTAGCAAAGGCTCAGCCAGTAAGAGTCATTCCAGAAAAATTATACAACTAGTGGTATTTGAAATATGTTTAGATTTATCTCATGACATAAGTATTTGTAATAGTGTTTGAATATGTTTATAGATATAATTATTTCATGTTAATTTGTAAAAAAATAAAAAAATAATTATGTCACCTTCATCTTATGTCAATAAATTCTCTAAAATATTTAGTGAATGCAACTCTTTAGTTGATTTTTAAAAATAATTTATTAATTCCGGTTGAATGCCTCTTAGCTAAAATATATTTATATATAGATAGATAGATAGTCATAGTCATTGACTGGCATAAAAGGCATTGACAGTTTGAGAAATAAATGGAGAGACTAACGTAAAAGACTACTATGATCATGAAATTGGATTAGTTTATTGAAAGTGAAAGTACAACAGAAGGTCTGAAATCTAATTTGGAGGGTGTGTTGTGGATGTTTGCATGCACGACAACGGTTGCATGACAAAACAGGTTCATGATGTAATTTGTCGATTATACTTTTTTTCAATAAAAATTAATTAATATTATCTACTTAAAAAACTCAAGTTTATTAGTATTTGTTTTCTACAAATTTAAACAAATCTTTATTACATATAATAAAGGTTCTATGGAGAGTTGAAATTTTATAATTAAGATCAATAACATTGTTTAAAATTTCAATTGCTAAATAAGAGAACAATTTTGATTGAAAAAATAAAACAATATGTATGAAAACAAAAAATTGGATTACCTTGGAAAGGAAAAGAATAACTAACAATTGTTTGTTATGAGAGAAATATAACACATTGAATTTGTTGAAAGACAAAAAATGTATGCTAAAAATATGAATTTGTTGATGGATTAAAATAAAAGTATAATATGAAGAAGAAAAAAAAACTCTAAAAATTCACTTATTTGATTTGGTGAACTATTTCAAAACGACACTTAAAACTGAAAGAAGGGAGCATAATCTTATTCATACAGAATATTTGATTTAATATATGACAAAATTTATATCTCTTTCTATTGAATGCAATGGAAAATCGGATAAACAAAAACGTCATCTTTTTTTGTCAAGTAATCTAATTGTTAGAATTTAGATCAACAAAAACGCCATATAATAAAAAAGAAGCGTTATGGTAAAATAATACTACTACTATACATAACAAAAACGTCATTTTTCTTTGTCAAGTAATCCAATAGCTAGAATTTTGATCAACAAAAATGTCATATAATAAAAAAGAAGTGTTATGTTAACTATTTGTAAAAAAAAAAAACATGTTAAAAATATAAATTTTGTACTAAAAAAAACAATTTTTACACATTAAAAAATTTGAATACAAGTCTCCTAAGACAAAATTATTGAGTAAATGGTCAATTACCCCTGAAATTGTAAGTTTCGTCAATTACCTCCTGAAATTAGCAAAACTTCAATTACATTCCTGAAATTGCACAACGTTAATCAATTTACCCTCTCTGTCAAATTTTTATGTTAGTCAACATCACGTTTTGCAAATACCCCATGAAGTTTTGCACTTATGTGCAAAATGCCCACTAAACTTGAAAATTTATATTTTTTTTTCTTATCCTTAAAAGCAACTGCATTATCACTGAATTGTGAAGCATATTAGCTACGTTTTGTCGGTATACAACTATATATGTTCCCTCTTTCAAAAAAACTATATATGTTTCTTGAAACAATCAAACATTAATCATGTATTTTCATTCTTCTACCACCTTTCAATATACCAAAGCACAATTGTAGCCTACAATTTAATACTAGAACAACCTTAACCTTAGGAAGTTGTGATTGTTCTTCTACTTTCTATAATATATTCTTATTCTTGTTATGCAATCTAAATCAATCTCAAATCTATTGGATTGTAATAAATGATTCAAATGTTAATTGTAATATTTGATTGTAATATTGTAGAGTTTAAAGTATTAAAGTTAATTGTTAATTGTTTGTCTTTAATATCTTTTGAGTCAAGGATGTAACGTCCTAGTTGTTATTTAATTATTTTTGAATTATTTAGAGTCTTTTATATATGATTTTAAATAATTATTGTTGGTGTTGTGGTGTGATGTATTTTTATTAAATGGTTTATTTTTAATATTCATTAGAATAATGTGAGAAATAGAAATTATTGGAGTTTGGGGGTTACTTTTTAATTAAAGGAATTAAGGGGAGTTAATAAGAATTAAGGGGGGAGTTAAGTTAGATATAGAGAAGTCAGAAAAACAAAACACGTACAATGAGTTTTTGGGAGAAAAAGGCAAGGAAGAGCCAAGAGAGGAGGAATTGCTTCTGTAGAGCTCTGTTCATCGAATTAAGGTAAAGGTGAGACTATCTCTCAATAATAATAGTGATATAATTCTGATTTTTGATTTTAACATGATGTTAGTTGGAATTGAGGGATTGAGGGTTAGGTTTTGGAGAATTTGCAGTTGATGAAAATGTGTTGAATTGTTGTTTGATGTTGTTTTTGGGTGTTCTTTGTTATGCATTGTTACATGATGAACCTTAAACATCTGTTAGAACACGTTTTGAGTGATCAGGGGTCAAAAATTGGGTTTTGAATGAGATAGAGTTAGAAAATCCGATAGCTTTTTCACTACCCAGATGAATGGTCGCTTAAGCGAACGACCCGTCGCTTAAGCAAGCATTCAAACTAGTTGCCCAGATTTTTCTAGAGTCAGGTCGCTTGAGCGAGCCACAAGCGAGCTCGTAAGCGAACATTTTCCTAACCTTCGGCATTTAGGTCGCTTGAAGCGAGCCACAAGCGAACCATGAGCGAGCCGAACCCAACCATTCTGTGAGGCGCTCGCTTAAGCGGGAAGGTCTTCGCTTAAGCGAGCAGGGCTTTTGTCAGCCACCTTTTGATTTTGTTTCGTGCATTAGGGGATCCGTCTGAGCATTCTAAAATGTTTAATTTAATTTGTATAACCTCTGTATATGCACTAAACCCTATAAAAACTTCTTGATGGATGAATTGGATTGATTTATGTGATTATGTGCCATGTTGGTGAATTTTGCCGTGTGAATTGTTGTGTCATATTTGACTAAGTTGGTGAGCATGTCATAGTTGGTTATGCATGTCAGTAATTGTCGTTGTTGTTGTTGAGTTGTATGCAGATATACACAGTTTTGAGTCCATTGCATACTCATATATTGTTGAGAGATCATGCCCTGTAATGTTTATCATTCAAAATGTTGAGGGCTTATGCCCTGGAATGCCTTGTCGTTCAATTGGAGAGGGCTCATGCCCTGTGAATGCTTTAACCATTCAAAATGTTGAGGGGCTTATGCCCTGGAATGCCTTGTCATTCAAACGCGTTAAATGGTACCACATGCATATGCATTGTTGCATTGTCGTTATTCGTCGTTGTGTCATTGCATAGTCGTTGGTTGAGCTGCTGTTGTTGTTGTTGTTATTGGTTGAATTTGAATATGTTGATAATGTTGTTGACCATGAAATATATAAGTATTTGTTGATATTTAGGATGTTAGATTCAATTGATGAATTATAATTCTATTATTATTGTTTGTGAATCTCACCCCTTCTGCTTGAAAATGTTGCCCTTCGTATGGGCAACTTGCAGGTGATCCAGAATAGTATAAGTGGTGACTCATGTGTCTTAGGGCTCTGATACGTAACGGGATGGGAATTAGTTGTGTTTTCATTCCTTATGTATCAATTTTGAAGCATGTTATTGGAGTTTGTTTTGAAAATAAATGTTAAATATTACTTATGTTGGGGCCTTTGTGCCAGATTTATATGATATGGTTGTAACGTTTAAAAAGATTTTTCCGCTGCAATATTTTATGTTGTTGACGTTGATGAATAAATAATATTTTAAATCTATTTATGAAATTTTGAGAAGCAGTGTGACATTCCTGTTTGTTGTTGAACTCTGATTTACTTATTTATTTTTATAATAATTAGTTGTTGGGATAACGGGGTGTTACAAAGGATAAGAAAAAAATATATAAATTTTCAAGTTCATGAGGCATTTTGCACATAAATGTAAAATTTCAGTGGGTATTTGCAAAATGTGATGTTGACTAACAGAATAATTTGGCGAAGGGAGATAAATTGATCAACGTCACGCCACTTCAAAAATGTAATTGAAGTTTTGTTAATTTCAATAAAGTAATTAATGAAACTTACAATTTCAGAAAAATAATTGACTATTTACTCCATATATCAAATTCCATAAAATAATACTACTACTGTACATTGAAGATTTATTTGCTTCATAAATAAAAGTCCCAACTTGAGCAAAAATAAAATAAAATAATAATCTTCTCGATTCCCTTAATTGTTGTATTATTGAAGGCATGGGAGTACACCGAATCGAAATCCCTAAACAGTAGTGTTGAAATCTAACACTTTATTGAAGTCTATCTATATATTATTATCCTTCTTCATCAATTCATCATCATCAGATAGTAAAGTAAACTATGACAGCTGGGTTCGCGAATTATGTATTACCACCATTCTTAAGCAAAACCTACGATATGGTTGACGACTCTTCAACCGAATCTATCGTTTCATGGGGTCAAAACGACAACACCTTTGTCGTTTTCAATTCCACCGATTTCTCCAAACACATCTTGCCTAAATATTTCAAACACAACAACTTCTCCAGCTTCGTCAGACAATTGAACACCTACGTATGTTGTTCTTACTTTTTCTTAATTAATTAGGGTTTTTCAGTAATTCATTTAGTTATTCTTATGTAGTGATCGATGAAGATTTTATTAGGTTTTGTAATTGATAGAATCTATTTATTCATAAATTGTTCAGTGATTTTAATTGTAATTTGGTGATTGGAGAGGGAGCTGTGATTGTAATTAGAAGGGAAGTTACATTCAGGACGCATTTCGGATGCAAAAATACAATTAGCTACCTGCTAGTGTTACCGTGGTGCTAAGAATTGGATGTAGGTAACATTTCCAAGAGTTTCATGGAAGGAATGTTTCAAACCAGCCACTTTTTGCAGTATGCGAATGTTAGAACCGTGGTAAGTAGAATAGTGACTGCAATTAAGTAATAGGATTCTAGGTTATGGTTAAGATAGGTCCCCTATTGGGGATTTGTTAGTTAGTTAGTTAGTTATCAAAGTCGAGATACTTGTTCTGCTGCTGAATTTACCTCTCCCCTTTTTGCTTTTTTAATGCTATACATTTAATAACGCTGGACTATTTGTATATTGTATACTTTTAATCATGATGGAGTATTTACTAGTCTCAGTTATCTTTTTTATTCGTAAGCAGGGTTTTAGAAAGGTTGACCCCGACCGCTGGGAATTTGCTCATGAAGGATTTTTAAGGGGTCAAAAGCAGTTGTTGAAGAATATCAATAGGCGGAAATCTACACATGCAAATGGTAATAATCAACAGCTATCTAAGCCGCAGAACCCGTCTGTTGGATCATGTGTGGAAGTGGGTAAGTTTGGACTTGATGAAGAGGTTGAAAGACTGAAAAGGGATAAGAATGTTCTTATGCAGGAACTTGTTAAGTTAAGGCAGCAACAACAATCGACGGATAACCAATTGGTAAATGTTGGGCAACGTGTGCAAGTGATGGAGCAGCGTCAGCAACAGATGATGTCCTTCCTAGCAAAGGCCATGAACAGTCCGGGCTTTATGGCTCAATTTTCACAGCAGCAGAATGAAAGTAATAGACATGTTACCGCAGGTAAAAAGAGGCGGCTCCAGGGGCAGGAAGAAGATAGTTTAGCCACCAAGAATCCCCATAATCCTCTTGATGGACGTGTTGTTAAGTACCAGCCTTCGATTAATGAGGCCGCAAAAACATTATTTAACCAGATGTTGCAAATGAACAGTTCTGCAAGGGTGGATTCCTCCATCAAGAACCTTGATGCATTCCTTATTGATGATGTTCCTTCAGCCATTCCATTAGATAGCAGTAGTTCGTCAAACCAAGTTTCTGGTGTAACACTTTCTGAGGTTCCACCTATTTCTGGGCAGTCATGTATAGCACTAGAATCTCAGTTTCCTGTAAGTTGTATGACCAATAGCATGTCAGAGGTACAATCTTCACCTGCTGTGTTGACTGACTCTGTAAAAACCGCTGAATTTCCCGAATTTACAACAGCACACCAAGACAATATTTTGGATTTCGGTGAAGTTCAACGACTGGCTACAGAAAGCAGCTTCATGAATCCGGGTCAAAATTTTGTGGGGTCTGTCGGTGAGAATGATGAAGAATTGGATGTGATATCGGCTGTTTTGGATGGGACACAGTCTTTGGAAGCTGATGCTTTTTCTTCTGATGCGAATGAAAATTCCAAGCTTCCAGGAATCGACGATGAATTCTGGGAACAATTTTTTAGGCCAAGCCCACTTACTGGAGACACAGACGAAGTTAAAGGTAGTTCTCTAGGATATGGTTTGACTAAAGACCAGGAATTGCCATTGGCAAAGAAGATTCAACAAGAAAAGATGGATAAGATACAGCACATGGACCATCTTACTCAACAGATGGAACTTCTTGCATCGGACTCAACATTGTGTATATAATATACTTATATATATGTTTTTTGCAACTGAAGGTAAATATACAATTTTCATGCATGCCTTGCTGGTTGTAGTTGTCAGTATTTGACTTGAAACTAGTGTAATATTGTTTGTCATTAGCATGCTCCGATATTGTCTTGCCTTCTTCAATATGATGCCTAACTGCTGTAAAAATAGTGAAAAAGATATAGCTTACATAACCGTGTTTTTTTTTTGATGAGTACATGAATGTCTATAGAAAAAAATAACATGTGATCTTGTTCCTAATCCTAGATGTATATCATTAATACAGATGTATTTTTTAATATTCCTTTGATTTGATGTATGTATTATAAATGTACAAAAAAAAATAAATAGATAATATGCTTTCTTCACCATTTCTCAGTATTACTTACATGCTCTGTATGCATATTGGTGAGGTTTGGAATCCCTTGAAAAGGGTTCTTTGGGAAGAAGAGGACTGGAAGTCAGCTTGAGTATTTTGTAAATAATTTTCCAATATTATTTGTTCATGATTCCTGCAGAGGTTGATGTCCTTTGCTACTGGAACGACAAAGCCGTGCTTCCTACTTCTACAAAAACACCTGATAGATATCACACCAAAGAAATTGTCCCCCACCCCGTTTCATGTTGTACTCTATTTGGGGGCCAAGAGATCGAATGCAGTTTTATTTCAATTTTCATATTTCCTTATATTTTGAATTTTGACAACTCTGTGTGCTCTTCCTGACCATGGTTATAATCTTAATGTTGAACTTTGGTTATAATCTTAATGTTGAACTTTGTAAACTTTTTCCTTTACTTTCTCCTCCTACAGTCTATCTCCTCTTCTCATGTGTGTGGTAATATCAGCAGAGTGTTCTCTATAATTGCATCTTTTGCGTTGTTTCCTTCAGCATTATTTTACCTATGAAACACTAACATGGACGTTTGACACAAACTGGACACATCGACAGCGGTAATGATTTAAGAAAATGACATAATTGAATGTTCACATGTGTTGTGTCGCTTGATACACTTTTGATCAGAAGTATAGACACTAGAGTTTGTTGGCTGGGTTCTGCGTTTCTTTGGGGGAGATTCTTCTACTTTTATTGGTTTCCATTGGATTTTCACCTGCTTAACTTAGAAAGTGCTGCGTATTTCCAAAATCGGTTGGTGAATTGTTTGAATGACAAAATGGATCCCTGCAGTAATGCACACGGTATGATGTCCATCAGATATTATGTTTGGTGAATATAGCAATAATCTCAGTTCTTAGATGCTCAACTCTACAAAATGGATCCCTGCAGTAATGCCATTTTCTGTAGAAGACATGTGACTTGTCCGCACTGACCTTTTGACTAGAGCTCGCACAGAAAAAATCTAGAATAGTTAACACAAAAACTGAAACAAAATTGTGATAGTAACACAATTCTTTTGGCTAATTGACATTGAATTGCTATCAACATGCATCAAACAAATTATAAGTACATAAACACAATATCCAACAACATAAAAGGAAAATGCTAACAAGTGTGTAGACACTTCAAGTGTGTAGACACTTGTTAAGAAAAGTTTTAAAAAGTAATTTTATCTAGAAATCGTGTATTAACACATTGAAATTTCAACAAGTAGTTTTTTTTTACATAAAACTTAACAATTATTTCTTCTTTTGAATCCTTAACAAATGCTCCAATTGCATTTGTTAGCATAACCATAACATAAATTGCAAACATAAACATAATGAATACAAATATTACAAAATGAAACTCACATGATATCGAAATGTTACAAATATAATGTCCAAATGAAACAACACATGAACACAACTGTTGGGTAGGATGGCTGCCCCTAGCACCCCCTCCTCCTCCGACAAGACACAAACCCTCCCGAAACCTCAGCCAAGATCTGCTCCGAACCCAGTCAAACTGAACTTCTCTACTCAACTTAGCCACCGACCATTATCCCTAAGGCATGGTGTTAGAGAATGACGGAAAATGATAGAGAGTATTACGAATATTTCAAGATTTGGAACTCTTAGCTATCTGGAATATAATATTAAACATTATAAGAAACATATATAAACATTTTAAAAAGTATATACACTATTTTCAGAAAGGACCTCTAGAATATGTTTATCTTTTTTGGTATATTTAGAAGATAATTGCTTTTCACAATGAAAACTTCATATTGACACAAGTAATTTACTAAAATGCCTAACGGCCGCTCAATGATAGGCCGACGGTTAACAACTGCTGGCACTAGCGGCAGTTAACAACCGTTCACACCAGCGGCAGCGGCAGTTAACTGCCGTTCACACCAGTAAACTAGACCAGTGCTGTTTGCACTCTACACTGGTTTTTCAGGAGAATTTTTCCTGTTTTTGCATCCAATTGCAAATTAAAGTAAAGAACCAAGATATGTCGGGAAATTAAAACGTACGTACAAAATAATATTTGACGAATAAAATTAAAACGCAAGAAATAATATAAAGGTATGTCGGAAAATGTCATAGAAATACCAAAATGTACGGAACATGTCATAATTATACATCACAGTCAAAAAGTACATAAAAAAAAAA
>Ga0099826_10002484_pt1 | contig 11915 bp, 6 predicted proteins | sample Mtrugardesep15_FD_76830 | JGI IMG/M metagenome (GOLD analysis project Ga0099826, IMG submission 76830) | Root nodule microbial communities of legume samples collected from California, USA - M. trunc garden sep15 | ecosystem: Host-associated > Plants > Roots > Nodule | place: USA: California...
AATCAATCCAAACCGGACTGTCGACACAGCTTGTCACAACACTCCAAATAGCTACACAAACATAAACAATTTGGCTTCATCAGAAAATAGGGACATTTCCAATTTTTCTATGTAATAATTCCCATGTTTAACGCGTAGTTAAAGTCAAATAATTGGAAATGAAATAGTGCATCTCGTCGACTCCATAATTCAACAACAACAATACCATTTTCCACATGAATTTGATTATTAAATGGAACTAAAAAACCTCATTAAACCAAACTAAATCCTAGTATTCCTCAAAAAACACCATACAACAATCGGTTACACATTTATGGCTTTTCTAAGTGACAATTCAAATTACTTCTTCTTAATTACTTTCATCATATTTTGCACCTTTTATTCATGTTTTGGTGCAATCAACGACACCATTACACCATCCAAATCACTCAAAGACAATGAAACAATAACCTCAAACAACACAAATTTCAAGCTAGGATTTTTCAGCCCATTAAATTCAACGAACCGTTACCTAGGAATTTGGTACATCAATGAGACCAACAACATATGGATTGCAAACAGAGATCAACCACTCAAAGATTCAAATGGCATAGTCACAATTCATAAAAATGGAAATCTTGTAATATTGAACAAAGAAAATGGTAGCATCATTTGGTCAACAAACATTTCAAGTCCAAATTCAATAAATTCCACAGCTCAACTTGATGATGTAGGAAACTTGATTCTAAAAGACATCAATTCTGAATCAACAATTTGGGATAGTTTCACTCACCCTGCAGATGCCGCTGTTCCAACGATGAAAATTGCATCTAACAAAGTAACAGGAAAGCAAATATCTTTTGTATCAAGAAAAAGTGAAAATGACCCTTCTTCAGGACATTATACAGGAAGTCTTGAAAGATTGGATGCACCAGAAGTTTTTATTTGGAAAGATAAAAATATTTATTGGAGAACAGGTCCATGGAATGGAACGGTTTTTCTTGGATCGCCGAGAATGACAACAGAATATTTACATGGTTGGAATTTTGATCAAGACAAAGATGGAACTACTTATCTAACTTACAATTTCGCCGACAAAACTATGTTTGGGATCCTCTCATTGACACCAAATGGAACCCTTAAGTTGGTCGAGTTTTTGAATAATAAAAAACTTCTATCACTTACGGTTAGTCAAAACGAGTGTGATTTTTATGGAAAATGTGGGCCATTTGGAAATTGTGATAGTTCTAGTGTACCAAATATTTGTAGTTGTTTTAAAGGGTTTGAGCCAAAGAATTTGGTGGAGTGGAGTTCAAGGAATTGGACTAATGGTTGTGTGAGGAAAGAAGGATTGAACTTGAAGTGTGAGATGTTGAAGAATGGATCAAGCGAAGTTAAACAAGACAAATTTTTGGTGTATCATAATATGAAACCTCCTGACTTTGCTGAGAGAGCAGATGTTAGTCGAAATAAGTGTAGAACAGATTGTTTGGCAAATTGTTCTTGTTTGGCTTATGCATATGATCCTTTTATACGTTGTATGTATTGGAGTAGTGAGTTAATTGATTTGCAGAAATTTTCTAATGGTGGAGTTGATCTCTTCATTCGTGTTCCGGCGGAATTAGGTATCTTTTCTCTATTTCTTTTAGAGCTTTTGTTTATTTTTATTAACAATGGTTTCACTAATGACCATTTTACATATGTCTCATGTTAAGTTTAATCAGAGTCTATTTAGGTTAAAAAATTAAACTATTACCGACGCTTCATGGACAAATAGTCTTTTGATTTACTTACTAAAAATTCATCAATTTGTGTAAGCTTTTATTTATTCTAATAATCTGAATCATATTTCTTTTTTTTGGTCAAATAGCCCGAAGGCTAGAACTTCGCCTTTAAAGTGAATATAAGTGGATTGTTTAGGGTTCGAACTTCAACCTCTAAATATATTATACAATGTCTCTAACAATTGAACTAAGCTCACATATAAATTATATTCGGTTGCAGAAGAACAGGAAAAAGGGCACAAGGTTTTTTTAATCATTGCAATTGCTGGGGGCTTAGGAGCATTTATCTTGGTTATATGTGCTTATCTTTTGTGGAGGAAATGGTCTGCTAGGCATACAGGTAAAGTTGCCTTAATGTCATTGCAAACTTGAATTGAACAGCATTCGCATTTTTGTTGTCTAATAGGGTAAGTACAAAGGAGGGAGTGTGTGTTGGGTGAAATTAATAGTAAAAATTCTTGTATAAACTATGCTATAACATTTGTATAATGGTTTTTTTATTTTTTACTTTTTTTATCTTGTATAGGCATTCGTTTGGTTACCATAGACATGATAAACCCAATTCATGTTTATGAAAAAGGATAAAATAAAAAGTGAGTGACGTTTATTGGAGGGTGCAATGTCATGGACTACAAAAATATAATAAGTAGTACATAATTTATTTTTTTATTCATCATGTTATTCTTGAGTTATCATTATCTCTCATATTTCTAAAGAAAGAAAGCAAGGAACTAAATTGATAGATTAGTAATAGTTTAAGGAAGAATTGTTTTATTTTAATAGTTTATAGACTAAACATGAGAAAGAATGGTAGTTAAGAAACCAGAATTATTGTATTTACATAAACTCTTGTGATATCAATATCTTTGAAAAAAGTTTCTTACTTCAAGTAGTGAGTGGAGTTTGGTTGATTTTCATAAATTTGTACAAAAGCAATAGATGAAAATCAAAAGATAAAGAGATCTATCGCATCGATTAACTTTTAATTAAATATAAATTATTTTTATGATTGATTATAAATTTTTAGGTTTTTAATTATACATTCACCTATTGTTCTTCGTATGTTTTCATGTTTGACAAACAACGAGAGATCTATACAACAACATTAAAAAAAGAGAGAATTAACCACCTATGGACATAATTAACGACCTTACAATACATGAATAAAAGAGAGAATCAGCCGCACTTGGAACTAATATTCCAAGGTGTCAATGTTAGCGATCGATAATAGCACGGGTCGATTTCCGAGTGACCTCATTTATTTTTAATTTACTAAGGTTGTTAATTTTTTTTTATGGGAAATGCTACTTTTTCCGAGAAATGTAATCACGAAAACGTCCCGACCGTACAAACTATAATGCCCTTCTCCCATTCTTTTTTTGCCAGCCATCCATGTGTTGTGTAAAGGCTATATCCAACGGTTACAATCTTTCTTGATAAATTCGCTAGCTTTTCAATCGGGATGAATAGCGGAAAATGATTCTCTGCAGTCAAATAGTGACTGTAAAGTGATATCAGCCGTCTAATCTGTCAGAACAGTTTTTATTTCACTTCTCATCTTTTAATATTCACAATCCGATTTCAATCGTATGACCAACAACACTCTGAATGCGTGACTGTGTCATCAATAACACTGCTTTTTTGTATATATAGTAGTGGAATGTATTGATTCGTTTAGTAAACCAACATTTGAGGGTGAAGCATATACTTATTTTTTATTTTATTTTTATAATTGCTTTCTTCTTTTTTTTGTAAATTTTCAACTTATTTGATGTTGCATAAATATATATTATTGATAACAACTGGCAAATGCATCCAGGAAGACAACCTCGAAACTTGATTACCAAAGAACAAAAAGAAATGAAATTGGATGAGCTACCACTATATAATTTTGTAAAGCTTGAAAATGCTACAAACGGTTTTCACAATAGTAATATGCTTGGGAAGGGAGGTTTTGGCCCTGTATACAAGGTAATTTTGTGTAAGATTTTGCATGTAATTATTTTTTAATATATATCCTGAATATAATATTAAAATATGTTTCCCACTATCTAGGGAATCCTGGAAGATGGCCAAGAAATTGCTGTAAAAAGACTCTCAAAATCATCTGGACAAGGAATAGAAGAATTTATGAATGAAGTAGCATTGATTTCTAAACTTCAACATCGCAATCTTGTAAGACTTCTTGGTTGTTGTGTTGAAAGGGGAGAACAAATGTTGGTTTATGAGTTCATGCCAAATAAGAGTCTGGATGCCTTTCTCTTTGGTTAGTTCTTTTGCCTCATTTGTATTCTAACCTCAAATTAATTTTCTTTGCCTAGTTAATTTAGACTAAACAATTTTATGATTATTTTCATGCTAACTAAACTTCTTGAAACATGCTATAGGTTAGGTTTTTAATATAAGCACTCGCTTAAATATTTGAAAGAGCCTATAAAGTAGTCTATGACATGTCACGGAATTTTCAAAAACTTCTTCATATAACTATGTATTCGATTGTATAAATAGTTTTTCTTTTATGCAAATAGTTTATACATAAACACTTAATTGTATATCCGAAAAGCTTCTAATTAGTATGTTTATTCCGTTTCAACATTCTTAAAATACTCAATTTGTCATCACATTAACATATTCTTTATGTTTTTAAGATCCATTGCAAAAGAAAAATTTAGATTGGAGAAAGCGGTTAAACATAATCGAAGGAATAGCTCGAGGTATACTTTATCTTCATAGAGACTCGAGGTTAAGAATTATACATAGAGATTTAAAAGCAAGTAACATCTTACTTGATGGGGAGATGGTTCCAAAAATATCAGACTTTGGTTTAGCTAGAATTGTTAAAGGAGGAGAACATGATGAAACGAACACAAACAGGGTTGTTGGAACTTAGTAAGTAGTCTTTATCTCATTTGACATTATAATGTTAGAATTAAATGAAAATTTAACAATTAAAGCTAACACAAAAAGTGTATAGTCAAGCAATACTTGTGTTATTGTAATGTATGTTTTAAATGCAGTGGTTATATGCCCCCTGAATATGCAATGGAAGGACTTTTTTCTGAGAAATCAGATGTTTATAGCTTTGGAGTTTTATTGTTAGAGATTGTTAGCGGCCGAAGAAACAGTAGCTTTTATCACGACGAAGATTCTCTTAGCCTTGTTGGCTTTGTAAGTATATATTTCATGCCCCTATTACTTATTTGAAACGAAGTTTAGCAATACACCATCAACACTTCTTTATTCTCTAACTTTTAACATTTGAGTGGGTTTCACTAATCTATGCGGGCCATATTTTCTATGAATAGATTCTCATTTCCATAATGACAAAAAGCGATGTGAAATTTAGTCAATAGTAAAAAGAGCATCCGAAGCAGATTCATAAAGAATCTCAATATTATTATTAGTATTTTTTTGTTTTGTTATTATTTTTTTTATTCTTTTACTAAATTTATTTTTGTTGTTATTATTTGTTATTACTATTATTAGCTATTATTTTGTTTTTTTACCAGGCATGGAAGCTATGGTTAGAAAAAAACATTATATCTTTAATAGATCGTGATATATGGGATTCATGCTTTGAGAGCATCATGTTGAGGTGCATACACATAGGACTTCTTTGTGTCCAAGAACTTCCAAGGGAAAGACCAAATATATCAACAGTTGTTTTGATGCTCATAAGTGAGATTACACATCTTCCTCCTCCGGGAAAAGTTGCATTTGTCCACAAGAAAAATTCCAAGAGTGCAGAATCTTCTCAAAAAAGTCAACAATCTAACTCAAACAACAGTGTAACTCTAAGTGAAGTCCAAGGCAGGTAATAAAAAGACTAGGTAAAATCTAGAGTGGATTTGGAGATGACAATTGCCTGAGTTAGTTGAACGCGACGGAGAACTACATTGTTACTTTGCAAAAATTGTATATTTGTAAGGACTTTAGCGCTCAAATCAGTGGTTTTAAATGAGCCTAGAGGTTTAACTAAAATTGGAAATGTACTTTTTTCAAGGGTTAGAGACCTTTTATTTGTGATGTCTAAAGGGACACTATGTCCGAATCAATTATTTGTTTGCTAGTAATACAACGTGATTCACAAGTCACGATCTTCTTGATATTAGAGGGTGGTGATTTGATCACTTGGATTAATGAGGGTGTAATTACCCAACTTCGTCCTTGAATTTTCACAAATCAGTCAAATTCATCCCCGAATTTTTTAAAATATCTATTTAGTCCCTGAATTTTCAATATGTCAATCAAAATGGTCCCTCTGTTAAGTTGGCATGTTAACGGAGGTGACATGTACTATTAACCTCATACGAGGCATACCACGTCAGATACCACGCAAGCAGAGACTAATTTGGCCGAAAATGATGAAATTACCAAGGACCAAATTGATGGATTTTTAGAAAATTGCAAAATGCCCAACATATCTTTTAACGTCTCTTTCTCATGAACTGTTCTTTCTTCCCCAAATATATAAATTTGGAACCCTAATGTTATAATTTGTCATTTGGAGTTCAAAATCTCCAAAATTTCTTTCATGAATTGATGAAAAAGTTCTTCCCCAATTCAAAAAACTTAAAACCCTAATTTTTTTGATTGAATTCGAAATCCAAAAATCAGTGGTTATTGTTCAAGCTTTGTTGTTCAGAAATGCAAGGTGCTGGTCATGGAAGAAATGCAAGGTTGATGGAGAAGCCTAATGATAGTGGCAGAGAAGAGCTGTGGAGGGCAAGGTTGATGAATAAAGTTGATTGTGTAGGAAGTGAGCTTAGGTTGATTAAGATATTGATAGGAGTAATGTGTTTGATTGAGTTGTTTAAAATGTTATTGTATTGTGTCAAATATGTGTAATGTTGTAATGAAAAGAGGTTATCAATGAATGAAATCATTCTTTTTGTCAAAATATTTTCATCAAATTGGTCCTTCTATTATTTGTTTATCCATCATATCGATCCCCAAATTAGTAAAAATACCATCAAATAAGTCCTTGAATTTTCACAACAGAGATCGCTGTAATCCTTGGTGCATACATTTGCTGAACAATGTAAAAGGTAAAAAGACATACACTAATAGTCATACATTGAATGTTCATAAGTCATAACATAGCCAAAAAAAAAAAAGAACATTACATAGTCATCAAGTCATCAAGTCGTTTGATGTTCTTAAGTCGTTACATATCCAAAAAGCATTAATTAAACTAGTCCAAAAACATAATTTGAACACTATCCATCATTGGTGTTTGTTTATGTCTGTCATTTGAAATCATAGGTACTCTCATTCCATATCTCATTGTATTCATTTTCTGAAATAAAATCAATCAAACCGGACCTTAAATTATAACATTATCCATCAAATCAATTCCTAAATTATCACAATAAGTATCAAATCGATCCTTATATATAGGGGTTTAATTGGAAACACATCAAAATGAAACTGAAAAGTTGAACTTGCAATTTTAACCATTTCCATCAAATTAGTCCTTGTACACGTGGCTGCCTTGTTGACACGTGTATAGGACAACACAACATGCAAGAGGACACATCATCCTCACTAATAGACCTTTTGAACGGAGGGACCATTTTGATGGACGTTTGTAAAATTCAGGTACTAAATAGATATTTCAAAAAATTCAGGGACAAATTTGGCTGATTTGTAAAAATTCAAGGACGAAGTTGGGTAATTACTCATTACTTAGGTGTGTTGCTGAACATAATGTGGCTCATTATATTTTGATTTCTTTGTGGATTGAAAATTTGCCTAATCGAGAACACTATCATTAAAATTCGTTTATATTTTATTCCAAAAAATATAAATATGTTTAGCTTATTTTCATTCTAAACGAATGAGGTATATTTGATTTTCTCGAGATAAGCTCAATCACTCACTAGAGAGAGTCAAATAACTCAAATCCATCCTAAGCTACCTGCTAGTCGGAAATGTATTCCCTCACTACCTTTGTCATGGGAAAACCACCATGACTTTAGCGTATTTTTATGTCATCTATAAGAAAGAAAAATGAAACGGAAATAATAGATAGTTTTGAAAGTAGGTAGTATTTAGGGTTTGGAATAGGTTAGGTTGGCATACGGGGGTCTACAGTGTGGCCTGCTATAACCTGGTCTAATATGGCATGTTTAGTAGAGAGGCCTAGGCTTAGGCTTTTTAAAAAGCATACATTAAAATTAGAAACACTTTTTTCTCTATCTATCAGTCCCGTAATAAGCTTTGTTGTTATAGACTTTTAAGTAGGTTTTAGTGTTGTTAAAATTTGCTTGCAATGAATTTAGTATGTCAAATGAACTATTTGATGGCCTTAATGTAAAGCATGCCTAAAAGTACGCTTTCAGGTTAATCTAAGCTTTTAAATAGGTCAGGTCAAACCAAGAAAAATGACCTATGATAGGCCATAGGTCAGGCTCAGTCTTGTAAAAAAATTTCGTAGGCCAGATTCAGGCCTTTCAAAGTCTAGCATGACCTATTCCCACCCCTAGTAGTATTAAAGAAGAGAGATAAAAATGTCTTTCTAATTTTAAAGGTATCAAATCTGCAGGTAAATTCATATCTATCCATCCACAAAAAGAAGTTGGGTTAAATTACGCAGCTGAGTCATCTATCAATAACGTCAGGTCGTTATGTAGGTGACATTTTGCATTGAAAAATAATAACTTTTTCACTATGGTTAAATTGGTTTTGATTGTTAGATCAAATAAATAACACAATTTTATCCTAGTCTCTCAACACTAGATCTAACCACACACCCTCTACAACACATCCCCCTCATTAACCTCATCACCTGATTTGACCATCACTACAGTCAAGACCTACCTCGTCGGATCTTCTCTCACCCCTGTCAACAGAAAATAAATTACAAGTGTCTAAATTTAGATTCTCATTCCATACCATTTTTTTTTCTTCACAAATTTCAGTTTCCCATGAACACTTGTTAGTTTCATATAGTCTCGCCATTTGTATTGGCGTGATTGATCGTTGATTGACGCAATTTTTTTTTTAAAAAATTAATGCTTTAGACCAAATAGATAAATAAAAAAACTCAAGTGGGTTAGACTTGTAATTTATTTTCATTTAAGGTGTGGAAAAAAAAATCGATAAACCGAACTGATGTTAATCTCACTTCCTCTTTTGCTAATATTATTCATCTTCTCACACACTTATGATTATTCCTAAAATTAAAGGCCAATATAAAATATGTCGTAGTCCATTTATTTTCTTCCACCATCTCATCTCATCCCATCATTCAAACTCAATTTCATTTCTATTAAAAAACCATAGCCAACAACCACACCTAATTCGTTGTTTCTCACTGCCTCTAAAATCTTTCATCTCTTGATTGTTTAAATTTCAGGGTGATTTTTGGAATTTGTGTTTGATGAATGATGGATGTATGAATCATGGATGATTGAAATATTTGTGTTTCAAGAAGTTCAATTTAGTTTGATGAATGATGGATGAATAAATCATGAATGCAAGAAATATAGTAGTTTTATAATCTGATGAGGAGATTTTATATAAAGAATTAAAAGTCATTAGGAGATGTTTCTTTAGAGGTTAGGAAACTTTTTTTTTTTAGGATAGGTCATTAGGAGATTCTTTTGGTCAAGTGGTCATTAGTTGATTTTAACAATCGAAAAAACAATAATAAAGTTATATGATTTTAACGAAGTTATTTTAGTGTATTTTGGTTTTAGTTGATGATTATTTAAAAAGGTTAGGCTATGAACACTGATATTTTTTTTTGGGTGAACAGCTGTCTTCTTCAACCCATGACCTGTAATTAAGGTGAAAGAAATCACTTTTTTTTTTTTGAAAGAAAGAAGAAATCACTTACCCTGTCATCTATGTACTCTTGGATGGTTATAGACTGATGATTAATGACTTAATAACAAAAAATGTAAGAAAATAACATTTAAATGATTAATGAGATATCATTATTGTGTGACAAGCCACTTTAGTTCGGTTAGTGGGATAAAAAAATTACAAACCAATAAAATTAAGTTTTTACAATTTTTTTTCTCGAAATCCAAAGTCAAATTGATGAAGAATAAGTTGGGTTGGTTCGATTAATTAGATTAACATTTTCAAAAATTTAAAAACTCATTTTAAAAATATAAAATAAACGTTTCTTTTTTCAAACTGAATTTCTGTATCCATCTATCTATACCTCCGAGTCTCCCATAATATACAGGTCAACGATGAAGTACGAGGAAAGCGCGTAACTAAAATGCGAGGACACGATTTCTACGACAATAAATTCAAAGATGCCAACATTTTTTAATGTCAACAAAAACATTGTGTTCACATCATTTTCTTTTGTCTATTAGTAGTACCACAGTACTATTTTTCTAGTTCACTGTTGAAGTTAAGGATAAGGATAACGATGTTACTTAAAAATGTCGTTAGAAAATGTATGCTCTTGTTGAAATCTAAGCTAACCCTCCAGACATTGACTTCAGTAGTAACACTTTGTAAGTTCAACGATAGGGAAACGTTTTTCTATATTTTTGAATGGAAACGTTTTTCTATATATAATTTCATTTTAAACAATCACTATCAAGCAATTCATAAACTAACGTTTCTTTTGTAAGTTCATAAATTAATTAATTCTAAGATGTTTACTTTGCCACTCTTTAAATACTTTCAGAATCAACTCTCGTACCGTATCAGAATTTTCTTTAGTAAAAAGAAATTTTCAATTAAATTTTACTTATTTTTCATTTCACTTTTAATCACTAGGACGCTCTTACCCTCGGAACCAAAAGGTCAACGCACAAAAATTGACTAATATGGTAATCGAAAAGAGTAGCATTTATCTGTGTTAACTAGGGATGAGGAAAAAAAATGTACCTTTACATATCCATGAAAAAATTGTGTTTATAAATCAAGTAAATTACTTAAATATCTTTTTTGAAGGAGTACATTACTTAAATGTCTTTACTTAAATATTTTATGTTTAGGTGAAAAGAAGAAAATAAACGTGATAAACTTTTATCGTTTAATGTTAGATAATAGCATTAAAAAAATTGTACAAAAATTGATATTTTTATTATAAATGTTATCAAGAATATTTTTTAAATATCTACGAATACTTCAAAATCTCTAAATTATCTTTTTTTTAGCGTATACCTGCACATATATGCCACAAGCGCAAATTCTTTCAAAAAATAATGCCACAAGCACAATTATCATTTTTTTTTGTCCGTGGCTAGAATTCACCTTTTTTAAAGTGAATAAGTGAGGTGTCTGAGATTCAAACTCCGGCCCCTGCATATAATAATGTATTGTCCTGAGCTATGCTCACGGGACAATATCATATTGTTTAGTAGAACAACACAAATATGATATTTCTTCCGTCTTAAAATAAGTGACATTGTTGATTGTTGCACACTTGTCATTACCAATATACATTTTTGATATTTATAAAGTATTCGTCGAGACAAATCCAACAACATCTTATATGGAAATATCACATCATATTTTGTTTTGTGAATAATACAAATAGTCAAGTTGAATCATTATTTTGGAATGAATGAAGTATTATTCGTGGCCATAGTCCATAGATATTATTCAAGGTTTAAAATAGTATTTCAAAATCAATTATGTCAACTTGCATCTTACTCAGTCAAGGGCACGCTTACTATGAATGAAGAGTGAAATAACTCAAATCTATCACGGAAACTCACCTAAGCCACCACACACTCCAACTGTCTTCTTTGGCTATTTGAAGCCAAACAAAGATATGATATGACATGTGTGATTTGTTGACTAGGATGTGAAATTCCACCAACAAATCATTGATCTAAGCTGTGAAGAAAATCAAAGTCACAATCATAACGTCGGCACGAAATGACACGTATCTTTTGTTGACTTTTTATTTTTTTATTCTATTGGAATTGGAATGAATATTTTAACCTTATAAATGTAGATGGTGCCTTTGAAATGGTCTTCCTCTCTTTGATTTATGCAGCATTGTTTGCACTTTGCAACATACAAAGCAATTCCATAGAAAATCACATATTGAATTAAAGAATTCGAAAAGTCAACATGATGCATTTTTTCAAATTATTTTGGACATTTTCATTATGCAAACTGATTGTATAACGTCAAATTATATATATATATATATATATATATATATAT
>Ga0099826_10002485_pt1 | contig 11914 bp, 8 predicted proteins | sample Mtrugardesep15_FD_76830 | JGI IMG/M metagenome (GOLD analysis project Ga0099826, IMG submission 76830) | Root nodule microbial communities of legume samples collected from California, USA - M. trunc garden sep15 | ecosystem: Host-associated > Plants > Roots > Nodule | place: USA: California...
AAAAAAAACTTGCTTGTTCTCTTGTCTCTCACTCCACTGCTTTTGTATGGCAGGGGTATCAGTGGCAGTGCAGAAAAAGGAAGGTAGAGTTTTCATTGGGAAGGTAAAACCTTTTTTTGGCACCAATGCTTCACACTAACCCTTCTTCTGTAACTCAACCTTCATCTCTCTCTCTCTCTACATACCCCGCGTGCACTCTACTGCTTCTTCTCACTCCTTCATAAAAAACCTTGTATTATCCACTAGCTTGAGAGAGACAAAGAGAGATTCATTTCATTACTATTAGTATTCATTAAATGCTGAAAATGTGTGGAAAGAGAGATTAACACTCATTTTCCAAAGGAAATCTGTGCAGGCTTTTGCCAGTAGTAGAATCCAAAAAACCTCTTCACTACTTCTTCATGTAACTGACTGTAACTATACAACATAGCCACCACAAAACACTATCACTATTTATGTTTTTCTGTAAAAAAGCCTGTTACTTTTTTACCATAAAACCCGGGCGGGTGACCCTTGTTTGAAACAAAAACATCTTCAATATTAAATATCATTGTCATAAGCAAAGTGAGAGAAAGAGAGAGAAAGAAAAATCTGACCTAGAAGGCAAAAAGGGTAATAAAAAAGGAAGTGAGTGTGTGTGTGTATTCAAGGGTAATTCAATGGAGGGTAGTTCTAATGGAAGTTGTTCTTATGTGATGGGTGCTTTTGGAGAAAACAGTGGTGGGCTATGTCCTCCAATGATGATGATGCCTTTAGTCACTTCATCTCATCATAATGCTCATCATCCAATAAATTCCAATACTAATGCAAACAACACAAGCTGTCTCTTCCTTCCTATCCCTAATTCCACTAACAATAATAACAATCACTACACCAACTGTAATAACAACATGCTTCAAAATAACCATCAAAACACTCCTGGATTAGGTTACTATTTCATGGACAACATCAACAACCATGGAAGCTCTTCTTCCTCTTCTTCTTCTGTCAAATCCAAGATCATGGCTCATCCTCACTATCACCGTCTCTTGGAAGCCTACATCAACTGTCAAAAGGTCAGAAACAAAAAAAAAGGAAGTAAAAAAAGAAGATAATTATTTTGAAAACGATGTGTGTAATTAATTTTCTTTGTACTTTTTTTGTTTGACAAGTTTGGATCTGATGAGCTGTGTTGTATAATTGTACTTTGAAACTGTGGCCTTTTGTTTTCATTTCCATTTATTACTAATATTGACAAACTATCATGTATATTATTGTAAGTCAAAACCCTTTAAAGCATAGATGATAAAGACACTTCATCTCATGACTATTCTTTTCATAAATTTTTTTACTTCATGGATTTTTTTTAGGTTGGAGCACCAAGTGAAGTGGTGGCAAGGTTAGAAGAAGCATGTGCAACTGCAGTGAGAATGGGTGGGGATGCAGTTGGATCAGGTTGTTTAGGTGAAGATCCAGCTCTAGATCAGTTCATGGAAGCTTACTGTGAGATGCTTATCAAGTATGAACAAGAACTTTCCAAACCCTTAAAGGAAGCCATGCTTTTTCTTCAAAGGATTGAAGTTCAGTTCAAAAATCTTACAGTTTCTTCTTCTTCAGATAATTTTGGTGATAATAACCTCTCTCTCTCTCACTCTCTCTCTTGAAAATATTATTCAGATTTTAAATCATAATCTTGATTGCTTGGTATTTTTTGTTGTTTACTTAATTGACTATGTATCCATGCATGTCTGTGTTTGGAAGAGTTTGTTAATTATGTTAGTGTGTAAAAATGTTTGATTATTAATTAATTAAATTAAATTGAAGTTTATGACAAGATCTACTTTTTCTTATAAAAAATAATTCTTAATAGTCTTTCTCATTGATATTTTATATTGTTTTTAATCTTCTTTGCCTAAATAAGTGAGTTCCAAATACTTGCTACCAAAGGTGCCCTTAACTCATGCATTTTTGCCTAAAAATAAAGGTAGATGGTGATGTGTAGTAGTACATATATATTTCATTGGTGTTGGTGCATTGAAGGAACTTAACTATATAGGTATCTTGTTAAATTCGTCGTTTCTTGTGTGTGTGTGTGCTTGATAGTATTGTTTTTATGGGAACTATAAGACTTGCATCATCACTTATATAGCTTTTTCTTAAAATTTCCCTTTTGATGAGGTCACAGAAACTCTCAGATTTCGCTGGCTTTTGTAGTGTTCTTAATATATTAACATTATTAAAGAATCTACTTTGTAATGAATCCAAAATTTGGAGGACTTCGGAACAGGAAGATTGGTGGGTGAATTTAGGTTTTGTAAATAATAACCAATGAATTAGGGTTTCTTCTGCACTTGTTCCCAGAAGTGGTAATTGCGAGGTATATACTCACAAGTTTCTTTCCAAATTGGAATGCAAAATGCAGATAGTAGAGTAGCTCCAAAGAGCTGAAGTACTTTCCTAGAGACAAGTGCAAAGTGGATTTTAGATTTATGATATGGATCAATTAACATGAAAAAAATCTTGCATAGTCAATTGGATTTGATTTAATGACCTAAAAAAGAGGTTAAGCTATGATGTGTTAGTAGGTCCTTAAGAATAATGATGAATTTGATTGATTTGTTCTCTAGCTTCTTTTTCTCATTTGTCTCATCAAGGTTCCGTGTAAACACTACTACCTATAGTTGGAATATTTTATTAATTTGTATCATTTCTTATAGCTAGTGTGATTATATGAGTTGTCATTATTATGTATATTTTTGTGTCTGCAGGTATAGATGCATATTATAATGCTTGTTAAATTATGTTTGTGTGTTGATATTATATTTGATAAAAAACTTGTTTACTTGTCTTTAACTAAAAATGGAAATACATTGTCCTACATTCATTTTTCTATGTTGCATTTCTACCACATGTTGTAATATACTTGCGCTCCTATATATAATCATTGTTGGTGCTTAAGAAAAAAATGTGGCATCTATGTTGAATGAAGACTACAATTGAATTTGAGTCAAACTTTGCAGCTATAGAGTTAATGACTATGATGAAAATAAGTAGAACCTTATCACATAATGCACTAGATATAAACATGACCAAGCTTTTAGTGGATCATTGATTTCTAGCTTCCAACTATGTATGGGCCAAAAGAAGTATATAGAAGAATCTTTCCACATATTGATCCAAAGTTTTCAATTCAATGTTACTGATCTTTATGTTCATGTTTCCCTCTATTTTTGTAGTATATCATCGTATGCTGGTTTTTTAATTATTGAAGTCTCCTTGTAGTAATGTACTGTCTTACCCTTCAAAACATAATTTCCTAAAAAACTAGAACTACCCCTTATCTATTGTGCATGTTTTTGCTTTTGATGTTTTAATTTTGTTAAACTCTCCTATACAGAGAGATTATCTTAGGTTTTTGGGCCTAATTGTAAGGTAATGGATGCCCATTTTTTTAAACAAAATCGATCAATCTTCAACTTGAGTTTTTTTTTCTTCCATATGCATTAAGCTATGCATTTTTATTCGGCTTCAAGATGGAAATAGGCCAAGCCAGCCTATAGAGGCCAATTTTTTTTTTTTTTTTTAAATAGAGAAAGCCTAGGCTTTTTTAGAAGCCTATTTTGCTTAAAAGGTCAGGCCATAGACCATTAAAAAACACCTCTTAAGCCTAATAGGCCGCCTATTTAAGTAAATACGAACAATAATATTTATTATTATATTATATTTTCTACTTTGAATAAAAATATAAATTTATTAACCTTTTCAGTAATTTATGTTTATTAGTATACATTAATTTTTTGCAAATTTAAATGTATTATTATAAATTAGAATTGAAATATGATATAATATATAGTCAAGTTCCCTAAAAACTCATTAAATATCAAAAAAGAGTTTAATCTAATTGATCTATTAGTTCGCTATTCTATTTAAACTTAAATCACATGACTTCTATAAATGTGTTCATATGAAATAGGATTTTCAACAAGCTAGAAGGTCATGCTCAGGTTGAAAAAGTAAGCATATGATAGGCCGCTGGCAAGACTTAGGTCTTCAAAATTTTGACAGACCAGACTTGGGCATTGCAAAGGCTAACTCGGCCTAGCCTATTCCCATCCCTAGGCTTTGGCATCAGAAAACCTTTGAATATGTTTGAAGTAATATAATATATTTTACCATTTTTATATCTACAATAATAGGTTTCCACTAGTTTTAATTTCTGCATCTAGGCATGACTAGGGTCTCTGTATATGGATTATGTTGCCCTTCATAATTTAAGTATTTTGGTGAAGTATACCTTCACGAGGAATAAACTTTATCATCTTTAACTTTGTCTTGTTTGAAGGAAAAGGAGTGTCCATTATCTCAGGGTTCGGATGCATGGAACCTTGGAAATAATGGATGAGTAGATAATGTGCTCTCGTGGCTCTTTATCCTATGCACCTAGTAGTTCAAATGTTAACCTTCAATATGGTGAATCAATGATTTCCAATGATTGATGATTGTACTTTTATCCTTTATTTAATTAAACATTCACCCTTGTGATATCAAAATTTGTCCTACGTAGTAGCTTAGCTTAGCATTTAAATCCAACATAGTTTCAGCTAGTTGAAATAGTATTGTGGTTTAAAAAGTTAAGCTACTACTCTCTCCGGTCACTATTATAAGCAAATTTTGACGGTTCATTCAATAAATGATGTATGTGGTCTACAATATAGACTACATACATCATTTATTGAATGAATTTAAAAAGTAGAAATTTGCTTATAATAGTGACCAGAGGGAGTACATTCATTAACCTTATTGGTTTACTTTTATTTAAACAACAAAGAAGAGTTCCAATTAAAAATAGGGGTATGCTAACAAGTGCCCTAAATACCCTTAGGGCACTTGTTAAGGATTCAAAAAAGGAAATAATTGTTAAATTTCATGTAGGAAAAGTTGCTTTTTAATCTTTCAATAAGTTGTGTACACAATTTGCAATGTAAAATTGCTACTTTAAGCTTCTTATCAAGTGCCCTTGGGAGGGCACTTGTTAGCATTTCCCTTAAAAATAGGAGTACAAAGGGTACTCAGCCCGGATACAACGCGAGGACAAGCTAATTACAAGGGGTACCCCCAACTTTTAATTTGATTCTAGGACCTAAGAATGCAATTCATAATTCATTTGACCTAAACACCACTCGTACAAAAGGCTATTGCCTCCATGAAATACCTCCCAAGTAACTGAATGCCAAATTAGTGACATTCCCTCTCTTTTCAACGCGCCCCCGTATATACAAAAATCCATGGTCAAAAAATCCTAACCATTTTGATTTCACTCCACATTGTTAATACATAACTTAACCTTTTTTAATATTTTCCTCGCATGTTTGTTTTCTATATTTATTTTAATGATACTATAGATTGTATTTACTGGTGGCAACTATTATTATTGGCTAAAAGCTCAAGTCTCACATTGCTTAGAAATGTCATAATATAGAACTTGGAATCGTCACTTTGGAAATCGGTTTGAAGAGTAGGTCTTGGGATGTGAAGTACTATATATTTTGAATACAACCTTTTGTTTTTTCATATATTCAAAATATCCTTCTAGTGGTATATCATCATAATTGATTTGATTCATATGCATGATCAGCTTGTAGTGAAGGTGGAGATAGGAATGGATCATCTGAAGAAGATCATGTTGATCTATACAACAACATGATAGATCCTCAAGCAGAAGACAGGGAATTAAAGGGTCAGCTTTTGAGAAAATACAGTGGATACTTGGGCAGTCTGAAGCAAGAATTTATGAAGAAAAGGAAAAAAGGAAAGCTACCAAAAGAAGCAAGGCAACAATTGCTTGAATGGTGGAGCAGACACTACAAATGGCCTTACCCATCTGTAAGCACCATACCATCTTTAAAAATTTGAATCTTTTTTTATTTTTAATTTCTTGCCACAATTATTAAATTTTGATTTCTTTCATTTCATATGCAATCACCTAGTTATGGATTCTAACAAGTTAATCAAAGATAATGACATTGACAACGCATGTTTCGACTTGTTGCATGTTTGGATTCACTAGTGCTTTGATAAAATTGCGCCGAGACCGTGACTTTTTTGTAGCTCAACGTGTAGCTTTTGCTAAAAGTCACGATGAACCACCATGGTTTTTCAATTTTGCTAAGTCACAATGAACCACCATGGTTTTTCAAATCACGCGAAGCCGAACATGCATTTAGTATTTTAAGACTGCTTTTTTAAAGTCAAAATGTGAGTTGTTTGACATTGATTTGATGGTTCAACTCGCATGACTATATCAAATGTGTAAATTGGATTCGGGTTGTTGAGCGGTCGGTCACAATCCCGTGCAGTTACACAGTTAGCTACATCAAAGGTCGTTGGATCAAAATCAGATGATTGAATTTAATGTGGTTAGAATTTAATGTGTAAATTAGATTTTTATTTTTTTAAAATCAAAATCTGTATTGACATTTGGACCCTTTGATTTTGATCCAACGATCATTAATGTGGTTAATTGTGTGACTTGACGATTTTGTGACTTCACATGCAATCCAAAACCCTAACCATGTAAACATGTATTGTACAATTTACTTTTTTTGAAGGCAAGAATTTTACTTTATAATAGCATGAAGACAAATGATAATAAGTTGTCTTACACAATTCAATTGTACTACTACTATAATTTATGAAAAACAGGAATCACAGAAGCTGGCTCTAGCAGAATCAACAGGTCTTGATCAGAAGCAAATAAACAACTGGTTTATTAATCAAAGGAAACGGCACTGGAAGCCATCAGAGGACATGCAGTTTGTGGTGATGGATCCAAGTCATCCACACTATTACATGGATAATGTTCTCAGCAATTCATATCCCATGGATCTATCTAACACCATGCTCTAGTTATTACCTTGGTGCTTGCTTGTGGTCTTAAAGTCTCGGTGTTAATTAACCCTATGTTACGTTGTAAGGCATTGATAAATATATCACTTCGATGTTAAAAAAACTGCTAATTAATATTAGATTATTATATATATTAATGTGTGTAGAAATTAATTAAGCATTTTGAATCATCAACAACTAGCAAATAAGCTGCTGGTTATTAGACGGTCCTTTATGAAGGTACTAATATATGATTAAATAAACTTCAAGCTTGCAAGCTATGTGATGTTATGTGCTCTTTTCTGATCTTACATATATAATGCATCATCAAATTCTACATCAACTAAGCATTCCATAACAAAGGACCATTTAAAGCAAATAAACAACTGGTTTGTTAATCAAATGACAAATTATTCGTACCTTTAAAAGTATGTTTCTTTGCATTGGGTTTTTCAATGATAGATTACAAACGAAGGTTAACTTGGTACGTAGTGGAATTACATTACGTGGAAAATAATTTGCAAGTGATTGTGGTTAAAATGAAACTATTTTCAACATCTCTTTTCTGATTTGTTACATTAGTTGTGTGATGTCCTTCATTAGCTTGATTCGTGTATTTAAATTCCTTAGATTGGTTCCTCGTGGTAAAAGAATGAAGGAATGTGTTCATTCATTCAAAATAAGGCTAACATGCATTTGGTCCATATAGAGATTTTGAAATAACTTAATTAGGATCTCATTTTTTTTGGAAAGATAATTAGGCTCATGTATATTGTTTTTTCTGTTGAGGATTCTCTTCTTTTTTTTTTTGAAGGAATTCTCTTCTATTCATGCCGCGTGTTGTGTGGTGAATAATACAATGTAGTCAATATATAATTTTTTGACCTTTGTAGAAAAGAAACTAATAAATGCCGTGAGCATAATTCAGTTGATAGAGAGAATGTCACATCTCACTTATTTACTTTATAAAGTGAATTTCAGCCACCATATTACTAATACAAAATAAAATAATAAACTAAGCCTTCCAAATTCAAATATACATGTTCACATATTTGAGTGTTTGGCCCTAAGTTTAGGGTAAATTGGGATAAATCAATAAAGTTAGATTATATGTCATTTCGGCATAATTTAATGCAATATCATACAAAACAACATTTAATACTAAATGTATTTACATGAACATTTTTTTAATTGAATTAACTAGTAGTAAAAGTAGCTATAGTAAAATTAATAATATTATGAGACAAAGGGAGGTTGAGTCTAACATATTAAAAAAAATAGCTTTTATACTTTGGGAATTTTTTTGGGTACAACTTAGCCCTACAAGAACAATTGTCGTAGTGCTTGTAAGGGTGATCCTTATGGTTTAAACAAAAACCAAAATAATGTTTTTTGTTTGTTTGTTTTGTTTTTAGATTTAAGTGAAACTATTTTTAAATTAAGTAAAAAATTATTTAAACCCCATTTTATCCCAAAGAATTTTTTGTTTTTAAATTTGATTTTGAAAACATAAAACAAGAAACCTGAATCACCTCAAACAACATTTTCTTTTCTAAAGTTGGCCACTTAATTATTAAACTTTTCTAGTACATGATGAATACAAAATATTATTATGAGCTTCTGACAACATAACTAGATTGACACCCCATAAACTCACAAATTACATGCAACACTTACTCTTCAAATTTAATAAAGCAAAAGGATGAATCAATGAAGGTTGTGTGCAATGATTTCTCCATTGACTTGTTGGCTCCAAAGTAATATTTCTTTTCATCTCATATGAGAGAATTTGCAAGACCAGATTTCGAAGAATTGAGTTATATATATGGCAGATTGATCGGAATTGTGGAGGATTGGTGAACAAGATCATCAATGGTTTTATTACCTCCATTGATAAAGATTGTTGAAACTTCGCGGCCAATGAAACTGCCCTATAGGCTCGATGATACCATGTTAAAATTCAATATCTATTGATCTAAGACTTTCATTTATTACAAATGATTTCATTGATTCAATATTCTCAAATGAGAATGACCTTATATACAATGATATTTTTAGCAAGCCACTCTAATTAACTTTGCAAGTTGTGTTTAACCAACTCTTACCAATTCAACACCTTTCTTTGTTTTGTTGAAGGATCAAACTCAGCACCTTAACAAACTGAATTTAATCTACTAAAACTAACTATCTATTAACAGTTTGACGGTTAACAATTTTACAAGTTTCGACAAGTTTGTTGTTCGAGTGTGAAGAAATTTGATTAGGCGTGGGCAAAAAAACTAAAAACTGAACTGAACTGCTGAACTGAACCAAAAAAAAACTGAACTGAACTGAAACAGTTCAATTCAGTTCAAAACAGTTCAGTTCGATTCGAAACTGTTCAGTTCAGTTCTATAACTAAAATTCAATTTCATTTGTTTTTTTCATATTTTTTTTCAAAGGTATCAATAATAACAGTTAAGTTCAGTTCATAACAGTTCAGTTTAGTTTGAAACAGTTCAGTGTAGTTCGAAATGCAAACAGTTTAGTTTAGTTCAGTTATTTTAAATTTAACAAACAATTCAGTTCAGTTCAGTTCAGTTTTCATCCTGAACTAAACCATGCCCACCTTAAATTTGATTGCTTGTGTGTCAAGTTACTCATGCTCTAGCAATGCTTGGTTCCAAAACAAAATCAAAAAGAAAATTCTCTTTCAAGGGGAGCACCTAATTAACAATTTTTGTTTTTGAATATTCTAAGTTGTTTTATTTCCTTCTACTTTCCAAATATGGTGATTCAAGTTATTCTATCATAACAACAAAATATAAATAGTGGAGTGATTATTTGTAGTTCTTCCGGATCCTTCTTACTTCTTGGGTGGCTTTATGAGAAGGACCTTATAGTCGTTCAACCATTTGGACCTAAGATGTATCTCTGGACCCTTGTGGAATGAGTTTTGCACTTTTTGCCTCAAAAAAGTTGTAGTTCGTAACTCCGAACAACCTTTTTTGTATTAATTTAGAAGTCATTCAGTATGCATCTATCAAACTTTATTTGTTAGGCGTTTTAAGAAAGTATCTATCAAATATCTAGTTTATTTTTGTGGTCCATTTAATTTTTTTCTTTTTTCCTGGATTCGCCACTGACATAATATCCTTTAAATTGCTAGATTTCATTGTGAAAACAATATATTGAAAAAAAGGCATGTTTTTATTAGATGTAGCAATATTCTTTTAACGTTTTCACATGGTAAAAGATTCAAGTTATCTTGGGACACATACAATTTGTTTTTCCTTATTTCGAGTTGAAGAAAATAGGAAAGAAAATCATTTATTTTTTTAGGAGGAGATGAAAACAAAAATGAGAGATGGGTTTATTTTTCTTTGGTGTTTGTAAACTGGTCTGAATATGAGGTATATAGATTCTGACTGAGAGTTTAAATGCAGCGGATAAATACAAAACACAAAAATAAAGAGACATAGAGAGAGACACAAAACAATTTTATACTGGTCCCCGTCCACGATACATGAGTAGTCCAATCACTTTACACTTTCTAAGGATTTCACTATAATCACACAAGATTACAGATTGCTCTAGGACCCTTCCAAGAGACTTCCTTGCTCAAGGACAACTCCAAGAGACTTCCCCTTACTCAATAACACAAGATTGAGATTCCTAAATGCTCAAGGTTTCACCAAGAGACTTATCTGCTCAAACACGCAGGCAAGAGACTTTCTTAATATTTACAACAGTAAACAAATCAACTTGTTCTTACGCTGAATTTAACAATGGCAGTGTAAACTGAACAAATGATCAGATTCTTTAGGATTTCCAAGATACGAACTTGAATACAAAAATCCTAAGTATTTTGCGTTATTAGATTTTACAGAGTAACGACACAGTAAAATAGCAGAGTCTTGTCAGTTCTTCTTAGGTCTTCAACTCCTTATATATGCAGCCAACTGAGAGACATTGGAGAAGAGTGACAACGCAAATATAGTCGTTGAGAAGCTTCAGTCAAAAACACTGCCTTTTGCCTGATATGGATAATCATGTTGAATAGTCCTTTGGATTTCCTTTGTTGAAAGAAGAATTATCTGTTGCATTCCTTTTGTTCTTGAGGTCCTTTGTCTGTTTGCACACGTAGACAGAAGAAGACAAAGAGATGCTCTATCAGATACTTTGATAAGGACGATTCACAGAAGAAGACAAAACCTACGTGGATTCTAGGTCCCTCGGGATTTTCTCAAATATGAGGGGTCATCCAAGTCTATTGTTAGCTTATGAGTCTGAGGACCTTCACATAATCTTGAGGTAACTCTCCAACTTTTGTGAGACATCATTCTTCTTAGAACGTTTACAGCTGGTTGACCTTTTTTTAGATAGTCTTCTAAGCTTCTTTTTGTCCTTCTTATGCTCTTCATATGTTCATCCTTCAATGATATATTCATTATTTGATTATGCACACTTGAACGCATGTTAGTGTTTCAATTGTTTTTCAATACTTTGTTATGATTAAAACTCAAGAGGAATTGTATGAACCACTCTTGTTCCAACAATATATATTTTTTACATAGATTTTATGTTATCGATCTTATTAATAAGCACAAAACATTTATATAATTTAAGGGTGTGTTTGTTTCAAGCAAATTTATTCCTATGAATAACATTACTTGGAATATAAAGATGAGAATTATATTCCAAGGTATTTAGAAAAAATATGTTTGGTTAACTTTATAATATTCCTAGGAACCATAAAAATAGGAATTATAATAGGTAACTACATATGAATTTATTCCCATCTACATGGGAACTTTATTCACACCCTTTTCGTTTGGAAATTTTTTCTATTCCCAGGAACATTTTATACCCGGGAATAAAATTTAGTAAACTTGTAACAAACATATGCATATATATTCCTATCATTTTATTCCCAAGAATCAACAAATATAACTTGAAACAAAAACATCCTAACATGTGCAATATTTTACATGTTAGACAAACCCATCTTAAAAATTAAGTAATCATCATCATATATGTTAAATTTACCCCTTAAAAGAGCATATTATAT
>Ga0099826_10002486_pt1 | contig 11914 bp, 4 predicted proteins | sample Mtrugardesep15_FD_76830 | JGI IMG/M metagenome (GOLD analysis project Ga0099826, IMG submission 76830) | Root nodule microbial communities of legume samples collected from California, USA - M. trunc garden sep15 | ecosystem: Host-associated > Plants > Roots > Nodule | place: USA: California...
GAAAATTAGTAGCAAAACTGATACATTCTTGAGAGGACTCATTCAAGAACAACGCAACAAAAACCAGCATACAAATACTATGATAGATCATCTTCTAAGTTTACAAGAATCACAACCTGAGTACTATACTGATCAAATCATCAAAGGCCTTGCTCTGGTAATAATAATTTTCTATGCTAGTTTTTTATCTTCTTTACTAATAATAATATTTAGGTTAAAAATATTCTTGATTCTTGTAAATCACGACTATTTAACTTTAGTGCCTATAAAATGTTATCTTTTCAGTAACGTAATTTACAAAAACTATGTGCTTGAGCCCAGGGGTTAATGAATTGGAGGTCCTGAGTTCAAACTCGAATAAATGTGTAAAAATATTAATCGAACAACCACTAACAGTTACCATTTAAAAAAAGACAAATCAATAATATTTTAAAATAGACTTAAATAATTGCAATTTTTTAAGATAAAGGTATATTATTTTTCATATATGAAAGCATCACTATATATTATTAATCATTATTTTTTTTACTTGGATTTGGATTGTTTTGCTTGTAGGGTATGCTTCTTGCTGGAACAGATTCATCAGCTGTAACTTTAGAGTGGGCATTATCTTGTGTATTGACTCATCCAGAGGTACTAGAGACGGCAAGGTATGAAATAGAAACCAATGTAGGTCAAGACCGTTTGTTGGATGAATCTGACCTACCAAAACTCCCTTACCTTAAAAATATTATCTATGAGACACTTAGGTTGTACACTCCTGCTCCATTGTCATTGCCACACTCTTCTTCAGAAGAGTGTATTATTGGAGGATACAAAGTTCCACGAGACACTATATTGCTTGTTAATGCTTGGGCCATTCATAGAGACCCTAAGAGTTGGAGTGAAGCCACAAGTTTCAAGCCTGAGAGGTTTGAGAAAGAAGGAGAGTTAGACAAGTTAATTGCATTTGGGTTAGGAAGAAGGGCTTGTCCAGGAGAGGTGTTGGCTATGCGTGCAATAAGCTTGACTTTGGGTTTATTGATTCAATGCTTTGATTGGAAACAAATGGATGAAAAGGAGATTGATATGAGAGAAGAAAGTGGTTTCACCTTGTCACGATTAGTCCCATTAAAGGCTATGTATAAAGCTCGTCCAGTCATCAAAAAATTTGTGGAGTAATCATATGCTAATGACTTGCCTAGAATAAAATGAAATATGTAATTTTCATATATTATCAAATAAGTTTACATATGCAAATATATACATTAGCATCATCCATACTAGAGGAAAATGGATTCACCTTATCAAGATGAGAGTTAGCCCATCCAACTTGTGGAGTAATTTGTTACGAGTTAATGTGGATCATAGTTGTTTAGAATAAAATGAAGTATGTAATTTCTTTTTGTTTTTATATAATTAATCTTCCTTTTGAATTTTGATATGCCACTACGGCATGGATTATTTTGTTACAATTAATTAATATTAATAATGGCCCAAAATTGGAATCGAGCTAAAGAGGCAAGTTTTTTTTTTAAGGGATGGCAATGGGTACCCAATAGATAGGGTATTATAGTACCCTTCCCCATACCCGCATTTATAAAAAATGCCCGTATCCGGGCCCATACCCTCGTGGGTAACAACTTTAGTGCCTTTCTCCATACTCTATGAGTACTTAAGTGCTCATGCTCGTAACCATTACCCGCACTTTAATTATAAAAAGACAATAAAAAACATCACCATTGAAATAAAACTATGATCCAATTTTTATTAAAGCAACTCATAAAATAGTAGAAATTGTTTTATTTAGCCAAATTAAAAAACATCCAAAATATTCCTTGAAAAGTAAAATAAAAACATTCAAAATACATATAAAAAATGCATGCTAAAAAAAACATCAAATTGATTTAAATCATAAATTTGTAGCTCGTGAGCTTACGAGGGTAAGGATGAAACTATTACCGTATTCGTTTTTAGGTTTAGGTTTATGTTTAAATAGCTAAATAAATTAAATAATTGTACACCAAAAATAAATAAAATATTTATTGGATCATATAAATATGTATATGTAGGGGTAACCTTGGCGCAACTGATAAAGTTGTTGTCATGTGACCATAAGGTCACGGGTTCAGTGCACCGGGTTGCCCTTTATATAAATATGTATATGCGGGGGTTGCGGGGCTGGGTAGTATAGTGTCCTTACCCGTACCCATATCCATCTAAATTTGTGGGTAATTACCCAAACCCATACTCATAAAAGCGGGGTTTTACCCTACTCATTGCGGGTATTTTTTGCGGGTGCCCATCGAACCTGGGTCCAATTGTCATCCTTAATTTTTTTGTTAATGACCAAAAAATTAACTCAAATTTCAATCGTTCCTTGATCCCACAATACTAACCACCTTTTTTATGTCATGACAAGTTTAACCTTAGCAGTTAGCACATTTTTTATGTTGTGACAAGTTTAAGTAGTCGATATGCTTAATTATTCTTTTAGCCAAATTGTTTCTCGTTCGATAATTTGCTATTAATTTAAGATCTTAAGTACATATAGAAAGTTGAATTGCTGGTAAAAAAATTATTACATTCTTTTTTTTTCTATCCTCTCTTTTTTTTGACAATATTTTGTACAGTTCTTTAATACTAAAAAATGCATCGTTTCTATCCTCTTGCCTTTTTTTGACAATATTTTGTACACTTATATAATACATTTACAAACAGAATAACCTAATTTTCATGCAAACTCGGCTACCCTAATTTCCATGCAAACTCGGTTATAAAACAAACCCTAAACCATGTTTCTCTCAAACAAAAAAAAACCTAAATCATGGTAAATTACACAGACAACTGAAGATATATTGTCAATTAATCGTGGTAACCGTGTTTCACTGTTACCAATTATATTACATTTTATTATTCGTATGTCAATCCCTTAACAATAAACCTGTGCGTCGCACGGGTCAACAATCTAGTTCAGTCTTAACTTTGTTTGGGTTGTGGCGGTACTGATGGGTGTGGTTATGGTGCATAAGAAAATCCTTATGCACTCTGCATAAATTCAGAAATGGTTTTTGTAAGTTGTACTCCAAAATCATTAGATGTACTTAATGGTTTTCAGCAGGTGAAAAAAACTAAGGACCCGTTTCTGTGAGTCGTACTCCAAAACCATTAGATATACTTAATGGTTTCTGTGAGTTGTACTCCAAAACCATTTCTAGATTTATGCATTTCCTTATGCACCATAACCGCTGCCGGTACTGATGACCCTTTGTTTTTTTTTGTTTTTTGTTTTTGCGTGTACTTTGCGCCTATTTATTTGGTTTTTTTGTGTAGGTACGTAGTATGATTTATCTACCACAATATCTTTTGTATTTTTTTAATATATTATCCTCGGTTTTTTTCAAAAATAAAAAATAAGCTCTCCTAAAAAATGAAATAAACTATTCATTTGGTTGTAAATATAGTCATAAGAAATTATTTTAAAAGTGAGAGATTCATTTTAGAGAAGAAGAAAAAAAGGAATTGCAACCATGTATATACTGAAGAGAAATATTGCTTTTAGTCAATATTTATGATTTCTCATGAATCAAAACTTATTATACAAATATTCTCTGACTTCTTCCGTCTATAATTCAAGATTTTGCAAATGTATAAGTCTTCTACTCTTTCATTTAAAATTATAGAAGGCGTAAAATAATTAAGTTGTCAGTATTCAGATATATATTTTCAATTTATAATATTTCTTTTTGTCAGTATTAGGACAAAAAACTTATTCAAATTTGTGGAAATTAAGTTAAGAAGCTGTTGGTGATGACATTGGATATTGACTGACGACATCAATTAAGTTTGCGGAAGTTTTAAAAACATTTCTTTGACTCACGTACGATTCTTGACGAAAAGAAAAGTACAACGTTTCAATAAAAAAGACGTCACTTATAAATTAAAAAAAAATATTAGTGGATGACTTGACAAAAAAAAAATTAGTGGATGATTTTTTTTTTTACAGAATATTAATGGATGATATAAAACGTGTTTTGAAAACTAAATGAGATTAGCAGTATTTTGAGTACTAATGTTTTTTTTGACAAGAGAGTATTAGTGTTAAATATTCTGTTTTGACTGTGTAACCATAAATATATAGAAATTATCGTATAATAATTGGTCGAAAACAAGATAAAAAGGATAAGGCTTACAGAAATAGTTGTGATATTTGAACTTAAAAACTTTGACATCCTATAAGAACGCCATATCAAAATACACCTAAAATAACTATTAATTTGATTAAAAGAAAATAAATTATTAATAAGATGACAACCATATGAAAATAAAATATGATATCACAAAACTTTTGTGTTGTGTTAAAATAACTTTGCCCTATGAAAATAAAGTTAATTTGTGTAAAATCATATTTCAATAGATTTGACAAAAATAGTACTGCAAATTTGTTGGACACCACAATGCTCTATACAAGTTTCTCTTGCAAGACGAAATATAGGAGAGAAAGATGAGGGGTTAGAAGAAGGAAATTGCTCTAGGGGCCTTCGATTTTTATCAACATGTTACTTTTGATCACATAAAAACTATAAGAAGATACAGTTTGATTGACATTTTTTTTTGCATAGGATGTTAACTTTGATCGAGTTATTTTAGAGGTTGAACAATCCACGAGACATATAAAGTAGTTTTTATAAAAGTAAAAAAAGCTTCATTAGTGAGACCAAAGAGAAAAATAAATAATGCATTGGTGAGGAATTTGTAGGTGCATGAGGCAAAGCCCAAAGACATGGTATTGAAATTAACGTGGTCTAAGTGGTAATGGACTGAGGCCCTTTAAGCATGTGGTCGTAGATTCGATTTATGGTTTATGCGTATGAAAAATTCGATTGCGAGAGGAGAACCTACCTTGTGCGTCTCACAGATTCTTCGACGGAGATTAATCACTCCTAAGCAGTGGTGGAAACTTCGTATCAAAAACAAAAAAATTGTCATAAGTATTGTTTTGTTCATATCATATGATAACTATCTATAGGGTATTCCCATGCAATCGAGGGAGCTCATTTTGATGGAATATGCCTATAATATGGTGCCTCTGTAAAACTTACCTGTTTCTGCTACAATTATAAAGTCAAAGTGCAGAGCTTATAAATCTTATAAGATTATGCTGCAGGGAGAATTGAGCACCGAACTTGTGTTAATATAGTAAGTCATAGGGGACCATGATAATGTATTTAATGGATAGTAATGGATTTTTAAAATATAAGAAATCACTACTATGGTACCATCAAATCTGAAAGAAAATGTATTGTATTTTTAGGATTTTTACACATCCGGATTTTAGCTACAATTCAACCGTGGATAAATAATTCCCTCAACAAAAAAAAAAAACCGTGGATAAATAATAGATTTATAGTAGCTAGTGTTTTTATCTTTCTAAACAGCAACCGTGGCTCTAAATTGACGATGAATGATGTTTTTTTACCTTTCTAAATGGGAGGCTTCTCATAATAATCGCCTTGATTTTAAAATCCATAAAAAAATGCTTCGAATTTTTAAATCCAAGCTCTCGGTACATGGGTATTGTCGAGGTTTTGAGGGCGCCCGAGATATTTTAAGGGTAAAAAAAGAATTTTATGGTATTGAAACATGGGATTTGACACAAACACATTGAACAAATATAAGAACCAAAATGTAACAAAATTATTGCTCTTGTTCTTCTAAAAACCCCTAAGATCATAAGCATGTTTTTCACATCATAAGAGATGAGTGAGTTGACATCAACTTATCAGAAGAGATTTTACATTGGTAAAATAAGCACAATAAAGGAAAAATTCAAAGCCAGATAATTCTTGTATGCAAAATATGTTTTTGGTGTTAAACATGATTGTTGAAGATGAGCAATACAATTGAAGTATCTAATGGTCCTCATCTCAATTTCACTACATATATAACAACAAATTAAGGAGAGGGTGTCTTGGTGGACGAGAAATCTATTGACAACTTTAGACATACGTAGCAAACATATCTACTTACAGTCGGACATGGTAATAACAAAAAAAAACTTCTATATTTTTTTTATAAAATATTATGTATTTTTCATCATTTTGTCTTGTTTTCAATAATATTTAGTATTTCTCATCATATTTATTTAATGACATGTATTTTTTAAATTTAATGTGAAAAACAAAATAAATTAATTTTATTTATTAATTAAAATAAAATAAAAAACTAAATAAAAATAAGGGGTTGTAAGATCCATAAAGTAACTTAAGAACACAATGCATCTCATCTCACTTAATATAAATTCCAAGTAGTCTCAAAACCTTAATAAAAACTAAGCCCTAATCTCCGAATCATTTTCCGTCAAAACATAATTTCATAGCACTCTCCATTTAAGGTAGGCCCTAATCATTATCAAAATTTCTTGCAAAGCAAAACTCATTTTGAACTCACCTATGAAGGCAGGCTCTAATCATTATCAAAGTTTGTTGCAAGCAGGGCCGTCTTAAATAATTCAGAGGCCCTGTTGTAATTTAAAAAAATAATAATTAGGAGGTTAAATTGGAGGAGAGTTTGACTGAAATCCAGAATAAATTAGGTCTCAAATTCAAAATTCCAACAATGTTGTTAAAAATTAAGAAAAATAAGCATAAAATACATATATTAGGAGTTGAACCCAAGTCATCACACAAATCCAGAATAAATTAGGTCTCAAATTAAGAAAAATAAGCATAAAAATAAAATACTAGGAGTTGAACCCAAGTCATCACACAAGTACATGCACTCCCCAACCACTAGACCAACTAAACAAATCTGATATAAAACAACGCGGATAATATATATTGTATTTTCTTAATGCCTTTTATATAAAAAAATAATAATTTTAGGCCCAAAAATTGAAGGCACTGTGCCATGGGGCTGGATGCTCTTGCTTTGGGCCGACACTGCTTGCAAGAATAGTCGTTTTAGGCTAGACAAACTCAAAACTTAAATCTTTTGAAAATTATAGGAATGGATGATATCTCTTAAGCCGTACAAAAAATGAAAGGTCAATATACAAAATAGCACATGATTATTTTGTCTTTATAAAAATTTCTTACAAGAATTGTCTTTAATTTGTAAGATAGACATGCTCACAACTTTCGTACACTAGTGCAAAAGAAAATATAAATTTCATTCTACGTCACCTTTTTTTCAACATCAAAGAAGATATCATATAAAATACAAGGGTATTCTACTTCGCCTTCATGATATACATGAGAAATTAAACTTGTTTGAAATTTCAAAGATTATACTATTTATTTATTTATTTATTAATTTTTGACTAAAGACTAAACATTTTATAGAAATAAAATAAAATGAAGACCAAACAAACTCAATCATATTATTTGCCATTTTTTTATGTGAAAATCACTTTCCTAGCATACAAATCCGACAACTTTAGTAGTAGCTGGGGAACGTGCACACCAACCTTCAATTGCATTTGGGACCCCCTTTAACAATGTCCATTGTCTGTACTCATTTGTTCACGGGATAGAAATGAAATGATCTCGTAGCAGAGGTTTGTGATTTTATCTAAGCTTATCTTTATGTTTGGGAGTTTTAAGGGGAGAAGAGGAGATGACTTGTAAAATAAAGAAGAAAGAAGTGGGTTTAGTTTTCATCATAAAAACTTTTGGTAGAACTAAAAAATTGTATAGGAGAAGAAGATCGAAGGTTTGGATAAATTTTCTAAATCCAATCTATGCTTGTATAATACTTTAAAGTTAAAAATACATTAATTATAAGTATTAGTTTATCATTCTCTACAAAAATACTTTCAAAAATTTGAAAGGTTTCTTTATTTTTTCCTCTAATCTCATCCCTTCAAATCTCTTTCCTCCCTTCTCCTCCAAACTCCGAGACATAGCCTAAGGGTTAGGAAGTTGGAGAGAGATCTTGAGATTAAATATGAATAAAAAAATTAAAATATTAATCTAATAAATAATTACTAACAATTAATATTAAAAAAAATTGGTTTATCTTTCTTTTTAGCTTATTTTCTTTTTTATATTTACCCCACTTGTACCAAAAACTAGGAATAGTAATTACCAATCACTTGAACCTTATTTTTATTTTTAGTTCATTTTCTTGTTCGTTGGTTTTAATTTTTAGAATCGATTGACCAATCACGTTTCAAACGCATTTCATAACTCATTTACGATATTAAAATGATATACAAGAATAGAACGATACCTTCATTCATCTATAGTTTTTATCACAAAAGTTCCGCGTCTCTCTTAGACACTATTTTTATAAAATAAAAAATTCCAAGTTCTCTAAACTTTAACTTTTCTCTCCATTCCTATATTTTGTCTTGCTCTTATTTTGGTTAATTTCATAATAACTAGTGGAATATATCATAACAATAAAAATATTTAATAAGTATTAAAATGAATGTGTTTGGTTTGAGTTGATTTGGGTTAGTTGTGAAAAAAGAATCTAAAATCATATATCATCCCGATGGATTTTCACACAAGAACATCAAAACACATCTAGTAATGTTTAGTTTTTTGTAGTTTTCAATTTTTTTAATTTATTTACAATTTTAATTTGTGTTGATTTAGATTTCATCACCCCTAATTCTTAGCAACATAATAAATAATTTCGATTGGACAGAAAATCATTCCAAAATGAAGAAGAAAAGCAGCTTAGAAGTCCTGTATCACAGGAAGCATAGTTACACAATTTTTATGCATGAACAACCTCATAAAAATTGTGGCTGGGGTTTGACCATCTTAAGATTTCATAGGTTGAAATTTTTTCAATTATGCAAAAATATATAATTGGAAAAAGTCATAGATCGCAAACCAGAAGCAGGTTTATTGACAAAATAAGAACAGGATTAATGCAGAGCCTAGAAGAACAGAAAACCAGAAACTGTGTACTGATTTTGGAGATGTGTTTCCTTCCCTAATATAAGTTTTTTTTTTGTCAAATAACATAGTGACTAGAGCTCACACAATTCAAACAGGGAGAAGGAGAAGTGAAGTGTCCGAGGTTCAAACCCCAGCTCATATATCTCCACTAATATAAAAAAAGTAGCCGCCATGATGATTGATTATACAAAATAGAGTTAGCAGCCAGATGCCCAGACATATATACATAGGTAACGACAGACCTGTTTGATTAATTATCACGTGATTCATCCATACATACATCAAATCAAATGGTTCACATTCGCCACTCTGAATGTTATCAACGTACATCCTTGGCCAACCTTCAAGGCTCTATCAATAATTTAGCTTCTTATCACATTCCACTTATTTCATTTTATTTTATTTTATTTTATTTTATTCATCCAAATTGCAGCAGCTAGTGTGAGGAAAGAAACAAAATTATACAATAGACATTACGAATTACAAATAATAAAAAACATAAAAACTTTTATCTGAGAAAATCCAGATGCACAAAGTTATACAAAGATTCCATGTGCATACATGATCACTACACATATTACAATTATATTTGAGCACGCAGTGTACATATTTCCTGGATTTGACAAATTACAAATGATATGATATGATTATTATGCGTACATAGTACATATAACATTGGATAACCTTTCATGTGCGGCACAAATTAATTACTTGAAAACTTTAGACAAATTTGTTATGTTTCACTTTCCTTCCTTAGACGAAATTACTTGAAAACCTTGTTCACGACCGGACGAGTTTTACACATGGCCTTCAATGGTACTAATTTTGTCAAAGTGAATCCATCTCTTTCTGACATATCAATTTTTTCATCATTTATACGTTTCCAATCAAAGCATTGAACCAATAATGCCAAAGTCATGCTAATTGCTCGAAGAGCCAAGCCTTCTCCGGGGCATGCCCTTCTTCCCATTCCAAATGCAATCATCTTCTCCAACTCTCCTTTTTTGTCGAACCTCTCCGGCTTGAAAGTGGTGGCTTCACTCCATGTTTCAGGGTCTCTATGAATGGCCCAAGCATTAATCAATACTATGGTGTCGCGCGGGACTTTGTATCCTCCCATAATGCACTCATCTCCGGTTGAGTGTGGTAATAACAACGGAGCAGGAGTATACAATCGAAGAGTCTCGTAGATGACATTTCTTAGGTAAGTGAGTTTGGGAAGATCTGATTCATCAACCAAACGATCTTGTCCTACATGAGTATCCACTTCATCTCTTACCCTTTTCAATACCTCTGGATGGTTCAAAATATTTGACATGGACCACTCTAATGTTACGGCAGATGAGTCCGTTCCAGCAAGGAGCATGGCCTAAAATTTCAACCAAATTCAATCAATTTTATTTTAAATAAAATATATTAATAATACAGTTTAATATCGACATATATTGTATGTGTAAAATAGTTGTACACCGACCTTCAAGATTAGATAACTAGAAATTGTACGATATAAACAATTATTATGTACTTACCAAACAAAGTCCTTTGATGATTTGATCGGTGTAGTACTCTGGCTGTGATTCTTGCATATTTAGAAGATGATCTATCATGGTATTTGTACGTTCCTTCTTGTTACGTTGCTCTTGAAGAAGTCCACTCAAAAAGACATCATTCTTTTCACCAATACGCTTAACTCTCTTCTCCAAGTTTTCAAAGTCAAGAAACTTAAGCAAGGGCATGAAATCAGTCTTATTGTTTGCTCCTGATAACTGCAACAGTTCAGATACCATATCCCTAAACTGACTTGCTTCTTGAACCTCAGATATGTCACAATCATCACCATAATATCTCTTTCCAGAGATCATTCTCATGATGTTGTTGAAGGTCATATCGAAAAACCTGAAGGTGAGTTCTACTTCAGCAAATTTAGTGGATGAATCTTCAGCCAACTTCTTGATCAACCTCTGAGTCTCGTCTCTTCGGATAGGTGCGAAGTTGTTGATACGATGGTTTGAAAGGACGTCAAGAGAAGTGATACGACGAAGGTTACGCCAGTGTTCACCGTAGGAGGTGGATCCTAAAGTGGTATAATTGTAGAAAATATATTTTCCGGATAAAAAACGAGGCCTATTTGCTAGGACAACGTCGTTTTTTGTAAAACATTCTTGAAATTCAGATAGTGAAGAAACAACGACAACAAGACGTGAACCAAACCAAAGGGAAATCACGTTGCCATATTTTTCAGTGAGTGCCAAAAAGGTACGGTTTAGGGGACGTTTGAGATGGTGAAGGTTACCAATTATGGGAAGAGAAGTTGGACCTGGTGGAAGGTTTTTGAATTTTCTTGATTGGAACAAAAGCTTAATGATGAAAAATATGGAAAGATAAAAGAGAGAGTAGCACAAAAAGGAAAGGACCCCCATGGTTGAGTTTGTTAATTTTGGCTACCTTAAATTGTTATTTGGAGAATGAGTGAGTGAGTGAGTAGTGATAGCATGTTATGTTAGGTATTTATTACTATTTATAGAGAGTGAGGTGAGTAGGAAGGAGACGAGTGGCAGGTATTCTTTAATTTGAGGCTGCTCTTGACTCGTGCCACTTACTCAGTAGTAGGTACAGTAGTAGCCACCAAAAAAAAATCAACTTCAACGTTTTTGCTGTTCAAACGAAGGACATTTTTCATATATAGTATTTTATTTACATTTACTACCTTGTAGAATTCATTTCAATTAAATATAGTCCATTCAAACCTGGGGATATTTTTTTAAGGAAAAAAGGCATATTATATACGTGCTGTGCAGCAGCTTTGCCCGATTATATATTTAGGAAATGTTAATGAATGTCCTAATGAGTTTTTATGAAAATTTTTGCACTATATATTTTATGAGAAATGTTTAAGAATATTTGTTATAAATTTAAAATGAAAATTTTATTTTATAAATTGTGTATTAATTAACATATTGAAGCATTAAAAAAATCTACATAAAACTTATTAATTATTTTCTTTTTAAAATATTTAACAA
>Ga0099826_10002487_pt1 | contig 11910 bp, 6 predicted proteins | sample Mtrugardesep15_FD_76830 | JGI IMG/M metagenome (GOLD analysis project Ga0099826, IMG submission 76830) | Root nodule microbial communities of legume samples collected from California, USA - M. trunc garden sep15 | ecosystem: Host-associated > Plants > Roots > Nodule | place: USA: California...
TAATTTTTTTTTATTTTTATGTTCTATAAGATAGCTTATGAAAACAATTTGTAACTTACATGAAAATCATTTAACTTTAAATCGTCTCTTACCATACAAATTTGATACGCATCAACACTTATATTATAAGTCATTTTGCTATATAAGTAATTAATTAAACTGTTTACCCATATTATAAGTCATTTTGCTATATAAGTAATTAATTAAACTGTTTACCCAAAAAAACAAAATAAACCGTTCGTTATTAACCTTTTGCCTTTTGAAAAAATAAACTAAACTCTTTATCCTAATATATACTAATAAACACAACAGGTTGACATATATACCAATATTATTTTTTTTCTTGAGAGAATATATATTAATAATATTGTAAAACAATTAACTGGTAAAAGAAATGTATACCGATTAAATTAAACTTGAAAGCAAAAAAAAAGGTGCAAAAAGAACTAAATGATGAGAGTAATATTTAGCAAACCTGCCAACCAGTTTCGATAATGTCTCCAGATTTTTGCGAGGAAAGCAATATTTTAGCCGCGCTGAATTCATAACAATAGTCCAGTTTGGGTTGCCATATGTTTAGGACAGCTGATGCTCCTGTGTACCCATCTCCTTGCACAGACGCCATTGCATGCTGTGTAGTGAGTAGCAATAAGAAGAACCCATTTGTTATTTCATTTCTAAAATATCATAAGGTTTAGACAACAATTAAGTTAATTTTGGTTAGTGTTTAAGTTTCTTGCTATAGAAGATAAGAAACAGTTGGATCAAAGATATAAATAAAATGAAAATAGACATTTTCTGTGTGACCTCAAATGCTACATGAGATTAAACTTAGGGTTTCATTTTTTTAATAATAGTACCGTATAATCCTATCTCTAAATTATTATTTTTTCTAATTCCTACAAAAGAACCTCCTACTTTTCCTCATTTTTTTTCAATTTCAATTTCACTATTTCCAAACATTTTCCTTCATAGATACTCTATTTGGTCTCATATATAGATAAAGATTATTTTGTCACATTGAATAACTGATTTGTTTAAGCTATATCGTACAATAAGATATTACATCTTAAAAATGAATTTTTGCTTATAATATAAGATCAGGGAATAATTAAGAACTCTATCACACAACGGAGTAAGCTTTTTTCCTCCCAGTTCACTAACTCTCTCTCCCATTTTATTGTTAATAACTCTCCAATACGAATCTTCATTCTTTAGAGCTTCAACTATGTCTTTCCTGACCAAGGATGAATGGATTGAACATAGTAGCTTCCTTATCTCTTCTCTTTCCTCTATTCTATTTAATTATTCTACTCGTTCTCCTTTCTTTTCTTTATCTCAACTAGCGAAAAGACGGGCACTCCATGCCCGTTTTTCTGCTCTTTTTATTGCACTAACGTTTGAAAATTATGAACGGTATTTTTTTTTTATGAAATTTTGGTTTTGATTAAAAATAAAAATACAAATGTTTTGATTAAAAATAATAATTTTTATTATAGAAAAAATTGTTTAAGAGTATAATTGGAATAATGAAAAAGTAAGTATAAATATATTCATCTGGTTTGTTATACTTTTTAAATAATAAAGAAAAAAAACAGATAAACATATATTCATATCGTAACATATATTCATATCGTGTTTGTTACATTTGTTTTAATATTTAAATTTATTCTTATCTATTTGTTACATGTGTTACTTGTATTTAAAATTAGGGTATTTTTGGAAAGAAAAGTCCAACCCAAAAGTGTGTTGAAAGGAGTAGTTTCCTTTATATATAGTATAGATTACCATAAGAAAAAGATACATGAAATAGTGAAAAAGAAAAATTAATAAAAAAAGAGTTTGTGTGATTACATACTTCGTAACTATCTCGATCGATGTATTTTCTTCCAAATCGAGTAATAGAGCCGACCCTTAACAAGTCTTGTTCTGTTGTTCTTCTAACTGGAATTGTTCCTTCGGGACATGATTCACCAGACAAGCTCCACAATTGAAATATGTTACTCAAATTACCTATTTGGTGCTGCCCTCTTGATCTTTTCGGAGGATCCTATATATAAAAATATTTTAAAAAATTCCCAATTACAAGTAGAAATATAATAACTTATCTTCAAAAATTATTTTTGAATTTTTCTTATTTAAATTAACAACTTAAAAATAAAAATATACCAATGGTTTTTGTCCTTTCAATAAGGGATGATCAAAAGCTAGTTGTTTATGAGTCAAAATACAGTCTATGATATCACCATCAGAACTCTGCAAAAATGAACACAAACACAAACACAAGAATATAAGTTAGGCTCAAAGATTTAAGAGTATGTTTAGATGAAGTAATAAAAAATTCTAATGAATCTAAAATTGTGAAAATTCAAAATGCTTTAATTTTATCCCTTCATTTTTTTTTTGTTTGGATAGATTATTGACTTATTTAAAGTATCAAGAATTTTGTGGTAAAATATAAATATAATAATAAAATTGGTTCAATTTGTTTTTATAAACAAATTATGTCATAATTTCAATTTTGGAAAAAATTGATGGACAAATTTTTTAAAAAAAAATTGAAAATTTATAGCTACCAATTTTCAAAGTTAAAATAAACTACGATCTGAAATTATACTCTTTCAGATAATTTCTTCATCCAAATACACTAAAAAAGTTTTAATTTTTTTATAACATGCCTGAATTGTTTTAACAGCAGGCTTGTTGATCCGTTGAAGATGGGATGTAATCATCGACTTGTTCAACTTGTGAAATTCGTTCTTTCCTAAAAAAACTTGATTGTTCAGTTGGTTGTTGCATGAATGAATAGGATAAACAAAAGACACAAAGAGAAAAATATGTAGGAGGAGGGAGATGATTGTGGAGCTAAAGTCCATATTTGATTTCGTCTTTTTATATTTTGGTTTTGTGCATGAAAACAAATGTAACCCCCTATCCATCAAACACAAATATGCATATGAATGGTATTGTAAGCCTTAATTACTTTTAACAACCTAGAAAACTTTTGTGTACTTATATTGATATATAAACCTGCTAAAGAAAATAAATATTCCCTACAAATATGATTAAGAAAATAACATCTTAAAATAAAATATTTAATATTATTCAAGTATAGAATGATTTTATTTTTTTTGAATGCAGTATAGAATGATTTAATATTATACTTTTTTTAAGTAGTCAACATTTTTTTGGTCAAAATATTAATTTAAGATTTATGGAGATATCATTAAGTAGTCAAATAGTAATTTGATTAAATAATTATAATAAATTCAAATTTAAATAATTGGTTTTAGTTCGTTCTTTTTAGTCTTAAGTTATGTTTATTCAAAAAAATCAATGTAAGAATATATTTTTTATTTTGTCATTTGTCTAGAATATTTTGCATATTTTGCATAAGCGTTAAATTTGTACTAGATTCATTAAAATTACAACATAAATAGTTTCGTCTGAATGAATTACATCAAAAACATAATATCATATATAGTACATGAAATTTTGTCTCAATAATATATACAACAACGTCTAGAAACTAAAATGAGATATGAACATGTGGGTGATGATGTAGTATTTTGCTATCAATTAAAAGTAAGTATTTTCAATATCGTTTCCACAGGGACTAGTGCAATATCATAAACCGTTCAACATTGATTATCAACTTAAGTTAGGGTCTGATTGATCGTTTGTTATAAAAACTATAGGACTAAAATGTGGTAATAAAAACGGAGATTTGATAAGGCGTAAAACCGTTAGGATTAGAGTTCGTCGACCAAGCTTTCGCATATATTCTTATGATCACATATGCGGATTCTAGCTTTTAATCGATATTATCTTGTATCACCCGACAACATCATTCATGTCTAAATCATATTGTGATTTCGATCGTATCGTTTAATCGAAGATTTCTCAATCTATTAAACGATTCGATAGCATTAGCTATTGATACTTTGAGTGATTATCGAAACACAAATCCTAGGTCTAGAATTCTTGTTTTGATAGATGATTATTCTAACCCTAGATTCAAAAGTATTTTTCAATAACATTTTAAATCAAACATAAACATAAATTGCAAGAATAATCTCAATATAAATTAAATGCTATAATCCAAACAAAGGAGAATTAGTTACTCATTATCATGATAACTTTGCAAGATTGAAGGAAAAGATGAAGATTCATTTACAATCAACAAATCTTGAAGAATCCACCTCCTATCACTCTCACTCTGTGTTTGTATCTCTAAATCACCATATCTCTCCCTTAAAATAACATAAGATAACTTCTAGAAATATGAGAAAAGGCTTAAATACTATTCTGATAAGTGACTAATCGCTTCGCTAGTTGCAGCTCGCCATGGCAAGCTGAGGTTTCTTTCCATGGGGTTTCTGCCACGTCATCACTATCTTGAAGCTTCCTTAACTCGCTTTGGCGAGGATGTTGCTCGCTGCGGTGACCCCTGTTCTTCAAAAATCAGGTCTCTCTTGACTTTTCTCGCTCTTCACTCATTGCTAGCTCGCCATGGCGAGTTGGCTTGCCATGACCTCGTTGTGGCGTGCTGCTGGCATCCAAAAATGGGGTCTCTCTGAAGTTTTCTCGCTGTGGCGAGGGAACTTTTGCAAAAATTTAGACTTTTCTTTGATCAATGTCTTGACATCCAATCCCTGCACATTTGGATAAAGTAAGGTATAAAAAGCATAAAAGGGTATTTGTTCATTTTTCATTGGCTTTTTCCTAGATAACTTCCAAAACAAGTAACAAAGGTGCCTAAATTATACTAACTAAATAACTACTTTCTAACACTTATCAAGGGAAACTATAATCACTAGCTATCCACTATCTATAAACTATTCAAGTTACGTGTTCTGACGTGGTTTCTATATTCATTCAGTTATTATTAAGTTAGTGTGTAACAAATAATTATTTCCTGCTCCAAACTCAAATTTCTTACCCAAGCTTATGTTCCTTGCTAAGATTCAAGTCTCTATCTCAAAAGTAAGAGAAATTATTATTGTTAATGATGGTACAAATGATCATTTTAAACCTCCTATGAAATTTAAATTATAGCTCTTGAACTTACAAGTTAAACTCTAACGTGATACTAATTTAAATTTCAAATTTAAATTTTATACTAATAGAAATTATTACTTAACAATCATCATTTTTCCTAGGCATCGCATAGATGTACACGCACTAGTATGATGAGAGTGGGTTTATGTCTAAATTGGGTTGTTTGGTGGGAGTATGTAAATTTTTGTGAATGAAAGTCTAAGTGAGGAAATTAATATTCAAAGAGGATTAAAGAAAGGACACTCGCTTTCTCCTTTTTTGTTTCTTCTAGTGGTGGAAGGTTTTAGTGGTTTGATGAGAAATGTGATGAATTTAAATATGTTCAAAGGGTTTAGATTTGGATTGCAAGGCATGGGATATAGCATCTTCAATGTGTCAATGACACTCTTTCTATACGGAGAGAAACAATGGAGAATTTGTGGACTCTAAAGGCATTGTTGAGTGGTTTTCAGATGGCGATCGGATTGAAGGTAGATTTTTTCAAAAGTTGTTTGATTGGATTAAATGTCTCAAGTGATTTTATAAGTTTGGTGTATAATTTTATGAATTTTCGCGACATAAATCTTCCTTTTAAGTATTTGGGATTACCGATGGAGACGAATCCAAAAAGAATTTCTACATGGGAGCCATTTTTACAAAAGTTAAGGAGGAAACTTAAGTTAAGGGGTTTTCAAATGGCGATCAGATTGAAGGTGGATTTTTTCAAAAGTTGTTTGATTGGATTAAGATAATTCATAACGACGAATTTTAACTACGAACTAAAATTATATTCACAAAAAATTTCTTCATCCAAATACACTAAAAATGTTTGATTTTTTTTAACATGCCTGAATTGTCTTAACAACAGGCTTGTTGATCCGTTGAAGAAAGGATGAAATCATCTCCTTGTGAAACTCGTTCTCTCCTAGAAAAGCTTGATTGTTCAGTTGGTTGTTGCAGGAATGAATAGGATAAAAAAAAGACACAATGAGAAAAACTTGTAGGAGGAGGGAGATGATTGGGGAGGTAAAGTCCATATTTGTTTTCGTGTGTTTAGATTTTGGTTTTGTGCATGGAAAGAAATGTAACCCCGTATTCATAAAACACAAATGAGAAATGATGTATATCGCGATTGATGCCTTCACGAAAAAATAGTGAATCGTTTACCATTGGCTATTTTAACACTATCCCTCAATGATTTCCGCTAACAAACAAATTAAATTTTTGACCAAACTGTAAAAATAGAGCACGCACATGTAGCACTACTATTGAGAATATGGTTTTTTAGGCTGTGCAAGATTGCAGGATAATTAATGCACCTGCTTTATAGGTTTCTCCAAATTTTATTAATGTCCAAATATTCTTCAATTCTTTTTCCTTCTTTCCACTGTTAATAATTTTTCATGTTTTATTCATGTTCCTTTTCTCCACTGCCACCAAAACATACAAAGAAATTTAAAAGACCTACAAACACAACAAAGCTAAAAATTATTTTGCTCTCACGTTCACTTTCTTCTTCAGCTTTGAAGGACTATATCAAGGATATGGCTAGTGAAAAAGAACACCGTCATTTTTAATTTGGTTATATTGCTGCCAATTTGAACATCGTCATTTTGAGTTTTGATTCTATTGTCAATTCTAAGACTGTCATTTTAAACACCGTCATTTTGAATTTGGTTATATTCCTGTCAATTTGAACACCGTCATTTTGAATTTTTGGTTATATTATTGTCATCAGTTTTTACTTTGGAATATTGATGTTTCTGCATGGAGCATGTGTTATAGGAGTGAGTTTTATGTGGAAATTTTTTTTTGTTTCCCTGTAACAAAAAGTGACGGTGGTTTCAAAGAAAAGACCTGTAAGTGTGTAAATAGAGTAGAGAAGGAAAAATATTGTAGTTAATAAGATTTGGAGAAGGAAAAAAAGTGAAAAAAGAAACAAGAATAAAACATGAAAAATATTTAACAGAAGAGAGAAGGAAAAAAAATCAATTTTCAAGGATATTGGATCATCAATAAAATTTGGAGAAACATTTTGTCAAAAAAAAAAAAGATTTGGAGAAATATATAAAGTGGGTGCATTAATTAACCATTATCGTGTGTAATGTTGCACAGGTTAGAAAAATCCGAAGTTTAAAATCATTCCTTAGAGTACAATTTTGACCTTGCTAATACTTTTTGGAATATATCGCTCGTTTCATTGAGACTTTGCTTTTGTGATCAAAATCTACTTTGTGGTTTGTACCAAAAAAAAAAAAAATTCTACTTTGTGGTAAAGCTCAAATGTAAGGTAAAGGTTAACTAATTCAATTGAGTTGTGTGTATAACAATGAGTAGGACAAACAAAAATGTCTAGTTTCTCGATTTTTTTAGGGTTGGCCAATTTCTATACCTTTTTGTTATAATCTAACTATGGAAACCCAACTGGTAATTTTGTTGATACCTCTAGTTAGGAGTGGGCAAAAAACCCAAAATCTGAACCAAATTGCCAAATCAAACTGAACCAAATTGCTATTGAATTGAATTGTTCTATACAAGTTATGAATTGAACTGTTATGTAAAAGTTGTGAACCAAACTGCTATTAAACCGAACCTTTTTGAAAAAACTAAAACTGAAATTGAACCCAAATTAAACCAAAAACTCACATGCACATTAAAATAAGCAAGAAATCACAACATCAAAATTCTGAAGCAGCTAAGAAAACACGTGATTCCAGTAAGCATAAGCATATATTTAAGGATCAATTAAATTAATTGAAAAAATTGGAGAAATAAATGAGAGAATCGGTACTGAAGGGAAGAGTGGTAGTGTTGCGGTGAAAGTTTTCTGCAACAGCAGCGGGAGAGAGGAGTCCGACGATGTGATTGGTGGAGCGAGGGATGGAAGAGAAGGTTGAAGAATGAGAAGAAGAGGAAGATAAGAACAACTTCGATATGGTTGATCTTAGAAGCAAAGACATGGTGATTGATTATCAATTGAGAGAAAAGAACAATCGAGCTAAGTGTGGTGATGCTAACGAGTTCAATTATTTGCGATTGCATGCTACATCTGACGGAGGAAGTGTGAAAATCTTGTTGGTTTTTTTTAGGAAACAATTCACCATTTTTAAGACTAGTTCGGTTTGATTCGAATTGTTCCATTATGGTTCAGTTTAGTTCAAACGAACTGAAAAAACAATTTGTTTCGGACACAATTTTGAGTCTGAACCGAACTTTGGCCATCCCTACTTTTAGTGATTGGTTATCTTCCAACTGTATCCGCATCAACAATGTTGATAAGAATGTGTTGACAATTTTTCCGCCAACTAAATGAGAGCACACTTTAAAGAAAATTCTCAGTTGTGCTTGCACATTATGATATTCTCATTGAAATTTGAATATGAAGTTTTATTTTAGGTTTTTCGAGATGTGTGAGAATATTCAGAAGCACTTTTGAGGATGTAGATAGTTTATCACCAGAGTATAAAAATGAATTTACATTGACCTTGTGCCAAAAATAGGACCCATGTCAATGGTTCAATATAGAATGTATCCCATTGAGTTGTATGAGCTTAAGAAAAAATTAGAGGAACATTTGGATTATAAGTTTAGGGTTTGTATATCTTGTATAATATTGCACATGTTAAGGATACTAAAAAAAACAACTTTTTATTGAAAATAACAATTGTTTTTTAAAAAATTATATATTTAATATAAAATACACAAGTTCTAATATACACTTACCACTTTAAACTTCTTAACATGTGCAAATTTACACATGTTAGAAAAACCCATAAGTTTATTCGGCCTAGCGTTTTTCAATGGGTGAAAAAATGGTTCTATAAGGCTATGTGTAATTATTGTTAGTTGAATAACTTGTTTCATTTTATTACTATAATTTTTTATTTTTGATGTGTGAATTTCTTTGAAGGTATCATCTTAAGCAAAGTTAGAGATAAATGGTGGATGTAATTGTTTGGAAAGGCAGTAGTGAAAGGGATATCAATAAAAGTTAAGTTGTAAGTATATTTTATTTTACGTTCTCCTAAGACATCGACAAAGAGTTTTTTTTTTTTTTTTTCTTTTTGTGGTGATTGGGGTCGAACCTCAAACATTGTATATTTTATGTATTGTTTATACCAAATGAGTTAAGATCACGAAATAGTTTGTTAGGTGATTATAGAACCATCAATGTATAAAAAAGAGAAAAGAAATAAGAGCCTTTAATTTAGACATAAGAATAAAACACCACAATCAAAAAATGCAAAAAAAGATTTTAAAAAAATTGTTTACCATAGTTATTTCTTATTCAATTAATACATTCAATGTTCCCCTAGGGACACTTCTCACTCTTGCCAGGTCCACCATAATGCATGTAATTTCCCCACTCTTTACTATACCATGGTCTCATAGGATAACATTCTGGTTTGTCTGCTGCCCACTCAGGATCTGGTAGGTCAATATAGACGTTTTGTTCAGTAACTGAAACTTGCATATTTCTAATAAATGCAACTTTATTAATGCTATTGAATTCAAAATGTCCACTACCCATTTGGGTGGTAGTATGAGATCCTGTTCTCTTTAAATTCAGAACTTCTCCACCAAATTCAACAATATATGCTTCACCCTTTAATTCTGTGAATAAGGAGGCTGGCCAATAGCCAAGAAATTTTCCAGATCCATATTCAAGCCACCAATTCCCACTGTTTGGATCCTACACAACAAAAATATAAGTAAACCTTCAATGAAATATTTTTGTTTTGTGACAAAGTTAAATTACTCAAAAATAGACGTATATAATCATTAAGAGAAACATATCACTAGTAAGAAACAAACCTATCATAGTATAATCAAATTGCTCATCCATTGATTTTGCAAAAAAAAAATATAAAAAATAAACATGTTTCAAATTATCCATAATCACAAAAAGTTTATTTGGTAATCTCATGAGAATGTTACCTTCCAGATGTTTAAGGGAAAATCATATTGTTTGCCATTATATGAAGAAACTGGACCGAGTCTCCCTCCTAATAAATTGTTCTTGTTTGTTTGAACAAAGCCAACGCATTTTAAATTGAAGCATCCACTTTGTCTTTCTAAATCAGACTGCAATTATTAATGTGTATGTTACACTTGAAGTCAAATAAAAATTATATAATCCTATAAAAATTACATAAAAATTATATAAACTAGTATTATTTTTCAACCTTCTTTAATTCAATAAATTTACTTACCGTCCAATAGGTAAATAGTCTAGGGAAGTCATCCCCATAAATATTTGGGTATACCTACATAAAAATATCACTTAAACTTAACTTTTATAAATAAAAAAAGAAAGGGAAATCACATAACCCTAGAACAACATATAAGAGTAGTATTTAGCATACATGCCAACCAGCTTCAATAATGTCTCCAGATTTTTGAGATGCCATCGATATTTTAGCAGCGCTGAATTCATCTTTTTTCCACTTTAGGGCGCCATACGTTTAGGATAGCTGATGCTCCTGTGTACCCATCTCCTAGCACAGACCCCATTGAATGCTGTGTAGTTTGGAGCAATAAGAAGAATCCATTTGTTATTTCATTTTTAAAATAGCATTAAGGTTTAGAGAGCAATTAGGTTTAATGTTGTTAGTGATTAAATTTCTTGCTATAGAAAAAATATTGAGAAAAAACTGAGTTTGTGTGATTGCATACTTCGTAATTATCTCGATCGATGTATTTTCTTCCAAAATGGCTAATAGAGTCGGCTCTTAACAAGTCTTGTTCTGTTATTCTTTTAATTGGAATTGTTCCTTCAGGACATGATTCACCCGACAATCTCCACAATTGAGGGATATCACTAAAATTACCTTTTTGGTTATGCCCACTTGGTTTTTTTGGAGGATCCTGTGTATAAAAATATGCACGAAAAAAATATTTTAAATTTCAAATTATTTTTGAATTTTTATTAATTAATTAAATTAACAAAAGAAAATACCAATGGTTTTTGTCCTTTCAATAAAGGATGATCAAAAGCTGGTTGTGTATGAGTCAAAACACAGTCAATAATATCGCCATCAGGACTCTGCAAAAATGAATACAAACAAATTTTTTACAACAACACAAACACAAGCAAATAAGTTAGGTCCAACAAATAAGAGTATGTTTTGATGTATAAGTTAGGCTCCAAGACATTATAGTGACAAATGTGAAAATTTTGAAACATTATAAACCCATATCTGTACATATTTAAAAAAAATAATTATCAGGACCATTTTAAGATTCGTATATATAATTAAATTAGGTCATGAGGAATTTCAAACTTTCAGGTAGTATTTGTATATTTACCCATTTATGATGAAATTTATTTATTTTGAAAATTCTCCGAATTTTATTATCCAAACAAGCTAAGTTATAATGAAGAATTAATTACGTCTAAAATTATATTTCTACAGAACTTTTTCATCCAAAATATACCAATGATAGTTATAAAATTTATAACATGCCTGAATTGTTTTAACACCAGGCTTGTTGATCTCTTGAAGACGGGCTGCTATCATCTTCTTCATCTTGTGGAATTCTTCATCTGATCGAGAAGTTTCATTGACTAATTGATGTTTACTTATTCTTGAAGAGTTAATTGGACAAACCAAAGATGCAACAAGAAGAAAATGTAGGAGAAGGGAAATGATCTGGGAGCTAAAGTCCATGTTTGTTTTGTGTTCTTAGCTTTTTGTGTTGTGCATGGAAACAAATTTACTTTTAGGATTGTGTGTGCGTGTTCGAAGCCTTGATTACTTTGAACTAGCACCTGTGAAACTCTTGGGAGTGTGTGTCAATATATATATATATATATATATATATATATATATATATATATATATATATATATATATAAAAAAACACAAA
>Ga0099826_10002488_pt1 | contig 11909 bp, 4 predicted proteins | sample Mtrugardesep15_FD_76830 | JGI IMG/M metagenome (GOLD analysis project Ga0099826, IMG submission 76830) | Root nodule microbial communities of legume samples collected from California, USA - M. trunc garden sep15 | ecosystem: Host-associated > Plants > Roots > Nodule | place: USA: California...
AATAGAGAAAGCACATCACGACGTCTTTAATATCTTGTTACAATTGTTGGATGATGGACGGATTACTGATTCTCAAGGAAGGACTGTTAGCTTCACAAATTGTGTTGTGATTATGACTTCAAACATTGGCTCCCATCACATACTTGAAACCCTAAGTAGTACACAAGATGACAAAATTGCAGTTTATGATCAGATGAAAAGGCAAGTTGTTGAGTTGGCTAGGCAAACATTCCGTCCAGAGTTCATGAATCGCATTGATGAGTATATAGTTTTCCAGCCTTTGGATTCCAGTGAGATAAGCAAAATAGTGGAGCTTCAGGTAATGTGCTGATGCTATCTTTGTCAACCTCATTCATTTATTTCTTTCCTTTCCTTGGTATCCTTAGGGATTTTCTAGTACTTTTAATTTTAATAAGAACTAAACGCAGGTGTTGTTCTAATGGTTCTGTTTGTGTTGTTCTTTTATCGAAGTAGGAAATGTGGAGATAAATAGTTGGTTCTGGTGTTTTTTATTTTTATCTTGTAAATGAAAATTTCAGAGGTCCTACTCTGAGTGCCGAACAGCACAAACAACACCAACAGAACAGCATGTCAGCATCTTTGTTTTGTCATTTAAGTAGCTGTATGCGTAGAAATTATTATAGGATCTCGGGAAAAGGATTGAAACAGATAGTTTCTTGTGTGTTGTGATGTGGTACAAAATGCTAACATGTAGTCGCCTATTTATATTGATATTCTAGACTATAAAATTCTAATTAAATAAGGAAACAAATAACTTAAAAATAGAATCTGTTAGATTTGTTATGAAAAATAATCGAATATGTTAGCTTCCTATGATGAGAACCAAGGGAAATGTACCAAAAAGAAAGAGATATAGGAAATGAGTGCATCAAGAAAACAAGAAGAAGAAGAAGAAAGAATATGACATGCTTGTCAGCTAATCGAAGTTGATTTGCTTGGCAGCAAAAACAATTTTCCGTAGTTGCTTATTTTGGTTGATGCTGACTTGAACTGTTAACTTTTCTTTACTGGATAACAATGCTTAAAGTGAAACATTGCTCTCTCTTGAAATTCTTCTCCAGGGTTGGGGGTTCACCAATTACCTTTATCAAAATTCAAATTAAATTATTATTTAGTTGATATAGTGTGTACACTTTTTTGTTTTCGAAGCAAATAAACAATGTAAATAACTGTTATCAATGTATTGCAGTTAGGAAATCTTTATGTATTATCAATAACTATGATTGTTTGATTCCTAATAGTTGCCGAAGATGCATTGTTAAATATGTTTGCTTATCTGCTGCAGATGGAACGAGTGAAGGGCAGGCTCAAACAGAAGAAAATTGATCTTCATTACACAGAAGAAGCTGTTAAACTTCTTGGTGTATTGGGTTTTGATCCTAACTTTGGGGCAAGACCAGTTAAAAGAGTAATACAGCAATTGGTTGAGAATGAAATTGCAATGGGAGTTCTAAGGGGAGATTTCAAAGAAGAGGATTCAATTATTGTTGATGCTGATGATACTCCATCAGGCAAGGAACGTCCCCCCTTAAATAGATTGATTATTAAGAAGCAGGAGAGCCTTGTTGCGGATGCCATGGTTGCCAATGACTAATGTCACACATTTCAGCTTCACTTAGATAAAAGCAGAGTTCATGCTGTTAGGAATTCATCAATCTGCACTGATCAATTGCTAAACTTCTTAGATTATAATCTTGGTCCTTCTATTTTATATATTGCGGCTCTATTGAAATTTAGGACCTTCTTTTCAATTTTCCTAGGGTGTACTGATCCAACCACTTGATCTACGTCTGGCTTTGGTCTTAAATCTTGATAAGAGGTTTTTGTATATAAAAAATGGTTAGCTAACGGCTTGTGTTTTGTTCTAATTTGGAGGTGCCAAGATTGATTGTAAAAGTGTGGAACTTATTTTAACATATTTAGATGTTAACTATAAATTTCGACAAAAAAGATGTTTATCATAATTGATTTTGTCATTATAATTGATTTTAATTTGAAGTTAGTTTTGTAGCTTTTGACTTCAATGTAATTTTCACTTTAATTCCTTGTTCAACCGATATTTATAGACAGAGAAAATTATATTAATCTCCCTTATGGTTTATGGTTTGTTGAATGTAACACACACCCTCTATTTATTAAAAAGACACCAACCTCCCCTAAACACAAATTCTGTTATGACACTGGTAATTAATGATGAAATAAAAAAAGAAAGGGAAATCAAAAGTCTGGCTAACATTTGCATTTGTATATTTTGCTTTGCTCGTATTGAAACCTTTCCTCCTTTTTCCCCTAAAAAATTAGATCCCACAATACAAAACATGAAAGAAATTGCAAAAATCTTTCATCACATGAAGTATAACGGCCAAATACCAATAGGATGTAGTCCACACCACTATTTGGTTTATCATAAATCTAAAGTTATTATTTAATTCTATGTATTTTTTTAAGGATAAATCTGTAATTTTAAATACCAAACAGAGTAAGATGATATATCACACCTCTTTATGCATTTGGGGAAAATGGCTAAAAAGTTTTTATATTTTATAACTAAACATACATTTTATATTCTCCATTTGTGCTATTATTTGTCTTTTATAATGTCATTATTATTGTTTGGGGAGCTAATTGTATTATAAGGGTAAAAATCAGAAATGTTACATTTTTTTAAAATTAACCAAGCTTTACGAAACTGATTACTCTTTGTTGTAGTGCTACTATAAGACTATTTTTTTTTGGTTCCTATTATTACAATTAGACTATTTTTTTTGAAACAATTAGTCTATTTTATTAATGTGAAATAAAACAAAAAATAATTTAAAGATGACAGTTTTAGATAGAAGTAAAATTATGAAGTAAGAGTTCAAAGAAAGTTTTTCAATACCACTAACAAGCTCTTTTTTATTAGATAGACGTCCAAAAGTGTTAAGTCTTATCTACTATTTCTAAAAAGCCTAATCTACTTTTATTTTAATATACTTAATATGAGTTATAAATTTTAGCTTAGATTTTTGTCCTAAATATAAATTGATTTAAACGATAAATATTTTTTGATTTTTTAAATACGTGGTTAAAAGTTTGATTTCTTTTCGTACTTAGTTGGTAGAAAAAAAATAACATTAAGTCCACGAGTTTTCAAACAAAAATTAGTTATTATTAGAGTAAATTACTGTCTTCAAAAATGCTTGAGTTACACTCCCTTTTCTTTTTATGTTAAAATATACACTCCTCTAATCTCTTATTCAAAACATATTAGAAATTTTTTCACTCCTCTCCCTGAGAGAAGCTTGAATTACATTTTCCTCTCCTTTTATGTTAAAATCTACACTTTACTCCCTCGATATTTTTTATTTATTTCTAATAATCTAACAAAAAAATAATAATGTAACACAATTCGAAAAAAATAGTATTGCAATTCTATTTTAATATAATAAAAAATTGAATACATATTTTTCGTTATTTTTTATTCACAATTTCATTAACACGTAGTTTTAAACTCTGTTATAAATTATGAAACAACCAAAATAAAATTAAAATATGTGAAAAATTACTAAAGATAATAAAACATGGTTATTTAAAAATTAATTTTATACTCTAAATTATAAAATCAATAGTAAAATATTTAAATTTAATCATCATTGACATTTAAATTTTAAGAGGAGTATAATTTACTCTTCCTATTACCATTGAAACTCTTATCAAATGATCCAACCTACTTTCACCTTTCAATGAACCATATTTTTGAGATGGAGGAAATTCTTCTATACCGTAGACTTTCCTTCACCGACGAATCCGTTTTAAGGCTTGATGACAAAGTAGGTAAGCACAGGTTCCTAAATTTTAATTGAAATAGATTTGAACGTGTGATTTTGGAGTTGTAGTGTCCAGGGTGCTCCCAAATCCAGCATCATAGAGTACGCCTTAGAATCAAAGCAAATCAATTGTACATGATTCGGCCCCACACACAACAACTCGACGGTGTCGATATTCTTTCTCTCAAACACCGTAGTCCCACTTCCCATTCCCATTGCACGTTTCCCAAACCAAGCAACGACTTTCTCCCCATATTTTTCTTTCGTATTTTGACAATCAATTTTAAACAATTTTGGATGACAATCTTTTTCTTTCTTTCTTATTAGACAATACTAATAGAGAAAAATAAAGAGAGAAAATAAAAGCATAATAAGAGTATGAGAGAGAAAATAATTGTTCATATATCATATTCTCTATTTTCATTTTCAAAAGTTTATTTTTACACACAAGTAAGTAAATAATAATGAACGATATAATTCCTTCAAAATAAATAAATAATAATGAACGATATAATTAGATATATTTTTTCCTAAAAAACTTATATGTTCTTTTATATACAAAATGTTAGTAGTTGGTTGTTACGTTAGTATTGTTATTTTTTTCATCAATTTAAATGAAGGTTCTCATAATAAGTTGAACCGATCAACTTCTGATTTGGATGGTTAATTATAGAATCATTTTAGTTACACCCTGTGAACTTTAGGTTACACCCATTTTAGACAAAAATACCCTTAATTTCTTTTTTCAGATTATTCTTCGATTCTATCTTTTCTTCAACGATGTACAAGTTAATTTAGTTCACGTATAGTCAAGTAAATTGAATTTGCGTAAAATTACGTGAACTGAATTCACATGTATATCAATTTCAATTTCTTTAAATCAAATATGTTATTTCAGTTTACGTATACCCTTGATCCTGGCTTATTTAATTTAGACGTTGTTATTTCTAGATTACTTTGCTCGAAGCCTCGAACCAATGCTAACAGGGTTAAACAGTATTACTTTTCAGATTCAATTCACACTTGACATGTGCATCAATAACCATGTGTTACAAAACAATCACATGCCTATGCCACATCTTGCAATTTAATTCATGTCTTAAATTCACATATACATACAATTCAATTCACATATGTTCCGGTGGTGTTACCCAAAACATTTAAGTCATTGTAAGCATATGTGAATTGACTACATGTAATGTCTGGAAATTATGATTTTACATATGGTATGTCAATTTTTTTTTTTTGGACGTTAATGTCAAAAAAATGAAAAATAAAATAACATAGAAATCACTGAAATGGTGATTTAGTTATGGAATAGAGTATTGATAGAAGACCTTATGCTTTGATATTTAAACTGTTCATCAAAATCGTTCAATTTTAATGGATGTTTGTGAGTATTATGAATAAGGGCTTTATGGATATTATGATTAAATTTTAAGAGATTTTGGGTGTAACCAGATTTTTTTAGGGAGTAACTAGAAAAAGTCTTAATTATATTTGATAAATGATTAATAAATAATATGAGAAGAAAACAATTAAAAGTATGTTATAACATCTTCAATGATGTTTTTATTAAGAGATAGTTTAAGTGACATACACACGTAAACATCACTTTTTCGTTCATTTTTTATTTTTTTGACAAACACTCATTTTTTATTGTTAATGTATAATAAACAATAATTCACTTCAACCCAACAACTCTTAAATAAAAATTAATAAATAAACCCCTCTAACAATTTTACATTAACATATTTTAACAATTTTCTTTTTCTAAAATATGATGAAAGAAACTAAATAAAATATACAATAAAACCCATATTTATGAGAGAGATCGTTTGTTGAATTTTCACATCTTTATAGTCTAGTCGATAATAGTCTTTTATTTCTTCTCTAATTTCTAAAGCTTTAAGGAAGACAATGTTTATAGAAATTTTATGGTCCTAAATCCTAGTAACAAAATCTAGGAAGAGAAAACATATCTTATTCTAAAGTAAAAAAGACTTTATAACTCAAATAATACTCATAAGAAAAGAGTCAGGCTAAGTTAAGGAAGCAAGAGAAAAGTGAATTTTGTATTGAAAATAATACACTCTCTGTCTATATATATTAGTATTTATTTGACTAAAATTGTCTCTAAATATAAACTCATTTTCAAATTATTATATGTATTTTTTCCTTGAAAAAAATTATTATATGTATTTGTTATTTTTATTTAAACATATCATAATTAACTTGTCTTGAAATATGAAAAGTTAAATTTAATACACATAAAAATAAATGACAATTTAGTATATAATATTTACACAAAATAAATACATTAATTGTAATAACAACTTTTATTGAGAAATGTGAAAGAAAAAAATAAAAGGAAACGTATGCATAGAGATGCAAATGTTGCCCATACAAGTTCTAAAACATTTTTACGATATCTGTTTCGTATATTGGTATTTTGGTTAGAGTAATGATATTTGAACAATTGTTTTGGTACAACTTTTGGAACAACTTTGTTATTCTTCCTTCTTATTGGTCAAACACAATGGAGAAAGAAAAATTAAGAGAGAGAATAAAAACTTAATGTGACTATGAGAGAGAAAATTATACAAAAATTGTATCAAAATGATTGTACAAATCTCATTTCTCTTTTAGTTAAGGTTAGTACCTCATAGACACCCATCATCATTTTCTTTAGGATTACGTTAACGAATAATTGTAGAAAATTATAAAAAATCTTTATCTTAAAAATTATACATTTATTAAATTAAAATTTTCAAAAATGATTTTTATTTCACTTTTTTTGTGGTGACAGAAGTATAAAAGATTATTTCATTAAACTTATAATTTTTTTAACAGATGTTTTTAAGATTTGAAGAAGAAAAAGATTCCAAAACCAAGATTGCACTACTTCTTATTTGGCGCTCCCTCCAAAAACTTGCCACACACACTCAAAAGTCTTACACACAGTTGACAACTAATCCATCCTCGGAAACCAAAAACCCCTAAAAATTAAATTATTTTTCGTTTTCCTTTTTCTCTCCGATGAACTTCTTCTATGCAATGTAGTTCATCGGAAATGGCCAAGTGTCACCGGAGCAACGTTGATTCAATTGTTCTCGATCATCGCCACCATGCCAAAAACACCACCACCGGTAACTTCCGCTTCTCCGCCTCTTCCTTCCGCCGCATCATTTTCGACGCCTTAAGCTGCGGCGGAACCTCTCGACACCACCGACATCACCACCGCGAAGAAGAAATTAGCTCTGTCGCCGCGATGGTAACCGTGAAGGAGTTACGCGGAGAAGTGCGAGAAGAGAAGACGGAGAAGCTATTGGATCTTCTGAACATACAGGTGCATGAACCAAATGCGGAATTGAAGAAGAAGGAAGAGACATTAACGGAGATGAAGCATGTGGTTAAGGATTTATGCAGAGAGGATTGGACGAAGCGGCGAATGGCGGCGGCGAGAGTAAGATCACTGACGAAAGAAGATTCCGAAGCGAGAGGCACACTCGCAATGTTTGGAGCAATTTCTCCACTCGTTGGAATGCTCGATTCAGAAGATTTTCATTCTCAGATTGATTCTCTCTATGCTTTACTCAATCTCGGAATCGCCAACGATGCGTAAGTTTCTCTCTCTCTCTCTGAGAATGTGATTTCAATTTGTAACGATTCATTGTTCTATAATCTTCGTAAATTTCTGTTATGCATGACGAAATTTTCATTTGATCGAATCATGAATTTATCATATTCTTAATTTTGTGGTTTATAGTTTATACATTTCTAATTCTATTGTAATTTTTGCTATTTTTCGTTTGATTAATTACCGTGAAATTTTCGTGTTTAGTCTTTATTTGTTTCTGTGGCTTTTTTGCAGAAATAAAGCAGCGATTGTTAAAATTGGTGCTGTTCACAAGATGCTGAAGCTGATTGAACCACCTTGTGTTGTTGATTCATCAGTTTCTGAGGCAATTGTTGCGAATTTCCTTGGATTAAGTGCTTTGGATTCTAACAAACCAATAATTGGATCCTCTGGTGCAATACCCTTCCTAGTCAGAACTCTGAAAAATTTAGATAATAGTAGTAAAAGTAGTTCTCAAGTTAAACAAGATGCTCTTCGGGCTCTTTACAATCTATCAATCAATCAGACAAATATTTCATTTGTTTTGGAAACTGATTTGGTCGCTTTTTTGATAAACTCGATAGAAGATATGGGAGTAAGTGAGAGAGTCCTTTCAATTCTGAGCAATTTGGTGTCTAGTCCTGAGGGTAGAAAAGCTATTAATGCTGTTAAGGATGCAATCACAATTTTGATTGATGTATTGAATTGGACAGATTCACCTGAATGTCAAGAGAAGGCTTCATACATTTTGATGATTATGGCACATAAAGCCTATGCTGATAGACAAGCCATGATTGAGGCAGGGATTGTATCGTCGTTGCTTGAGCTGACGCTGGTGGGTACTGCCTTGGCACAGAAAAGGGCATCAAGGATATTGCAATGTTTTAGGCTAGATAAAGGGAAGCAGGTTTCTGGCGGTGGTGGTGGTGGAAACTTAGGTTTAACTGTCTCTGCGCCTATTTGTGCTTCTTCATCTTCTTTTGTGAAGACAGATGGCGGAGGTAAAGAGTGTTTAATGGAGGAGGTGAATACGATGAGTGATGAAAAGAAAGCAGTGAAGCAATTAGTTCAGCAGAGCTTGCAGAACAACATGATGAAAATTGTCAAGAGAGCTAACTTGCGTCAAGATTTTGTTCCTTCTGAGCGTTTTGCTTCACTCACTTCAAGTTCAACAACTAAGAGCCTTCCATTTTGACGAATTGCAGTTGATGGAGAGGAGAGGAGAGTCTATGAACGATGAAGTTAGCCTCAACAGCTTAACTACATTGGTCTTTTGGTGTAGCAACTGTTTTGTTGTCACTGATGTAATGGTAATTGCTTATTAAAATCTCAGTAGATTATTGTACAAGTAACTCTAGTTTAAGTTTATCTTTGGGTTCTTTTGTTGTTTTGGGTGCCAAGTGCTGATTCAGTTTCTTTGGCATGAGCATGAATCCATCAACCATGAAAAATAATAGACCTATTACAGACTATTGTGCAGTGTAGTAACCATACCTCCATTGCTAAGTTTTAAATCAAAGGTCCATGGACATCTTTGATATTGCGATAAATTGTGGACAGAATTATAGCTGATATGGTTGCAATTGCGATCCTAATGTAGCCTTTGCGATATAAAAAACATTAATGTCACTGTTGCAATCATGGTGGTAAACAGTTTTTTTTTTTAAAACCCAGCTCTATATTAGTGGTGGTATGGCATGAACAATTGGGAAATCTTAATGTTGCAAAGGGTTTGGTCATTATCACCTTTCATATAAACAGAACAAGGACTACACATTGCCAATTTCTGTTTGCTGATTCCATGTGTTGTGTTTTAATGAATCTTCAGATTAGCAGAGTAGATGTAATTTTTTAATCATTTGCAATGAGGTTGTGGGCTGTTAAATCCTTTAATTATGTTAGGTAAGTACTGCATTAATTACCCATTAATTATTTATTTAATGCCACATGATCTAGTTTACTGGATTTAGTTTTCTATTAACAGGTCACAGATCTATATTAGCAGAGTAGTTTTCTATTAATTAGATTTAGATATGTTTGAATGGAAAGATGAACTGTAGTGGCAAAAAAGAATCAATTGACAACCACAACATGTGTTCATCGTGGGGTCTACGGATAGCCATATGTAATGTTATCTTGTTCTGGGTGCTAAGTGCTAACTTTAACTTTGTTGACTTTTGGTATAAAATATTCTAATTTTAAATCCTAATGTAGAGTTGGGTGTTACTCTTTCCATCATGGGTCAAGTTTCATCCATTTGAATTTTTTGAATTTAGAGTTATTTAGCCAGAGCTTGAGCCTGATCGTGTCAAAAAACATACTAGTAGAGCTTGCTATAAGAAAACCTTCATTGATCGATAGTAACATTATGCTTACTGTGCTATATATACCAAAAATTGATCATACATAACACAGGTGTATGTTACTGCACATTACTATAGTAGAGCTAAAAGCAAAATTGTGCTGATGTATCAATTGCTGAGCATATATATATATATATATATATATACGTGGCACTTTGTTGACCTGATCAGCATGGGTATTGTACTATTGCATGGTGGAACCTTCGTTGATAATAATAGTAACTATTGAAAAAGACCTTCATTCACTACCCGATGCTATACGTAAGACATGATGATACAACAATATTGCGGTTAATTCATTAAATGCATAGTATACGATGACAAGTATTGTACTGGATGGTAGCTTGAGATCATATGAGTGAATGCCATCAAATTCTGGCTACAGGTGCTCTATCTGAGTTGTGAATAATTAATTATAAACTGATTATATACTACATATAAGAAAAGAAGTGTCTGTATGGTTGAGCAAATATAACATATCATTCATTGCTGCTGTTTTGATACAATGTGTGAATTCATTTCAACCAACAAACGGGGTGGACAAGTGTACTTTTCTTTGGGGGGCCAAATATCTGCATTCAAAGGAATTAAGAAATTGATTTCTTTACTTGGCGAGTGTGTTGGGCATTACTAGTGGTGTTCAATTATTTTGGGTAATTTTGAATGATTTTCAGTAGGCATCCGTTTTGAGTCAGGATTAATTATGGATCATATGTACATCTAAACCAAATACTATTGGGAGAAATGTTGTGTTCCAACAACCCTACTAACCAAATTAAAATTACTACTATATATACTATGAATTTGTTTATACAGTGCACACACGCAACCTGCAATTGACCGTTTTATTTTAACTATGAGTTGTTGCATGCTTTGAAGTGGTGTACCAAATTACTGCTGCAAGCGTGTTAAAACTCACATTCATTAATTTCCCAGCAAATGTGAGGCTAAGGAATTAAGGATGTATACTTTTTGGCCAGTTTTTCCAATTTTTTCCTACTTCACACCAAAGTTCCATAGCCAAGCCAACCACCTTGAATTCAACCATCCAGCTTGATAAACTCTGGCCATCTTCATTTTAGGGGAAACTTGCTTAATTGTACTATGTGGGAAACCAATTTGTTGTGATTTTAATTTATAAGGAAGGTTGTAGTTCAGGAAGTAACTGGTAAAGTTAACTCATGACATTAGATGATATTGTACTGTATAGATAAAATTTTGTACGCATGTTTATTAAACATTAAACTATCCACTTTGTGTTGCAAATGGATGGAGAGGAACCAGAGTTAGAATTTGCCTGAAATCAAAGAGTTCAAGAAAAGGTACCACTACAGATCTAACTCACAGTGTCATATAGATCCAATATAATACACAGATTGCCTAATGATAACACACCTGCTACATCGAGTCAAGTACAATTCTGGAAGAGCAGAGGGTCGCAATATACTCGAGAGGTAAACAAATTAATGCTCTGCAGTAGGTGCTGGTCTTACTGTTTACGAATCTCAGTTTTTCTTAACATATTAATATATCTAACCGAATTAAATGTGTGATTACACAGGAACCCGCACGTGTAACACACGCGGGGAAAAAAGTTGTCAATTCTATCCATGTTAATGATGTTGCGACTCCAAGGTTGTTGCCAACTTTCTTATTTCTTACCATTGAAGTTTATTCTTGATATTTACTAGACAAGTCATTTGTGTTCTTTGATTCTGACTGTGTCAATTTGTTGGGAATATCTGCATTAGAACTGAAACGAAACGTGATTGCTGTATGGACCAATATTGCTTAAATTTATAGTCCATAACCACTATTCTGTGGCATAAGATCTTTCCATGCAACCAAATTGATAGCATGTTAAATATGTTATTTGCTTCATAGTTTTTCTAAGAAAAATTATCTAGCGACATTGCAGATTAGTATACTCGCATTTGGATCCTTTTTTTTTTCATAACCAGAATGTCATCATCATTGCCAAACAGAAATACATCCTAATTGTCCCCGTGAGCTTAGCTCAATTGTATAATTTATGCAAGGACCGGGGTTCAAACCCCGGACACCCCACTTCTTCACATTTAATTGTGTGAGCTCTAG
>Ga0099826_10002489_pt1 | contig 11908 bp, 2 predicted proteins | sample Mtrugardesep15_FD_76830 | JGI IMG/M metagenome (GOLD analysis project Ga0099826, IMG submission 76830) | Root nodule microbial communities of legume samples collected from California, USA - M. trunc garden sep15 | ecosystem: Host-associated > Plants > Roots > Nodule | place: USA: California...
CAAGATCTTCAAATTCTTTGCACATGATATTTTTGTATGAGATATTCATATTTTTGACATGAATCCTTGCACCAGATATTTTTGTATGAGATCTTCATATTTTTGGCACGAATCAGCTCCAATTATCCTTTTTTTTGCTCCAAGACTAAATCTTTAGAATATTTGTTCCTGAAATTAAATAACTTGCAATTGAAATAAAATAGTTCTAAAAAGGAAATAATATTAAATAAAACGAAATCAAATATAAATAAAACAGACTCAAATATTATATTAAAAACACTAATTATTGACTCATCACACCCCTTATTCCTTTTCTTTTCTCAACAACCCCTTTTGTTGCAGCCGTACCCTAAACAAAACATCATATTAGACTGCGTCGAACATAATTTCTTGCTACAAAAAGATCAACACCCTCATAAAGAATCTCAATTTTCAGTGTCATCTAAAGTTTTAGGATCCATCAACCAATGTCATTAAAAATCGATCAAAGTTTCAGACAAAGAATCACAAATCTACGTCTGATCCAAAAAATTTAGATTCATCAACCAAAATTATTAAAAATCAATCAAATAGTGAAGGAAATTAATACCAGGTTCAGTAATATAAAAAACTAATCTATAAAACTACAAATTTAATACAAAATAGTGAAAAGTAAAAATGTATACCTCTACATGGTTGTGTTCTGTCTCTCCTTCTGTTTATTCTGCTTAGCTCAACAACTTTGTGAACCTACAACATAATAGAGAAAAACACAATTTAAAATCTCAATTAATGAAATGTCTTCTTTTTTTTTAAAAAAAAAGGGAGCATCCAAATTATGAAAATAAGCCATTACACTTCAAACAAAGCACAAAAATGATGACAACAATTATCGTGAAATGTGTAAATATAGTTTCATATAGCAGTACAAATATCAAATATCATATAGCACAAAAATAAGAGTACAAGTTGCTTTCTAGATTTGCCATCAATTTTTCATATTGAGACATTTCCTCAAACATCTCAGGATCACAATTATACTTCCAATAAAGGACAAATTAAGGAAGCAAGTCCACATACCTTTGTGCAAACAATTTGAATTCAACTTGCAATTTTCACTGGCTAAATCAAAACAAACAACAAAACAGTCAAAAGAACAACTTCATCAACCCAAAAAAAATAAATCAAATTCACACAGCTCATCAAAACCAATACAAGTTGTCACTAAAAAACAGAAAATTAACCTTTTTTTCACTCTAAGAACAACAACAGAAATTCAAGCAAACCTAATTTTTACATTCAATCAAAATTTTCAAATTACAATTGATGAACACAAAACCTAAACAATACACGACAAAACAAAACTAAAAATCAAAACCTAACCCATAACAAAAAAAACCCTTTTTGAAGACATCCAAGCAATGAACAGACAAAACCCTAAGAAATTCTGAAAAAGCAAAAATTGAATAATCAAAAACGAAAATTGAATAATTCCAACTCACTTTGATTCTCTGCAACTTCTGTTGATATATTTGAGAAGGAAAAGATACATGCAAAGCTTCAATTACTCAACAATAGAGGTTTTGTGAGTTATGGGTGAGAAGAGCATGTAATCGTTTTTTTTTAGGAAGAAGAAAGAGGATCGTTTTTTTTTTCTTTCTCTCATCCCCCCTTCTTTCTCTCGTTCCCGTTTCTCTCTCTCTCTCTTTTCTCTTTTCTCATATATTATTTTTTATATTAGGTATATTACCAAAATGCCCTTCTCTCAAATTACAAGATTACCAAAATGCCCCTCAGAAGGGCAAAATTGGAATTTCAACAGACATGTATTTTCTTATTAGTATATAGACAAACATGTTAGATTATTATTATTATTATTATTATTATTATTATTATTATTATTATTATTATTATTATTATTATTATTATTATTATTTTATTTTATTTTTTTAAAATGTTTAAATAGGGTCCACTTCGATTTATATTAATCAAACTAGAGATTTTCTTTTAAAAAGAATGTCATAAAAATAATAAAATAGTTTAAATAATATTTTAAAAAATAGCCAATGAAGTTAGGTTAGCATACTTGGTATGGACTCAACTTACCCGCAAGGTCGTGTGATTAACTTCCACTATTGGTGTGATGATATCTTTGACGAGTGATTTGTTCCTCTACTAACGTACTAAGCCTTATGCTTACTCTAACTCTGGTAAACCTTTTAAGTCTAAAGTCTAAAATGATAAAATAATTTAAAAGAAAGGAAATGATGGAATAAAAAAACCACCTCAAAAATATACATACCTTTTAATATGTATTTTACATTTTCTTTGTAACAAATATTATGAACATAAATTAAAAATATATTAAAAAAAGTTAGCTTTGATGTCCAGGTGCATGGCACGAGTTTCAAACTAGTAAACCCACAATTAAAACATGACATCTGTTATTTAAACTATCAATTAAATGACAATTTTTGGGACAACCATAAATTTACAATGAAAAGGAGGTATTGACACAAAAATTAAAGCAATAGATAGAGACAAATTAAAAATACAATGTAAGTATGAAAGTGAAAGTTGTCATAAAAATTGCTAAAAAATAGTTGTACAAATATTATTTCTCTTAAAACATACTCACTCCGTCACAAATTAAGTGTTCCTTTTGAATTTTACACAATTATTAAATAATACTCCCTCCATCTCAAAATAAGTGATATTGTTTAATTATATGTACTATTCACATAACATGCGTTTATCATATTTTTTTATATATTATATAAAGACAAAAGGTAGCATATAAGATGTTGAATTTGTTTAGACAAATACTTTTAGAATATGAAATTTTATAATTTCTACTAATATATAAATATATTTATGATTAAAAAATATATATTTATATGTGTGAAACTATATAATTTAGAATATATGGATTATATAGTATTGATTTTTAATAATGTTGTTACACAAAATTTACCCCGTGGGAGTATAAAAGAGGAAGTATTTGTTGAAATTGCAGGGCGAATTGGGGGCATGGGTGGATTTAAGACAGAGACTTCCCATAAGAGCATAAATGCTACACACAAAAGATGATGTTGCAAGTCACCACCCTTTAGAGAGAGAAATAGAGATCGAACTAATTATAGAGTCCCAAGGGGTATAGTGGTAGGGTTGGTCTCCTCAACAAACGGGTAGGATATTGATTGTCAATAAATGCTTCTATTTTATAGCCCACTGTTTAAATTCAACCCTTGATAGCATTCTTCACTGTCACCAAGGGAATTGGTAACCCACATGGGTATCAACTGACATTGAACAGTGTTAACTTTGAGAAAATTATTCTTCCACAATACAGTAGCGAGCAAGACTGTATTTATCCTTTATTCCTAATGCAAATTTTTTCTAAGGAATTATTCCTAATGCAATTGTTGATTTATTTCAAAAGGACCGTATACATCACTACTTCTATCTAATAATAATCATTTGGAATGAGATATCAGTTATACCTTCATATCGTACATTTTATATCAGTTATACCTTCATATCGTACCTTTTAATTAAGGAAAATGTCTAACAAGTGTCTTTAGTGTATTGTTTAAGCATTTAAAAATGATAACTTTTACTTTAGAAATTGTGTATTTATGATTTTTATATGTTTAACTTGCATTTTTAAGATAATTTTTTTTGTGGGTTTCTGAAACAATACTCTTAAAGATATTTATTAGCAAAATCCTCTGATTAAAACTACAAGTATCAGGGACAATTATATACTTTCTACTTTTTATTTGTGTTAATAGTAAATAAAATATAACCTTTTTTTTGTTAACCTTACAGTTCTAAGATAATGGTGTTCTATTAATTCTGAATTCGATCACGAGATACATAAGTTTTGGTAAAAAATTCTTTCATCCAAAAATTGAACTTCGTTCTAATGAATTATTCGTCTTTTGATGGACCTCATTAATAACTTGTGCACAATCACTTGATTATATAGACCGATATTTTATGTAACAACATTACTAAATTGATATTTAAGTAAAGTGTAGTATTCAATATTGACTATTTATTCAAATTTCAAGATAAATTATAGCATTACTCTCTCCATTTTTATTCATAAAAGACTGTTGACTCAACAAAAGTTGAAGTATCATATCCAAATTTTGAACGAGGCAAGTCAACTTTTGTTTTTCATATTGTTTTTAACATTGGTTCATCTATGTTGGTTATCATGTGTTTGAGTTATTTGGCGAGAAAGATACTCATGCTTTTCAGCAATAGGGGGAAACTATTCATCATCTACTTGAAAAAATTATGCTTCAATCATTTTGGTGAATGAAAGCGAATCACGTCAATTTCGCTTTTAACTACCATATATGGTGGTTTAAACCCCTTATGTGTTCGGGGGTAGCATTTTTTTTTTTGACCGAAACAAACTTAACTGATATCATTAATTAAACATTGTTCAATACATGTAGGATAGAACTCAAAAATACGGTGATGGCAGCAATTGCACTGTGTACCGCAACATCACAAAATGGCCATCTGAATCACGAATACAACAGCCAAAAGAAATGGAAGCAATTGCACTGTGTACCGCAACATCAACATTGCATTTCAGCCAATGTAATCTCGGTTTCTCCCAAACTGTGTTACTGTGTTGAACGCTGATGAGTTTGTTTTCTGGCTCTTTTTTGTTGGCCATATGAATAAGACTAGTATTAAAAAAAAAACGGTTATGTTTGAAAAAATAAATAAATGCATTTAACAAATCGAAAGAGTTTATATTTAGGGAATAATTCAATTATAGTGGGAAGGAGGAAATATTAATTAGACAGTTAATTTATTTTATAACAAATACAACACTTATGCTATTACATATGGAAGAAGTTGTGGCCTAATGGGAAGACATAATTTATTAGCAACTTTCTTTTATTAAAGAATTTAATAGCAACCCTTTAGTCTTAACAAGTACCATCATGTAATAAAAAATATGTTTTGATTTTCTTCCACAGTTTCAACAATTGTATATACGAGCATGTTTTTGACGTTGGTTCTAGTATATCATAGGTACAATTTTTTTGATTGCTTTTAACATTGGTTAATCTCTTATTAAAAATATAGTGAACACAGCGATACTCTAAAATCTAGCTGTAAATAATTCATCATCAAATCATTTAATGGCATCTATGTCTATAGAGAATTTTCTGAGTGTCTTGCTTGATTTTGTTATCCTGACTTGATATGTTCGGTGAAGGTGGATGAGTGGCAACGGTTGCGGAAAGTGCTCCGATGTGACGGTGACGGTTTCAGGTACAGTGCTGACGAATTTTTGCGGTGGAACGAAAGGTGCTTGCAGGCATGTTAGTGCTACAACGCTCAAGTCAGTATTAAGACTAAGAAAGAGTGTGTAGAAAGTTTTGTGAAAAATTAATAATACCTTGAGGGTGAAGCAACGTCACCCTTATATAGGCGCGCATTGAGAATAATTGCTTCAGGTTTCGCGGCGTGTGACTAGGGTCGGTTAGAGAACACGTGTAGCGTGATCCTTACACACGGGGGCACATTAGTGTGCGTTGGGGCGCATCAAAGCTAGTGTGTTCCCTCGGACGTAGAGACTCAAGGGCGGTGTAAGTTAGGCCACATGTCAACGTGTGGTTGGTCAATAAGTTATTGGTTTGTTGTTTTTTTATGTCTTAGCTGCACCATTGTTTTGGGTCCTTCTATTGCACGTTTTCCTTTATTGTATTTTATTGCTCTTCTTCTTTCTTTTGGCGTTGCCTTTTGGACATATTATCTCTTAAGGTGATACTCCTTGTACTCCTTTATTTCAATAGGAGTATATGCCCAGAGCAGTGGGCATACATGGTTTTAAATAACGATTGCAAATATAGTTATCCCATGAACCTTCTTATTATGGTAAAACGCTAGTAAATGCAACCACAATGATATTTTTGATGCAGTTGATAATGCCTATAAAATTGTTATAATGCAGCCGAAATTATGGTTTGTTAACTGCAAACTATGGATAGTTGTAAATACTGTTTAATATAAACTAGGAATAATGCTACTGATTCAAATACACAACAAGACACAAAATTTTCTACTAACCAGACAAACAATAATATGGATACATGTATGTCGCATTGATATCATATGTACCATACTATATACCACATGAATTGAAGTCAAGGTACAAGTTAATTAGAGCACTGAAAAAGAGAGAGAAAAGGGAGAGATGTGGTAAAGATTAAATTGGTGTGAAATGTCATTTCAATATACAGTATATATATATATCCAGCAGAAGGGATATTTACACTGTTGTATTCATCTGTATATATCAGCAAATCCAAACAACAAAACATGGGCTCCACATCTTGTAGTTTTAACCTTTTGCCCATCTCTCTCTGTCTTTACTCAAAGCTGCAAATAAGATCGACCCACTTCATTTCATATGCAGCATATACCTTATTACAAAATTCAAAACTGGGAGAGAGGAGAGGGACCATTAATATAGTATCTCCAATTCTACTCATATATATATAAAAAAAATCTATTTATCTTACAAACCTAATCATTTGGTTTGAAATTTTCCAAGCAAAAGAGTGGTATTATGTTCCATCTATCAACAGAAACCCACTATTATACAAAGCAAAAGGCAAGAATCATTTCATATACAAAAACAAAAAGCTGACTTACATATATATTTTCAGTCTTACAGAACTAAAAGGCTATCCAACTAATGAACTGTAATTATAACTAATTATGGTTTGATTACAACATTAATATAGACGGCTAATGTAGTATAAAATCTAAATTGTGTATAATATATTAACCTAAGAGTTTAATTGTCATATGCTTAATTTTATTTTATGTTAGTATAAAACTGTTTTACACAAACAATACATATATTCTAATTCTTTAAACATAATATTTATACTCGCGATTTCATCGACTTGTTACAATGTATGAATTGCAAGAATATACAAAAATTTCTAAAACCAAGTTGTGGTTGCATGCCATAATTTAGATAAATAACTGTCTAAAGCAAGTTCCGGCAAACTCTCCATCTGTTACATAATTCATCTTTCTAAAGCATTTATCCATCTTCCCATCTACTTTTTCTTTTATGCGTTTGGATCATCTGCAGCCGTCGTGCCAATCACTACGAAATGGGTGACTGTCAATAACGTTGTTGCAGATGATCCAAATTCTCAACCTTTCACCCTTATTTTTGTATATCTATAGTATAGAGACCAAAGAGAAAGAGAAATGACATAAATAGGTGAATCAATGCTACTTGATCTTGAACGATATTACTGTAGGATCTTCTTTGGTCTCTCTTATCCTTCCATCAAAATCTTAAATCTTAATGATTAGATTAATCTAAGAATTGCAAGATTAAAATCTTAACCATTAGATCAATTCAAATAATTAAAGTGGTTAAATGGACCCGAGAGGATTTGGATCCAATGTAAAGCTCTACTTTAATTTTAATTATTACCATATATATAGCTTCTTAATGTGACATTAGACAAATTGTTGATTACTGAGAAATTAAATACGTAATTTTTTATGAGAGGATATATCATGAGAAGGAATTAGCAAGCAAGCACGATCGATGTAAATTCCAAGAAAGCAAACTATAATGCCCCACAAGTATTTGTCCATGCACATTCATAATTATCCATCAAAGTTTGAACTTTGAAAAAGAAGCCTACTACAGTCTATATAGATTTCATAACCAGCTTTTCTTCATCTAAATTGACCCTTCCTGCTCCTTTTCAAATGCACCATAATACACCTAACTTCTCATTCTCAAATGCACCATATATATACAACAGTGTAAACAGATAACTTTTATATACTTATTTATTTATTTTTTAAAATAAACTACTATACTATTGTATATGTTATACTTTTTTAAATAAAAAAACTAACTAATGTTATTGTACTATTGTATTGTATATATATAATTAGAAGTTTATTCTCACCCATTACAAAGAAGGTCTGGTGGGATGGCTACCTGCAAAAGAATCATTTGACATCCCTACTTTTTAGAGTTGCAACAAAAAATACAAGTAAGGTTAACCATTAACACACCCTCTTGTAGAGTTCATACTAGACAAACTCCTTGGTTATGTAGCTGACTTATTTTGTTTTTATCTACTAGGCTATTGCATTTGTTATCTATATGAACATTATTGTGCGTGTATACATATTATACAAACGTAGAATACTACAAGATCGTGCACTTGTATGTAGAAATACATATAAATCTGCAAAACATATGAGATGAGAAAACATTTTTCCTTCTGATTTTTTTCGGGTCGAGTAGTCTTTGTACTTTTCTCCTTGTTAATAAAAGTTTGACATTCTAAAAAAAAAAAAATTGACTAACGGTATGAAAATACATAATTCATAACTATTGATTTGACAAGAGAAGAGAGAAAGCTAATAAAAAAGCTAATATTTCTCTATAATATATACATAAATGTTTTTGGTATAAGACACGGTATAAACATAAGTTTTTGGATTTTTTATTAGAGCAGTGCTATATGTCCCGATAAAAAGCAATCCCGAACATAGTGAGGCACATGTGTCAGTTGTTAAATATAGGAGATAAAATTTTCATTATGCACTTTGGCAGAATACAAGGGTGGATGGCCAATGAAATGGCTTCGTGAGACAATCGATGTATGGTCTCGCGATATCAAGCAATTTCCTTTTTATTAATATTTTCTATCTCTTCACAAAATGATAATGATTAAAGAAAGTATTAACTCGTGTATTTTATAAGGTGTTTGTCTTCATAGATAACTTTTTTTTTTTTTTGTCTAAATAACTTTTCTATAATATATACACTTTTGTGAAAAGTGTATGTTTTATATTATTTATATTGTGTTATGTGGTACAAAACACTTTATATTGAAGATGTCTTTAATGTGAACACTAATATCACAGCATGTGGTCACATTTAATTAATTAATTACTTTAATTTTATCATAATATTATTGAGATCAATATATCAGTATCCCGTGACATGTTTGATGTTTGTGTAAGTGTATCATAGAAACAAAAGCTAGCTAGAGATTCAAATTTCAAAGTATATTAAGAAAGGAGTAGAACTAGAAACTAAAGAAAATCAAATTTAGGGATGATATTACTAGCAAACAAAATCCATTATTTTTCAGCCTAAAAAAAATCAATTATTTTTGTAAAGAAAATTTACTGATAGTATTAGAGAAAGAACTAATTTTTTTTCTCTCTAAATTTCCATCTCTATTTTATGTTCTTTAATTGATTTAAACTTGGTTCTATTAGGAGAAGTAAGATAGAAGGAAAAAATTAATTGGCCTCCATTTAAACTTGGTTCTAATTTATAGTTTTCAAATTGGAAGCTATATATATATATCAGTCAATAAATTCATTATGAATATAATAACATAATATAATTCAGTTGGATAAATTAAAATTTAAAATCATAGTTCTTCACTACCGAGTCTAAGTGGATTCATTATCTTGTTCAACTTCAGAAGCAGGTTCATCCTCTTCTTCAAAACCATCAATTCCATAAGCAGCATGACCACTCCCAAAAGCTCTTATATGATCTTTAAGTGACCTCTTATGCTTAAAATCAGAACCACAAAGACAATACCAAAGCTTTCCACAGTTCTTCTCATGAGTTCTCCAATCTCCTCTAACAGCAAAAGCCTTACCACATTTTCTACACATAAAAGGCTTAATCCCATGTTTCCTTTTATAATGTGTTTGAAGTGTTCTGAAATCTTTTAATGGCTTTGCTCTTGGGTGATCAATGTTGTTCCTGCAACCTGGTGAACAACAATAGCAAGGAAGCCTTAGCATACCTGTTGGTTGTGTACCTCTTAGAGATTCTGGTCCTTTTCTGTATTGTGATCCATGTCCCCACATATGCATCTGAGGATAAGAAAGAAGAAATTAGTTTTTCGGATAATTACCTTAAAAAGAAGAAGTTATCATGATAAAGTAATTAATCAAGATAATATAATCATTAAAAGTTATGTGTATAGTATGAAAGTCTAAAATTTATATGAAAAAACACAAAAAATGTTGGCTGGCTAGCTCACTTTGTTTTGTGATTTATCATGTTAGTAATAATCATCATTGATGAAGGCCCGCCAAGATTTTAATTAGTAGTGCATATCATTTTTGTTTTTTGTGGATTAATAATTAGGTTATAAGAGTTTTGTCCATGAGATGTCACTTCATTGCTAACAACTTGATTTTGTAACCATAAGGGAGGGGTTCAAATTTCATGTAGGACATTTTAAAACAATTATTTATTCAAAAGTTTTATATTTAATATTAAATGTACAAGTTTCAATACAAAAATTCTATTTAAAAGTTCTTAACATATGTAAATTTGCACATAGAAAAACCCGTTTAAAAATTACATTATTAACACATCCGCTATTAATAATGATTTCCCTTTCCCAAGTTAATTTAGAGTAATTCGTTATATTAGTAGTTACATATATTGAACCCTCTTATCTGTTTTGAGAGATATCACTTGGTTGTAAGTTAACTCTTCAACTTAATAATACAGGGTTGGAGACTTGGCACCAAGATATTGAACCCTTTTGAATTGTCCCATTGTCACTTCTACGCTGCAATTCTTCTTTGGATTTTCTAACTCTATGCTCATAATTGTAATAATTATTTAACTCTAGGATACAATGAAATCATGTAGAGAAAAAACTTTTTGCACCTCAAATTTAATGGAATGCTCATAAATGTAATAATTATTTAACTCTACGATATAATGAAATCATGAAGAGAAAAAACTTTTTGCGACTCAAATTTAATGGAATTTACAACTAGATATATGTAGTAATGTACTAATTGTTTGATAATTTCTTTGAAACAATTAGAAGGCTTATTGAAGGGTATGAGAGAGAGGGAGAGAGAAAGGGAGAGGGTATAGCCGTATAGCTATATGTCCATGTAATGTACATGTGGAACTTTCAGGTATGGAAGGTATATGAATTCAGTCTAAAAAGGGTGACAAAGAGAAACAAAAACTATTAATTGTTGGTCATTAATATATTATCATTTACGTTGGAGATCTAGAAGAAAACACTGCAAAATTCAGTTCTATTAAGCAGTTGCATGGCAAAATACATAGGAAAAAGCACAGACTTCAATGTTGTACTATAGGCATAAAGAACATTGCCTGAGTTGTTTAATCAATGAAAAGGATATATAGAATCCGATCTCACTCACAGTTTCAATCAGCCAAAAAGATCATTTTTTTCATACAATATATTATCCATTTTATCATGCAAAAAATACAAAACTATTTTTAATTAATTATATGGTTAAAGAACAAAGATAATGACCTTGGGAAAAGGGGGAAGAAAAATAGAAAGTGAAAGGAAGAAAAATTTCAAAAGAAGAGGACAGTATGTTTTCCTATTACAATTAGTCAAACATCAGAATCAAGAAAGAATTACTACATCTGAACCCAAAAAATTCAATTTGTTTTCAAAAGTATGAATTTGGAAGAAAAGTGGAAGATATGAAAGTTGAATGAACCACGAATACGGACACGGACACAACATGGACACTGATACGCCAATACCGCTAATAATTTAAGAAAATCACATAATTCAGTGTAATCATATGCGTTGGCGAGTCGGTGTCGGACACGACGACACTGAGACACGCCTAATCTGATGAGTGTTTGTGCTTCATAGGAGGAGGGTTTTGCAAAGGTGTAACTCAGTGGTATGAGTTTGGAGACTAAATTAATAATAAGGAGAAGAAGATCTATAGGTTGGTGCTAAGGTTTTGAAAAGAAGAAGAGGAAGAAGAAGATCTTGAAGATGTAGACTAATTACTAACCTGCATGTTGTTGTATCTGTTGAAGGTCTTGCAGCAAACAGGACAAGAG
>Ga0099826_10002490_pt1 | contig 11908 bp, 8 predicted proteins | sample Mtrugardesep15_FD_76830 | JGI IMG/M metagenome (GOLD analysis project Ga0099826, IMG submission 76830) | Root nodule microbial communities of legume samples collected from California, USA - M. trunc garden sep15 | ecosystem: Host-associated > Plants > Roots > Nodule | place: USA: California...
AGAGAGAGAGAGAGAGAGAGAGAGAGAGAGAGAGAGAGAGAGAGAAGAAAGACACAAAACAATTATACAGGTTCCTTCCACAAATCAGAAGTAGTCATGTCCCCCTTGCACTTCCAAGGAGAGTTCACTAAAATGTAATATCTGATTACAAATGTTCACTACTAAAACTAGCAAGAGACTTCAAATTACTCAAGCACAATTGCAAGAAATTTCATATGCTCCTGAACACAATCATGAGACTTCTATGCTCAAGCACAACTGCAAGAGACTTCTATTCAAACAGAATTACAAAGAAAAATGTTTGAGGTTGAACAGTTGATATACAATCAGTGGTGTTCACAATACAAATCTGATACAGACTCTTAAGACTCTAGAATTTCTAAGATATGAACTTTTATATAAGAAATTCTAAGTGAACTTTTGATGCAGAACCATTTCAGCAGAGGTTCAACGTTTTTAAATTGTTGTTGAGTCTCTCACAATTCTTTAAGTCTTCACTCCTTTATATAGAGGTGTGAAAGAGACATTGTGAAATGTCAGCACATCAAAAAGAGTCGTTTGAAGCTTTGATCAATCACCAATGATCTTTTGCTTGATATGGTTATTGTCCTATGAAGGATCAATTTCAAATTCATTCCAAGTCTGAAGGAACATTGTTGCAGGCGTAGCTGTTATTCTTGTCTTGTAGCAGAGACAAAAACTGAGTAGTGGAGGTAGTGGTTGTACACTTCGTACAATTGTACTTTGTCAATGCTCTTCAAAGAATAAGCATCCAATGCCTTCATATCCATTTGAATTAGTCGTTTCTTCACCCTTTTGGTCTTCTGCAATACTTAGACGAGATTAAATCCATTGAACAACCTTTGAAACTTTAAGTCTCTCATCTTCTGGTGATCTTGCTTCTGAAGAACTTGCTTCTGATAACGTCATCACTTCAGGAGCATTCTGACTCCAGGAGCACTTTTCTTCAGATGCATAAAGCTTCCTTCTTGTTGATTCCATTGCTCTCATTTGTTCTTCCAGTACCTAATTAAGTAGACACAAAATTTTTGTCTATGATCTTGTACACTTGAACAAATATTAGCATATCCAATTGACAATTTTTAATACCTTGTTATCATCGAAACTCTCAAGAGGTAATGTTAAACACATATTGTTCCAACAGTAACAACAATTTTTTTTTTTAAATAATGTATCAACGACCTCTTATTTTACCCCCACCACCTGGTCTTTGGATCCTCAGACAATGCAATGCATCACGTCTATTTTTCAGCAATTTTTTCATTCACGTGTTCATGATTATTGTTTTTATTTGGGTATCCATAAAATTAAAAACATAGTAAACGGGGTTTTTTCCAGAAAAAAGGGGGAACCGTGTAGTTGTTTTACTGAATGAGTTAATGTCATTGACAAAAAGTCACATTGTAAGGTAGTACGAGAATGACAAGCGTAACAAAAACGAAAGTCTGCAAGTGTTTTTTGTTTTTATTAATCAAAAGAAATTTACACAACCACCCTTACATTTAAAATTGGTTAAATAATAGTAAGTTGATATTTTGGTAAAATACAAGTGGGAGTAGGGTTGCTAACATACTCCTTCATGTTTTTTAGTGGGAGTAAGTTAGCAGCCCCATATATATATATATATATATATATATATATGATCTTACTCAATCTTACTCAATCTAATGGTCATTATTGCTCCAAAGTCATCTGAGCGTCCCTCATATCATATGTCATACAATTTGAATCCGTGGTAGCATACTAGAGTAGCATAACCTTTCTTCTTCCTTGAGTGATTTGACTCTTTGACCGATTAAACTCTAGCATAGCATCAGACAAAACATAGCATGGGAAAGAAAAATTATTCATTTAAGGCAGAGCAGATGGGAGATAGGAAAATTATTCATTTACTTCTCCCTTCAACAACCACCTCCAGATTTGAAGCTAAGAGAGCTGCTTTAGAAACCACCACCTTCGGATTTCAACCAGGTTAATTTCATTTGAAAAAATTGTTTTATTCTGCAATTGGCTATTTCATGAATGGTATACTAAAACATGTTTTTAGTGTACCTGTACTATGTCGATGGAATCAAATATGCCCATTTTTTTGGTTGTTTAGGGAAGAAGCATCTTAAAAATAAGTTTCTTAAGTACGACTCAACACCTCTGTTTGCCCATTAGTTTCCAAATGATAAACACTGCTAAATTTAAGGGTGGTCCCCTGTTATTTGAAAAGCTCCATCACTTACTATGAAGTAGGAATCTCTCTGATGAGGATCTCTGCCATGGATCTGGCAGAATAAGGGTGCTAGATGAGAAGAAAATTACAATATTATCTTAACATATTGTACCTTAGATTGAAGCAAACCTGTGATAAAGTTTATACTAATTTCCTCCCAAATGACATTAGGGATGGGCAAGGGTTCGAATTGAATCTACTTCAAATTGAAAATTATGCATGTTTTAGCGTGAGTTTGAAAAATTGTTGTGTGAATCGGACATTTTGAATCTGCTTCGAATTGAAAATTATGATGTTTCAGTGTGAATCACACATATAAAAATATGCATGTTGCAATGTTCCATGTTCTTGTTTTAAAAATAGCCAAATTTCCATTTTTTTCAAAACGCATTTTGAAATCTTTATATATGATTGAGTTTATTAGGAGAATATGTCTGAATCTTGTGCCTTCAATGCTTTCCCAAATGCAAACGGGAAAAAACAAAAAGTTAACAAAAAACACACCTGAAAAGATGAAGTTCTGTCTACAAGCATGTAAGGTATTCAATTTTCTACTTGACTCACCGTTTAGCACCAACACCAATTTTTTGACCCTAAACGTTGTTACAACCTCCCTTAATTCGCAGGAGAACGAGTTCATAACCAAACCTTTGTCATTTTATGTTATTGTCAAGTCCGCCGCAAACAATATGTATTCAATTTGTTAATTTGTTACCTTCGTTGAATTGCATTCAGTTTAAATTCATTTTTGTTGATTTTGTGGCTTTGTTATTAGATGTTCTTGTCAATTTACTACTGAATTTATTTTGTTTAGAAATGTGAATTTCAAATGAAATTCAGAATTTCGCCTAAAAATTTGAAATTGGGTTATAGTACTTGGATTTGACTTTTTGGGTGAAGAGTGCATACTTAAATTGTAACTTGCTCTTATTAAATATGGTAACTCTAAAATGTTGTCGTAGGATTTTGTTGAGAAGAAGTTTGTCTTGTTATTATAGATTTGGTTGAGATTAAGACTTTTTGTTATAGTTTGTTCATGAAACTTTACCAATTCATTTTGATCTTATGTACTGGTACTCCTTTTATTTATTGTGCAGCTTTTCCAACATAATTTTACAACGATCCGTGTCTGATCTCAACAAAGATTGAAAACAAAAAATAGACATAGATCCTAATTTTTAAAAGATAACGATTTTAACATTGGATATACTATCATTTAAAAAGGCATTTTTTCTCAAATTAAAATTTCAAATTTGCTTCAAAAATTTGTTTATCTACTCTCAACCCTCTTTTTTTTGAAATATCTAAGCTACCGATTATTTGCTCCAATTTCTCTACAAAGTATTTTTCCCAAGATTTTATATATTTCAGGTAGTAACCATTTTTACTTTCTCTTATTTTATACATTAGAGTAAATTACACTCCCCTCCCCTCAAAGATGCTTGTATTACACTCTTCTCCCCTCTTATGTTAAAATATACACTCCCCTCCCCTCTTATTCAAAACATATTAAAAAACATTTCACTTCCCTCCCCTAAGAGAAGCTTGAATTACATTTCCCTCCCCTCTTATGTTAAAATCTACACTTTACTCCCCTCAATATCTTTTTTTAATTTCTAATAATCTAGCAAAAAATTATAATTTAATTCACTTCGAAAAAAACAGTATTGCGAGTCATTTGAATACATATTTTTTGTATTATTTATTCACCATTTCATTAACATATAGTTTTAAACTCTATTATAAAATATGAAACAACCCAAAATAAAATTAAAATATGTTAAAATTAGTAAAGACAATAAAGTATGGTTATTTAAAAGTTAATTTTATATTCTAAATTATAAAATTAATAGCAAAATATTTAAATTAATTATCATTGACATTTAAATTATAAAGAAATAAATTTATTTTTCATAAATGATGGTTCAAATTATTATATATCATAAAAATATTTTATTTAAGTTAAAATAGATTAAAGTGTAATGCATACTTAATTATTAAGGGAGGGAGTTGTAATTCAAGCATCTTATAAGGGAAGAGAGTATAAATTTTACTTTTCAAGGAAGGGGAGTGTATATTTTAACATAAAAGGGGAGAGGAGTGTAATTCAAGCATCTTTGAGGGGAGGGAAGTGTAATTTACTCTATACATTATCACCATTTTTGTGACCAAAGAAATGAAGAAGAAATCAGTGTCGCACAATCAACTATCTATCTAAGATCAATATCCTTATGTGTAAAATGCCTTAGCATTTCATAATTTCATTTGGCCAAAGAAATCAATGTGAATCTCATTTGAAATTCAAAATTTGGCCAAGGAATTTGAAATTTGGCCGAAGAATTCAGAGTTCACCCATACAAAGTACTCTTTATACGTGACAGCAAATTACAAGTCTTCACCCACGACAACAAGTTTAAGTTCATTTGGAGTCAAAGAGAGCTATGGCTCGTTTTGACTCCGCCATTGACTGGCTTTTGTTACAACTTACAAGTGCAAAACTTATAGTAAATAGTGTTGATTCAGTGCGTTAGCACAACATTTTGATTACCTTGATGAAAGAAACTGCTTTTTTGAAATGACTAAGATTCTTGAAGTGGTATACACAAAAGTGCTTTCATGTAGTGTGGCCTATGTTGTTTTTTCTTTATCTCTTCACGCGCTTCCACATGGCGCATCTTATTTTTAATTCTGATCATGTTGCTAGTTAGCACGAGAGATACATTATGAAGCACATAGTAGTTTGTATCATTAATCTCTGTATAATTATGTAGTTTACAGATGGTATTCTACTATATAACTCTTTGCCTTGAAACTTATCTCTTGTCAAGAAGTTGCAGAACTTGAACTAGATTTGGCTACCTAATCCCCCTTTGAAATGAATATATTGAAATCAAATTTTAGTTCCCTAAATTCTAGTTCCAAAACACAACCTGAATGTAATGTGAAATTCTTTCTCTTTTTCTTGTTATAGGAGAAGCAAAAACAATTAAATTCAACTACTAGCTCAGGGGATAGTTATGTAAGTTGTACCCAAGAACGAAGCATGGTATGTTTTCTAAATTGAGTTAATGTAGATTTTGGTGTTCATCAAGAACGAATCATGTTATGTTTTCTAAATTGACTTTTTTTTTGTACAAGGAAGTCTGTTATGTTTTCTAAATTGAGTTTTTTTGTTATTTCAATTGTTAACCAAGAAGCCTAAGTTTTAATTTTATGAACAAAGATTGTTTGTTAGTTTATGCATGATAATTTTTTAATGGACAAAGATTGTTTGTTACTTTATGTATGGTGTTCTACGTATGCAGTAGATTTTCTTTTAAATGGGCGTAAGCTTGTGTTGTGTGGTATTTTTTTTTTGGGTAAATAAATGGATTATATGAATGATAATATATATGTAGTAGATTATATGAATGATAATTACCTCTTAATTTTTTTACAGGATTCACCTGAGTTTTTGACAAGCGAGAAATTGTTAATGAAAGAAATGATCGAGAAATACGTAATACCTAAAGTCAATGGCGACACTAGAAGTTGGGACTGCAAAAAAATGTGGCAATATGTGCACAGACAATACAACATAGAAGCAAAGAAAGCAGACTTCCAAAACGATGACCGGTTGCTCCATGAGGTGTTATCAATTGAAATGAGCATATATTGGTGAACTTGCACAAGTTCCAGGGTAAAAAAATAAAAAGAGAGGTATATATATAATTGATTTCCATGTTTTGATATGATCGAGTGTTACTTTCTTGTACTCATATTAAGTGAAAAAAATAGAAAGAGCATCAAAACCCCAATACCCATACCGCATGGGGTGTTAGGGATATGAACGCTTAACAAAAAAAATAGTAAGTATATATAATCAAAAAACATTACACGACGTATTAGATTGTAACAATACTTTCTAATTAATTGGTATGTTTTTTTTTTTGTCATTTTGTAACTAGAAGAGACTAAATCTAAGGTAAAAATCATTGATCCATGTTTAAGGTGGAGGGAAGGTCCTGTGAGGATGGAGTGATTAATGAAAGTGTCCAGAAAGTATACGAAGAATGTGTAAGTATGATCAATGATTTTTCTTCAGCCAGTTATATGTCTATTTTGATTTTACCTCTGAAAATTTATTGTGTCACTTCAAATAAAACTTGTGAATTTTTTTATGAGAATCTTATCTTTCCTGGACTACCATATATTTAGGTGACTATATCTCAAGAGGAGAGCCAAACCTCCAGCTGCAAGGACATACGTAGCAAAGTATTAAATGTTCGTGAGTATTTTGGTCTTGTAAGGGGTATGGAGTTTGGTGTCACTCAAACAGTTTTTAATAAACATCAAAAGAAAAGTGAAAAAATTCAAGTAATAAAGAATTAATGGTCATTATTCAAAAGCTACAATCTGAAGTTCATCAATTGAAAAAGGAAAAGGGAAAAGATATGTCTCGAAGTCAACATGATATGCATATCCCTAGTGACAAAGATAGTTCCAACATTAATGTTTTGAAGAACATTCACGAGGTATTTAATTATTTATATATATATATATATATATATATATATATATATACATATTGATGTTTACTTGTATATATTTCATTAAGTAATATGCTAATTATTTTTGCTGATAGATTTATGTTGATTATTGGTTTAGGGTGTATCACCTTGTTCACTATACATGTTATCTCCCACTTATCACCTAGTCTCTAAGGGAAGTGTAACACACATACTAAATTTATCTAGAATATTTAGCATGTACATTAACTTAGTACTGGATACATTAAAATTACTGCATAATTTGTTTCGAGTGAATATACATACATCAATACAAGTCCGTCACCTGAAAAATTCTAACTGTCAAATACATAGATCTAATACGTATTTGAATACATGAAGACTAATCTGCAACTGGTACGAACGAGAAGTTGACGATGAACCATTCGGCTACACATCTGTTACCTCTTGCTACGAGAAACCTGCTGATATGTAAAATAAAATAAAAGGATTGGGATGAGACAAGATGTCTCAGTCAGTTCCACCTATCCTAGGTTGTAGGCAATCTCTGGGGAAACCTACGATCGCCATTTAAGTAAACTCAGCCTGTTTGGGTTTATACAGTTTTGTTCTACATAACTGAACTATCAGGGGGAAACTTGGATCGTTACGGTGCTCTATCATAAGTCTTCTCTGATGCATAAACATATTCGTATTTTGTTTTCATATTAATGTTAGAAGGTTAACATTGAACAAACAATTATTATTATCTGGATTGATTTTATGGAATGGATCCCGAGTGGAGTAACCTTGGTTACTATCCCACTACTATCTGATGAAAACTCCTATTTGAAGCTAATCACTGAAACTCCTCTGACTACGTGTGGTTTACCATCTACGATAAACCCATTCGGCGGAACCCGAAGCCTACTAAGGGACACAAATTATCTGTTTAATTACATACATACGTGTGAATTTCCAACTAGGGAGAATTCCATCCAGCAGAACTTGAAGCTTGCTGAGAGACACGAATAATGAAATTTTATTATTCTGTTAACGTATGTCTAGTATGTTCTTCTAATCTGTGCATATATCTAATATGCTCTGTGTAACATCCCGATTTTTTTATACATTATATATATGTTATTCGTAGTATTTTTCTTGATTTAAGAAAATGCTAACATTCTCTATTAGTAATTAATTTATTTGTTGATTGGTAAGTTTAGTGTGATTTAATAAGATATTCTTTTATGCATTTGTCTCCGACGTAGTAAATCAATTTAGATTTTACTAATTATCGAATCTATCTATTTTTATTTAAACCAAAATACTAGTTAGGTTTCTATCTAAAGTGTTAGTATATATAAATATAAATATATATAATATGGACAAGTAGGTAGTAGCACGAGGAAAAACTATAGTAAATCATGTGTATTTAATTTGTAGATTTTTTAAAGGTTATCCAAAAATCCTTTCTCTTGTTTTGTACGTGGTTATTTTCTGTTTAGTCAATGCCTATTTTCACTCAAATTATAGTTACTTATTTAGCCGTGAGTTCCTTTTGTTTGCTGAGTCAAAGACACTCCTCATGTTCACTCTTGTTAATTAACCTATTAGCATGTCTTGCTAAATATAAGGAATCCACAATCCACGTGATACTCCCTATAGTTAACTGTTACGAGTGGCACATTAGAATTAACTTAGTTTCCACGTTTTACTACTTTGTTTTGGACGATTTTTGTCCATGAGGAACGATCATATATGTATATAATAGACGTGTCATCGTTAACACACAATTGAAAGGAGACTTGAAGCAATTCTCATGTCTGCTACACAAACCCACAAAATACAAATTCTCTCCAAAAGATTCTTACGGGGTCATATGTTTCTCTATCATAATATCTCATGAAATATGACTACAATTCGCTACTGGTGGCAAATTGAATGTCTATTGTTCCTTCCACTTCAGTTGACCGTTATCATGGTCATTCTCTGCCTATCATCACTCTCGTACCCGTGAAATATTCATCTAGCAGTCCTTCTTCTCATAATTGTGGTAGTCCTTAAGATTTGTGACTACGCCGTCGTCCACCATCCGATTGAGCTAATTTTTGGACAGCATGTTCTCAGCATGTGGTTCTTCGTTTTTAACGACCCGATCGTCAAAATAATTACTAGAGTGAGAGAGAACGTGTCTGCACCGTAGCTGCAAGTTGAGGCATAGAGTTGTCCTTACGAAGAGTCATGGCTTAGAAAATAAAGCGCCAGAGGTAAGGGCTCTAGTCTTGACCATGATTTAAATGAAAATAATAGGTTATGATATTAAATTTGATATGCTTCTTGATTCAATGGATGAGTGAAGAGATTAAAGGTTATTAATAAATATAAGAATTATTGTTGTTTAGTAAACTTTGCTATTGTTTTTGAAGAATATATGAATTTTGGTAATTATATGTATGATTGATGATTTGTTGATTTGTATATGTGATTGTTGTTGTGTGAAATTGAGAATTCTTTGATTTAAGTGACTCTTCATTGATTCTGTTTTTAGATGTTTTAAGAAATTTATTTAATCACGAGGAGTTGGTGATTTTGTGGAATTGATAAGATATGTGGTTTATGAGTAAAACTAAACAAAGATCGCATTGCATATCATTGCATAACATAATCATGTGCCAAATTGGGCGATTGTTTTTCATGTGCCAATTAGGGCGATTCATATGCATGTGCCAAATTGGGCGATTAAAATCATTTTGCCAAATGGGGCAATTAAAACTATTTTGCCAAATTGGGCGATTAAAAGTATTATGCCAAATCAGGCGATATCTGGATCATGGTCTAGTTGCATTTCATGCATCTGCATAAGCATTGAATCTTGGGTTTGTGTTTGTTCTCATGATTTATTCTATAGTGATAAATATTTTAAAGTGAAAATAAATGTCTTAGCACGATTCCTAGATGATGGTTGTATATTCTTATTTGATGTTGTAATTTATTATTGATTTTATTTCATGGGTGTTGAAGACTAACCCTTACAACCAACATTTTAGGTGCCAAAGAAGATATGATGTGTGCTTGATGTTTTGCTTGAAGCGTGCACGCGGGGAAACAAATGTGGGTTTTTTTTGAATTGTAATTAAACTAGTTTAACTATTTTTGTTAATAAGTTCTAGTTAGGAGGTTATTATGCTTGACTATTGTTAAAAAAAAATTCTTATTTTTTTAAAAGAAAGAAATAGATGTAATGTCTTGGATTAAAATCCGGGACGTTACAGCTTTCGTCGTCATCCTTGTGAGTGGTTTGTTTTTCGTTCGATTGAGGCTTGCTTGATATGAATGTATTGTTAAGCTTTATGCCAATTTGTGATCTATTCGATAAGAAATTTTTTCCATGAAGGTGTTTATTTTGCCTTCGTGCAATTTCATGAATGGTAATATTTTGTTAAATCTAAGAGATTTTTTTTTTTTTTAAAAAGAATGTTAAATAAAAGAGATAAAGGTGTTGTTGTCAAGTTGGTGAATTAACATCGTATATTGGATTGGATTATTGTTGTTCAAATAGGTTTGTCATTTGTAATATTATGGTGAGATTTCAAAGGTCAGCTATGGCTCGTTGGGATCTATAGGATGTCGAGGAAAATGAGTCTTATAGGACGGAATTGTCAACGCCTAGGGAACCTGAACGTAGTTCCTAAATTAAAAAACCTAGTCCGCTATTATAAGTTGGATGCTCTATTTCTCAATGAGACTTCAGTCCACTCTAATAAAACAGAAGAATTTCGTTATTTGCTTGGTTTTGATAATTGTTTAGCTGTTGGTAGTAATGGTCGGAGTGGTGGCTTAACACTCTTCTGGCGCAACTCTCTAGTTGTTCTATGCTGAATTATTCTTCTAATCATATTAATGTTGAGGTTGTTGATCCTTCTCAAGGTAAATGGCATCACAGGTTTTTACGGTTACCCTAAAAGAGATAGAAAACACACATCATGGAATTTTTTGAGACAATTATCACAATCTATTTCGGTTCCTTGGTGTATACTAGGTGACTTGAATGATATTTTAGATATTGTTGGGTATTTGAGTGTTGGCTTCATTGTTGCTAAAACAAATACTCATGTATGATGTTGGATATGATGTTCCAACATCTTGGCACGGTTTAGTGTGTGCCCTGTTTATGTGGCTTGGTTTATGCAAGCTTTATCTTATTAAGGAAACCACACCTTATTTCTTGTTCACCAAGTAACATATTATTATCCAGAATCAACTAGGTGATTTCTTTCTAAAATATAGACAATATTTTAGGATTTCTTGGTGGTGTTTTTGGCGGTTCATAAAGATGTTCCTACTTTTTAGGAGTTGCTATATTTGTTGTTATTTTGTTGCGTGAGATCACTGAAGATTCTATGAAGATTTTATTCATGTGACTTGTGCTCCAAGAAACTTGTGTTTCCAAAAGAAAGATATTTTTTAGATGAACATTTTTATTTGTGAAATATATTTTCAAAAGAGATTTTGGAAGATATATTTCTGAAGAATATTTGTTTCAATATATTTCTGAAAGAAAAAAAATATTTGATACAAATATATGTTTGGCCTGAAGGAAGAATTAATTGTGCAAATATATTTCTGGAAGGAATCTTGGAAATATATTTCTGAAGACAGAAGAATATTTGATTCAAATATATGTTGCTGATGAATGGCTATATAAGTAAGATTCAGACCCTTGTTTTATTCACCAATTCAATGTTATTGAATTGAGTTGAGTTGTATCAAAACCATAGCTTTACAAAAGAGTCATTTTTAGGGTTTTGAGTCATTGTTATTTGTGAGCCTTTCTTGTATCACCTTGATACATGTTAATGATTGTGTTTAATTGAGTTGTAAGTTGTACTACTCCTAAGCTTTGAAGCACGGAGGTAGTTTGTGTTTGAAGGTAACTTCATCTTTTTGAGTTGTAATCAGATAATCACAGGGGCTGTGATTGATTGAGGGAAGTGAGATGGGATCTCAGATCTAGGAGTTCCTAGGTTGAAGTCAATACAGGTAGGTCCTAGGTCTAAAGTTGTAAACGAGGAGTTTGTTGAGAACTCAGAATAAGGACTACACTAGTGGATTTCCTTCCTGGCTTGGTAGCCCCCAGATGTAGGTGAGTTGCGCCGAACTGGGATAATAAACCAAC
>Ga0099826_10002491_pt1 | contig 11908 bp, 9 predicted proteins | sample Mtrugardesep15_FD_76830 | JGI IMG/M metagenome (GOLD analysis project Ga0099826, IMG submission 76830) | Root nodule microbial communities of legume samples collected from California, USA - M. trunc garden sep15 | ecosystem: Host-associated > Plants > Roots > Nodule | place: USA: California...
GACAGAAATACTGCATGTGTTGAATTTTTCAATTTAGATGATGCTATTCAGGCAATGAAAATTATGAATGGAAAACGTATCGGTGGGGAAAATATTCGTGTTGACTTCCTCCGATCAAATTATGCAAAAAGAGTAAGTTTGTACTTTAGAATGCTGATTTTGTTTCTTGTTACTCAACTTCCGTATATTAATTACTTCCTCCGGTCCCATATATAAAAGAAAGTTGGATCAACAAAAATTGATGTACCTGGTTTAAAATTTGGACCAGATGCATCTACTATTGTTGACCAACTTTCTCTTATATATAGGACCGGAGGAAATAGTTACTTACTGTACTATAAATATCCTGACGTCTCACGGCAGGATCTATAATTTTAATGTGGTAACTGGGGTGTGGTTCTTCGAAAATGATACATACTGGAATGCTATTTCTTGCAATAAATAATTCATATATGAGTGAACTACCTTTTGTGAAGCTTTTCGCATTTTAAGATGGACCTTGGTTGCTTTTATTGTAAGGTTTGTCTGATTTGGTCAGTAGTGTTTTGGATGTGTTGTATTAGTTTCATTCGAATTACTTTTCGTTGATGTTTTCTTGAAATTGGTGGATTCTTTGTTAGCTACTGATTCAGAATATAGAAGAAAATGCTTTTCATTTAGAGAAACCTCTATTACACATCCAATTTTTATTCCAGTACTGAAGACAAGCCTCTCCAATCTTCCCTCCCCTATTATTTGTAACCTATCATATTCTCTCACTCTAAGTCTCTTAACATTAGTGTGACTATTCCACTAACATGGAGGATTACTTAACAAGTTATTTCTTTTCATGTTATTTTTGCTTTTCTGTATCTTTTTCATACGCCCCTAATAGTTCCTTTTCTGATTTCTGTAGGATCAAGGGCTTGATTATGGGCAATTTCAAGGCAAAAGCTTTGGGCCTTCTGATTCCTATTCTGGACAAAAAAGGCCACTGGTGAGAATACTGTACAATGTGCATCTAATTGGATATGTCTCGTGCATTAGTCCTTTTCATCTTTTGTCATTGCCTTGTTGGATGTAATGTGTTGGGATTTGAAGACCATACACTGTTTAGACTTGCATCCACCTATTTCTATATTGGTTGATGTTTTCTTTATGCTGGTATCTTGATTTTTTTTAGTTTTTACTTATAAAAACTTGTTCTCGTGTCAACAGAATTCACAACCTCAAATGAGGAGGAAGGGTGACGGTCAACCCAATAATATTTTGTGGATCGGTTATCCTCCCAATGTTCAGATCGACGAGCAAATGCTCCACAATGCCATGATCCTATTTGGTGAAATTGAGAGAATCAAGAGTTTTCCTTCAAGAAATTTTTCATTTGTTGAATTTAGAAGTGTCGATGAAGCCCGGCGTGCAAAAGAAGGTCTTCAAGGGCGCCTTTTCAATGATCCTCACATAACAATTAATTATTCTAACGGTGACCAGGTACATGGCAAAGACTACCCTGGCTTTTATCCTGGAAGTAATGGGCCAAGACCTGATTTATTCCTAAATGAGCATCCATATCGACCTGCACAAATGGATTTATTTGGTCATAATCGTCCTATGATTCCGAATAGTTTTCCTGGACAATTGCCAAATGGTGGTATTGTTGGTCCAAACATACCAATGCGGCCTTTTGGTCCCAATGGTGGTCCTGAATCTGTTGTTTCTGGCCCTGAGTTTAACGAGAATAGTACACTACACAAGGGTCCAAACTGGAAACGGCCATCTTCTCCTGCACAAGGGTTGCTTTCTTCTCCTGTACCGGGTGCTAGGCTTCCTGCAAGATCATCCTCTGGTGCATGGAATGTACTTGACATAAATCATATTCCAAGAGATTCTAAGCGGTCAAGGATAGATGGCGCATTACCTAATGATGATCCTTATGCAGGGAGGGGTATCCTTGGTTCGGCAAGCACGAGGATTACAGGTGGAGTACATGCTTCTGCCCAACCTGATCATATATGGCGCGGACTTATTGCCAAAGGAGGAACTCCTGTTTGTCGTGCTAGATGCGTCCCTGTAGGGAAAGGAATCGGGACCGAGCTGTGAGTTTAATTTTATCTGTTATTAGTGTTTCAATTTAATTTTATACATATTGAAGAGGACTTTTCTTCCAATAAGTTTATTTCTGCCGATTTATTTTGCATTTGACCCCTCCATCCCTATTTGCGGGAAAAGTCACTTGTAGCAAATGGTATATCATTAGCATAGAATATCTTCTCTAAATGAAAGAAATATGCAGGTTTTATAAATTTTATTCGTTTGTGCTTCATGCTAGCTTTTCTATTATGAATTTGTTCTTCATTGTATCATTAGGAAGAATACTGTTCTTATTGCTCCTTTTTTTTTATATTTTTTCTAAAGAAACTATTCATATTTTTTTGGTAAATAAGGTAGACAAGCTCTGTCTTTTTTTCTCCAATCTAAGTAATTGGCCCTTAGTTCTTGGAAATGGGCCAATTTGCTTTTTCCTTGAAAACTGTCTTACATAGCAGTCAAAAGGTATACCTGTCTCAAGGTCTTGTTTAGAGGCTGTATTGAAGTTTGTTTTGTTCATTTATTGCAGTCCTGAAGTTGTTGATTGCTCAGCTAGGACGGGATTGGGTACACTCGCAGCACACTATGCTGATGCGATTGACTTTGAGATTGTTTTCTTTCTGCCTGATAGTGAAGATGATTTTGGTTCATACACTGAATTCCTACGCTACCTTGGTGCAAAAAATCGTGCTGGTGTTGCCAAATTTGACAATACAACTTTATTCTTGGTACCTCCTTCTGATTTCCTGACAGATGTTCTGAAAGTCACCGGACCTGAACGTCTATATGGCGTCGTTCTCAAGTTTGCACCAGTACCAAGTGGCGTGCCTGTGCACCAATCATCACATTTGCCTGTACCGTCAAATCAATATATGCAGCAGATGCCTCCTTCACAGGCTGAATATGATATGAATCCTGCAAAGGAGGATCAAGTTTTAGCAATGAATTACAACCGAATGTTGCACGAGGATTCTAAGCTTCCTGGTAAACAAGTATACCCACCTACAGGTGGGCCTCCTTCAGTTCAACCTGCAGCTTCAGACTATGCTCTAAATACTGCTGCTTCTGGGTCTCAAGCTGGAGTTGCATTAACACCTGAGCTTATTGCAACTTTAGCTTCTTTTCTGCCCACAAATGTGCAGTCGCCTGCTATTGATGGTGCCAAGTCAGGTGCAGGCTCCTCAACTGTGAAGCCTCCATTTCCTCCTGTGGTACCTAATGATGGAAACCAATCTCAATTATGGAAACAGGATCATCAAATTGCAGATCATTCCATTCATCCATCTCAGCAGTTTAGGAATATGTATAACAGTCACAATGCTCATTATCAGCCTTACCCACCCGCATCAGCTCCTGGCCACACTGCTCAACCATTCTCTGGCAGTTCTCATATTCAAGACAATGCTGTTAGCCAGCAACAGCATCAGCAAGGAGTTGTTTCATCTAGACTCGTCTCTAATTTTGTGACACCTACTCAAAGTGGACAGGTAGCTGCATCCCCCCATTACAGTCATCAGTATCAGGCTGAAGTTCCCCCCAATACTCAGAAAGGCTTTGGTGTTGTGCCAGGAAGTGATGTCTCTGTTTTATACAATTCTCAGGCTTTCCAGCAACCTAATAATAACCCCCATCCTTTCCAGCAACCTAATAATAACCCCCAGCATTTCCAGCAACCTAATAATAACCCCCAGCCTTTCCAGCAACCCAATAATTCTACTGCCTTATCTAGTCAAGTTAACAGTGCTAATCCTCAGCATCAGCCTGTCACGCAATATAATGCAGACCAAATAAACTCAAACCCTCCCATTCAATAACATCCTGCCTTTGGAGTTGGTCAAGGCCCCCCAGAATTGGAGGCTGATAAGAACCAGAGATATCAGTCAACATTGCAGTTTGCTGCCAATCTTCTACTCCAAATACAGCAGCAGCAGCAATCCCAAGGAGGACATGGGCCAGGAGTTCAACAATAAGAATTATTTTCTGTAAGTAACACCCCATAATTGATTCTTTTGAATGAGTGATATAGTTTATTATAACATCCCTGCCATTCACTTAACTAAGCTGTATTTTTTAACATAAAGAAATTATGACCATATTTATATTCTCCCAAAAAGTTCACTTTCTGGTTACATACCTTGATACACTTGCTAGTTTAAATAATCTGCGGGCTCTAAACCTGCGTCATGTGACATGTAAACCATATACTTGGGTAGTATTGAATTCTTAAGTATAAGAACCTACAAAGACAAATTAAGCACATGTAAACAAATAGGTTTGGTAGGCAGTATTGGGGTCCAAAGCTTTGCAAGGAGGATCTTAGAACATTTTACTGGGTTTGCATCTTTTTGTCGGTACTTTTCCCCAAATAAATATTTGGACAGTACTGTCCTTGTTAAAACTGTTGTCAACCTTACCCTAGTTTCAAATTTCAAAATACTAACTCTATTAAAATCCCTTTGGTATTCATATAAATATAGTTGTATTATAGTTCTGATGGGGTGTAGCAAGTACACATACACCTGCTTATTTGTGCCGTCAGAAATTCTATTCCATTTCAGCTTGCTTATTTGTGATTGATACATATATGTTAAGCTTTAAGTTTCGTCACATGCTTTGTTCTTTTTCTTTTTGTTGTACGTCATATTGTCTCTTTGTTTTTATTATTGCTGTAGTTTACCTTCTGGATTGAATGTGTTTCATAGATAGCAATATTGTGACAAACACTTGGCATATCGAGTCTTGAACATAGCTCTATTGCACATGCATGATAATTTGTTTTGCTTCTAAGTTTTGTATCCCATTATTTTTTATCAATAGGCTGTGATCTCTCTCTTTTTCTTTCCTCTTTAGAAGATAGTTTTTAGGGTTGGAAATCCAATCACTCCCTGAACTTGTTTTACTGTGAGGGGTTATTTCCACTATGTAAGGATCTCAAATGTGCTTCTAAAGATTATGTGAAGATGACTTTCTCTAATTAAATCTGTATATTTAAGCTACCATTGTTTACTACCTTCCCATAACTAGGGATTGCTTGACTGAACCATCCAACAAATTTGGTACCACATTCCATTGTGGATCCCCGCTAATTTTTCTATGTTTCCATCGTTATTTTATACTCCGATAATTACTTATTATGACCCTGAGACCCACTGAGATTTTAGCAACTCTGAATATAATCCTAATGAGTTTTCCAACTTGGTTTAGAGATTTTTTAGCCGATGCCAGTTATTTTTAAACTACGAACAGAATCTTTTACGGAAATCTTAAAGCCCTATCCGGATTTTTTAATTTTAACGGACATTTCAACAAAACTCACGTGGTTAGTCTCATTATTACAATCTGTGTCTCTGGAATGTGCAAAATTACCTCTTACCTTCTAATATTAAACTTATGTTAACAAGACTAGAGCCTATCCTTAGGAAAAGTCAGCCCCTGAATATCATTTGTTTGCATTTCATAATAATGCTTTAAAAATGTTTGGAATTTAATCGGTTTTGTTGCAAATATTGAATTGAATGTGCTTTCATGGTTCAATTAGCCCTGATGGCTTTGTTTAATGAGACATGGGAACAAAATAGAGCAAGATGACAATTCAATATTTGCAATAGGTCTAGTTGGAAGTCTTTTACTACAGAAAATTCAACAAGATGACAAAAATGCTGTACTGGTGTAAAATGTTATTGAATTAACGTGTACATATTTAGTAAAACTGCTTTAGATAATTGATTATGCTTTTCCTGTGAAAATTAACACCCAATTTAAATAGACTTAGTAAAACCTAGAAAATAAGAGTGTATTAGACTGTAATAATAGTAGCATTGAATAAATAAATAAATAAGATGGAAATTGCTCATCATGTTTGTTGTCATTCACTACTTTCAATTACTTGACGTTAATTCCATGTTTGTATCTGCGTCTGCTAGGCCCTAGACACTCGTTTTTTGTAACAGTAATATGGCCCCTAGACGCCCGACAGCCCACCTCACAACCAAACATATGCTAAGTATCACTAGTCCAGGGACAAATGATGCATAACTGGAACATTCGATTTTAATGTTCCATTCGATTTTTCTTTATTCGAGATGTGTCAGACACTAAAATCCGTCTACTTCTAGCAGTCGAGATTTGAACTTTATTCGACGTGTTGTGGAAGTCTAGTCCCTTCCACTAGATCCAACTATCGTTAAAATATCATTCTATTAAGAAAGAATTCAATGCATGAATATTAAAAGCGTGTTTTGTTTGGAAAATGTTAACAAGTGCCCCGGGGGCACTTGTTAATATAATAGTATCCATAGTACTGCCCTTAAGAAATGAACAAGGTTTACAGAATTTGGTGTTTCTGGGTAATTCATCCTTTATTGCAGCGTTGGAACGTAAAGTTTCTGCATCCAAACTCTCCTTAATCAAATGGTGCAGTGATAAATACGTAACTCATTTAAGAATTGAATCTTTAATTCTTTCTGACAGCTAAGCACCAAAAAATTTCTATTTCATTCTTGATGTGAATGAGTCATGTGTCATGTACACTTGAATGTGTGGGGATTGGGGTTCGAACTCCAGACACTCCAGGTATTTACCTTGAAAAAATGAATTTCTTACCACCAAGTTAGTTGACAAAGAATAAAGAATAATAAAAGGTTCATAATAAACACGCTTGCCTCTAGTGCTGTAGTATTAATCTTTACATGTGCAAGACACTGTTGGTGTATCAAAAATAGAAATTATGTATTTAAAATTGTGCTAATTTTTTTTGGTAGATAGACGAAATGGCAAAGCCATTATAAACTCACACACAAGTGGAGGTACCGGGATTCAAACCCCGGTCATGGCATCCGGCCTAACAATTTCGGCATTTTACCAGTTGAGATAGGACTTCTGGATAAAATTGTGCTAATTTATTTGTAAAAAAATTGAAAATGTTATCTGTGGAATCTTTAAATTGAGGAATTTTGTCGCTACTAGTTGACACATGTTAGCATGACCATTATACAAATTGTATGTTAAATACATGGTTGATATTATGATAACTTTGTTTAAATCACGTTGAGTCATTTTGATTTTGCAAAGTGAAAATCATGGTGGTTCACCACAATTTCCGCTAAACTACTATGAATGATACCGAATATGTACTACGTCGTTGATCCATTTAGAACATAATTCTATGATTTTGTATTCAAGGTAGTCCTAATTAATGGAACTCTTTTCGAGTCTTAGATATAAACTGAAGTTAAAATATATTCAGTTTAAATTTAAACTAAATATATTTTGATTTTATTTTTTTAATATTTTAAGAACGTTTGGAGTATCATATCAGAATTCTCGGTGGGTTTCTTAGCCAAGTAATGACCAACGTATATTCGACGGACAAACATGTCAGATGTATAATGGTTCCATGCGTTTCACCATAAACAAAAAATTTCTTTTACTCGATTTTTTTTTACATTGTTTTATGGTAAAATAGTTTCTGCGTAACGAGATTAATTTTTAGCTATTATTGACAGGTTTGCAAAAAAAAAATCATCATATCCCAATCTTAAATGGACGCGTAGGCAATGAGTTGTGTTGTGGTTAGGGAGACGCATGAACGCTAGCGACAGAAGTGATGATGATTGGACGATGAATTCAGCAGAGATTTCTTTAAATTATTTTCATATTAGGGTCTTTAGTCTTTTTCTTCTTAACATGTGTTTTTATCTACAAGCTATAAAATTGTAAGGTTTTTTTTGACTAAATTGTAAGGTTGAATTATGATTCTTGTTTCTGTTTAATTTAATATATGCATTATATTTTTTCCATCTCAAACTTGTACCGACGTGTCACTTTGTTTGCTTTTTGTTAACTTTTTAAAATTCGAAAGAAAAAAAACGACAAGTTTTGTTCAGAGTGTATCAATATATAGCAGCGTATGGCAAAATGGGTTTAAATTTAAAGTAACACTAGTACTAGAGTATGAAAATCAAATTGAAAGTAACAGGTTTTTTTTTTGGTTCAGTGAAAATAAAAGGACAAGTGGTTCCTTTGAAGAATTTGTCTGTAATTATTTTGAGTAAAAAAACCAGATATTAATTTATTGTGTTACGTTCCAACAAAAAAAGTAAGCAATTAATAAGATGAAGAATATTGTAACATAAAGGAAATCATGAAGAGTAAATTTTAAAATAATTTGACAAAGGCTATAATACTACAACTTTTTTTGTTCTAGTCAAATAATATTTCATATATAGATACGGATTTAAGAGCAAATAAGTGAAAGAGTTGGTTCAACTTAATTTTGGGTGTAAACCAAAACTTTTTTTTTAGCAAAACCAAAACTTAAAAAATTAGGTCTTTAGAACACCCTGGTAAAGTTACACAATATCTAAATTAAGTGGATGTTTAGATTAATGTTGTGGTAGCTTTGCTCGTGTCCCAAATATGTAGTTTATGAGAAGGTAGAGATTGTTGCTTCCACTTGCTTGATTAGATGAAAAGATATACGTTGATAATATTAGCTTAATTAATCAAGCTATCCCAACGTATCATATGATGTGCATGATTGATTAGTCCGAAGAGTGTTCTAACAGAAATTGTGAATCTTCAACAATCCTTTATTCGGAGTGATAGTGAAAAGGGAAGAACAACTCATACGATTAGGTGGTAGACTTTAACATGACCTAAACATATATGAGGTTTTAGTGTTCATAGTCTACCTCTTATGAATGAGGCATGTATTATGAAGCTTTGATGGTTATTTAAGACAGGAGATGCAACTCTTTGGAGGTTGGACTCAGGTTGTGATTCACAAATATGAGAGAGTCGTGGTGCAATTATTGTAGTCATTGGGATGAGAAGTTACTTTATTTCTTGAGAGATTGTACTTCTTAAACGATGATGATCAAGCTAGCTTTTTTCTGTAATTGACATTTAAATGAGTTCAAAACCATACAAATATTTATTTATCGTTAAAGTGTAATGCATATTTAATTATTAAAGGAGGGTTTGTAATTCAAGTATCTCGTAAGGGAATGAAATATAAATTTCATTTTTCAAGAGAGAATATATTTATTTTAACATAAGAGGAGAAATGAGTGTAATTCAAATTTTTTTAAGGGAGAGAAATGTAATTTAAGAAATAAATAATATTAAAAAACCGGTTTGGTTTACCCGGCCAGAAGGATTAATCTATTTAGATATAGTCGGTTTAAAAAAGTGAACCGACTATATCTTCTCTTGAACCGGTTCTCTTTTCTTCTGCAGTGTGCACATGTAAGCATCGTAAGAGATACATTTTGGTATTGATATTGAAAGAAAGAGCAATTGAATTTTTCGAAAGATGGATTTGGAATCAGTTGGAGATTTAGCGATTCATGAAATTATGGAAAATCTTAAACCCGAAGACATTGCCAGAATTTCATGTGTGAATAACAGGTTCAAATCTTTCACCTCCGATGACTCTCTTTGGTCCAAAATCTGCTTCCGTGAACTCTCTCTCACTCAACCTGTTGATCATCTCGGAAACTCTCTCCCTTCCTTCAAGGTCACTCTTCCCTCCTTTTGATCATTTCTAGTTACAATCATTTGATGTGTATGCTTTAGTTTAAATTATGCTGGAAGAATCGTTTAGAAGTAATTGAGTTTGAAACAGTCTTTGGTCAAATTTTACTTACCTCTCAACCTAACTTTGGATTATTAGAGTCCCACTCATAACTTTGGTGTCAATTTCAGTTGGCAAGTCCATCTTTGTTTGGCTTTAAATGGCCCCGCAAGTGGGCGGTGGGATTGATCCCTCGAATTAGTTGTTATTGCATCGGATACATCATTATTTAATGAATTAAAAAAAATGAGTTTTTGCATATATTTGAGACTAGAGGGAGTAGTCAATGAAGCACATTCACGGACACCGGGCATGACACTGATAGTGACACATAGGCACCAATAACAATTTGGGTAAAACCATTTTGGTTCCTGAATGTGTGATACACCGTCCTTATAGTCCATGGATGCATCGAAATCACAAATACATCCTCATGTGTCTATTTAGTTAGTCATTTTGGTTCTTAAATGTGTTTTTTGTTGGACATTTTGGTCCTCAAATGTGTCTTTTGTTAGTTAATTTCCCTAAAATTACAAAGAAAGAGACACTTGTGGATGGATTTACAACTTTGGTACATTCAGGGACTACAATAACAGCGTCTCACTCATTCAGGGAACAAAATGACTGTTTGCCATAATAATTTTAAAAAGTATGAAAGTAATTGACATGTGGTCGGTGTCGTATGGGTGTCAGACATTTGACACACCCCCACACCTTCAATTTGAAGTGTTGGTGTGGTAAGTAGATATCAGTACAGCTAGAAATTAGACTCACTGTGTTGTGTTGTGCAGGAAGCTTATCAAACTTGGAGAGAAGCTTTTGTTATGTATCCTTGGCCTCTTGTTAAACGTGTAAAAAGGTGTTGGGACAATTTAAAAACCTGGCTCACCAATAACTTTCCAGAAGCTAAAGAAACTCTTTGTGAAGGTGCGTCAGAAGCTGAGATTCAAGAGTTGGAGGATGTCTTAAATGTCAAATTGCCTCTTCCCACAAGGATCCTTTACCGCTTTCATAATGGGCAAGAAATTGAAAAACAAGATCATGATACCAGCACATCTGACACTTCTTTGGGAATAATTGGTGGTTACTCCTTCTATAATCACTTTGTGAATGTTTATTTATTACCTATAAGTCAGGTAATCCAAGAAACTCAGCAAATTTCACACAACTTAGGATTTTTAAGAAGATCCAAGTATGTTCTTGTGGCTGCTTCGTCCACGTACAGTAAGAAGTTGTTCTTTCTCAACTGTACCAATGGTCAACTATATGTTGGGACCAGAAATCTTCTTACCAATAGAGACTTGGTGCCATGTGTTCCTCAGAATTTGATTAGTTTGCATCATGAGATGGACAGCGAAAAGGTTCAGGATGCCATGCTAATGTGGTTAGAAGAGCACGGTCGCCGTTTACAACATGGTTTTATCAAACTGCTTGAAGTAGGAAATGCTAAAAGCATTAATCTTTTTCCAGAAGAATCCCCTCTTTGTTCAACTGCTGTAACCAATGGTGTGCAGGTAGGAGAGTATATATTACCCCTTATGCTTGCACTGTTAGCTTTGTTCATCCGGGCATGAAAAAGAATACTTACATGATAATGTTCGATGCAGTTTTCTTAGTACTAATGAGATGCATGGCATATATATTGTCACATCATATAAAACTTGACATGTTATACTATATGCCTCCCGGACGTTTTACCATTTATATCGTATCAAAGTTTCTTAGATCTGCTGCATTTGAGGAGAGAACAGTTGGTTTTTTTCTCATTGGTGTTGCATGGGATGTTCCAATTCAATTGTCTATTCTCTTGATCAATGGATACTTTTTTGAGTATTGCTTATTTCTTGTGATTAATTTTCATGTGAAAACTTATAAGTATTTCTTATTTCTTGAGATTCGCGCCTCTGCATTGCTTGTCCCTGAGGGTGTTGATATTCAAGATGACCGTGAGAAGTACTTATTTTCTTATTCAATCCGCATGTCCTTACAACCTCAAGGATGTGTGATCAATGGAATGTCCCATAGTTCTTGCCAGCTTTATTGGAGGCACTGGATCATCCGTGCTAATGATGCTGTAGTATCTGATGTCAATGGAGAAGCTGTTATAGGAATGGTATAAGCTCCTTTTTACTCCAATATCCTTTCTTTAAATGTATTTATTTTTTATATTGCACTGTATTTAATAAAATTACATTCTTGCCTAATACATGCTTGACTGTTGGAGTACAATATGTTTTTTAATTGCATCTGTTAAAATATATTAAA
>Ga0099826_10002493_pt1 | contig 11907 bp, 10 predicted proteins | sample Mtrugardesep15_FD_76830 | JGI IMG/M metagenome (GOLD analysis project Ga0099826, IMG submission 76830) | Root nodule microbial communities of legume samples collected from California, USA - M. trunc garden sep15 | ecosystem: Host-associated > Plants > Roots > Nodule | place: USA: California...
CGCACCCTGCTTTTTCCAATTGTTGCAATTGGAATATCTCTTGCCTTCTATAATTAATTTCTTTGAATATTGCTTCAATATTAGTCTCACGGTTATAAGAAGAATGTATTGGTTCCTAGATCTTCAAATGCAATCCATTGTTACCACAAACAATGTTATTTCCCCTTGTTGAGAAGAGTTTCTTTTTTCAGCAATGTTCCACTCAATTGAAGATATTAGACCATCATATCCAAACAATCTATTTGAAGGTTGATTTAGAACTTTATCCCAAACTAGTTTGGAAAACTTGCAGTCCCTCAACACATGTAATGTTGTTTCTGTGGCATTAACACATAACTGACGACTCGGAGAAATCATAAGGTGTCTCCTATATCTTTCAGAATTTGTAAGAACAAATCCTTTAGTAAACCTCCAAATCAAACAATGTAGTCATTACGTAACTTCCAAGCTCCAAGTGATTGAGAAAATTTTGTTATGCATACAATTTAGAGCCTTATGAAGAAACTCATATACCCTACATCATTTGTAAGGATCCAAACCACACTATCGTCACCATTGTTTGAATGTAGCGCACCCAATGGGAGAATATTGTTACATATTTGTTGCGGCTCAATTTCAACTCATCCCATCCTCCATGATCATGCAGGAAGTTGCTCCCCAAATAGGCTGCCTCTTCCATTTACATTAGTTGAATAACAAGCCTCCAATTTATCCATGTAAGATAGCCACTTTTCCTTCCAAAAATTTACTCTAAGACCATTCCGTAGGCGACAATGAAGATTTTGATTGACACGGTTCCAATTCTTACGTATGCCTCTCCAAAAAAACAATGAACCAATACGGTCTTGAGATACTTAGCTCAAATAATTCTCACCCTAAGACCATCTTTCCTGTTACAAATTTGCCATATCACTTTCATGACAGACATTTGGTTCATAGATCGTGCCGTTACACAGTCCCGATCCACCAACTTTTTAAGGAGTGCAAACTTTCTCCCGAGAGATAGAACGTGTGAGCTCAGAATCACCCTAGATAAAACCTCTACTTTTTCTATCAACCACATCATAAATTTGCATAGGAACCATAATAGACTGCACAACATGGCTAGGAAGTGCTTGAATCACAAATTTAGCAAGAGTGAGTTTACCTGCAAAAGAGAGAGTCTTGGCTTTCCAACTGCTCAGCCTTTAGTCCACCTTGTCAAGTATAAACTTGAAAGAACTCTTTTGCTTGAAAGAACAACTTTTACTCTTTTGAAGTTAAGAGGACAAAAATATCAGTAGATAAATAACCTCCCTTTCTAATCCCTCTAGATGGCTTAATTTCCTCCAGAACCTCTTCATTCTAAAGAATCCTTATACTAGGTGAGGAGATACAATGCATAGTCATAACAATAAATTGTCGAGGAAGACTGATATCAATCAGAGTGTCTTCAATGAAGCTCTACTTCAACCTATCATAGGCTTTCCCCAAGTCAATTTTGATAACCATCTAACCCTTCCTCGATCTTCTTCTCTTCATAGTATGAAATAAAAAATTGAGTCACACTGATATAATTCCTGCTTGGCCTCCAAGGTATGAAACTGCTATAGCATAACCAAAGTATTCATAACCATTCTAAGCATGTTGGTAAAGATTTTTAAATATCTAGTAATTAGTCTGTCTACTTGTAATAATTGTGTCCTATTAATATGAAATTAACAATCTTCTTAGGAGTTTGGTTTTGAGCGGTAGATGCCTAAACTTGATTTTTCTTGATCTAGGGTATTCAAATTATTTTGGCCGAGGATTAGCATGCTTAGAGAAAGAAAACTTTTGAAACTTTAAATTTTGGAAAGTATTATGAGAATGCCTCAATGTGTAAATTTTCAAAAGTAATAGAAGTTTGGAATTTTTACTTGTAACAAATTTTTGGATGACTTTTTGTGTTTCAGCTCTCTTTATCAAATTTTGAGTGATTTTCTTATTTATGTTTCTAGTTGAAAACACATGAACTTCTTATTAATATAGCCATAATGTTTCATTTATTAAAATGTTTTGTCGTGCAAAACATTGCTGATTGCTTTTAGAGTTGTTCTACATGTTCTTTTGTTTGTATTTGAGAAATGGAATACATTTATACCTAAGGAAATTGGAAGCATAACTTTAGTGATTTACTAAGATGATTGCTATAATGATAATTATGTCTGCTATTTGTAAATGTGTTTGAGATGAGCTATATGTTCCATATGGATGAGTATTGTAGTCCACAATTACTTATCTAGATGAGCTATGTGCTCCATACAAGCTATGTGCTCCATACAGATGAGCTTCCATACAGATGAGTCTTGTACTCCACATGAGATGAGCTGTGTGCTCCATACAGATGAGTCTTGTACTCCACAGTTACTTACCCAGATGAGATATGTGTTCCATACAGATGAGCTATGTGCTCCATACAGACGAGTCTCGTACTCCACAGTTACTTACCCAGATGAGCTATGTGCTCCACATAGATGAGCTATGTGCTCCACATGAGATGAGCCTTGTGCTCCATATGGATTAGTCTTGTACTCCACAGTTACTTACCCAGATGAGCTAGGTGCTCCATATAGATGGGTCTTATACCCCACAGTTACTTGCCCAGATGAGCTATGTGCTCTATATGGATGGGTCTTGTACCACATATTAGATGAGCTAATGCTCCATAAAATAATAATATTTTGATTGCTTTAAGTGTATTAACTATATCTATTTAAAAGACTATTTCTGAAAGAAAGCGGATACCATGGTTGATTTTTCCGATTACCGCGCCGGTTGAGAACAATACTCATTTTTAAACATGTGTGTATTATTTACTAAGATTTCATATCTCATTAGAGTGTTGTTTTCAGATTTAGAGACTAAAACGAAGACTGTCGATGACATCGGAAGCCGAGGAGTTCGACATTTTAGAAGTGCCACTTCATTAGGTTAGATCGATAGTTTGGAATTAGTGGAAAAAATGCTTACATAGTACTCTGAGTTTGGTAGTAGTTTTTAAATGCTCAGTTTTGAGTATTTTAATTGTTTATGATTTTTTTTTTTCGGATGTATAATAATTATTTATGAATTATACAAAATTTGTTTATCAAAGGATTTATAATTATTATTTTTTTCTGCCTATTTCTCAAGAAAATTATTCTTGATATTTTCCGAAAATGTTCAATAACTAAAACTTTAAAATTGGACGTTACATTTCCTCTCTCTCTTTCTCTCTCTCTCTCCCTCTCTCTCTCTATACTTATCCGCTGCATATAGACTTTGAACATTGCATCAGAACCTGAACTCTATCAGCTTCTAATCAGTGAACAAGTTTTAGGAGAAGAAAAAACTAAGACAATTCAACCCCCTTTCTTGTGTTTTTCTCACCCTCATATTCATGCAAATATTTTGGTCCAGTATCATCTCCCAACACAATTTGTGATGCTTGTGTCTCAGATATGCGTCGATGAGAGCGAATCATATGAACATGCTCAGGTTGAGTTGGTGGTTATGTTCAGCTATAAAGTCAATAACTTTATATTTCTCTATCTTCCGATCGAGTGAAATAACGATACGCGTCGAACATCCCGTTCGAATTTCTGCTCTAGGCTCACCATTTGGTTGACTTCTTTCGTCAACACATGTGAATCTTCTTGAAGTCAAAACTCCATCTACTCTGCTTTTATTTGCATATTCTCGACGAATACCAAATCCAATTCTTTTATTGTACTCATTATAAAATTCATAAGCCGCCGCCTCAGAATCAAACTTCATTTCCAAGTGACGTACATTGTTGGAAATACTACCTTGTCCGCGTTGCACATTCTGTTCATGAATGTTGTTCACCAATTTATCGACACAATCTGAAAAAACCAAACTTTTCATTAACACAGTAAAACATCACGTAATAAAGAGACGACAAATAAAAATAGAGATGTCAGACTATATTAGCTTGATCGAAAACAATGGCAGCGGTGCTGGGATGGTCGGAGACGATGGCGACGGGATGGTTAGTGTTGGTAGCGGGATGGTGGGGTTCGCTCATGAGGCTGACGGAGACCAAGAGAGAGGTGCAGCGGCGAGATAGAGGGAGAGGTGGCGGCGGCGCTGGTGAGAGGTAGAGGTGGCTGCGATGATAATGGGGAAGGAATGTGGAAAGCTATCTGAGAAAGGAAGAATAGGAGTTTGATGCGGGATTAGTTATTTTTCCTTATTAAAGAATTGTTTTTTCTAAGCCATTTAATCAGTCATGATTTTATTTTTTTCACATGTCACATATCTATGACTTGAAATAGGTAAATTGAGGAAACAAATGGAGCAAAAATGAACTCCATTTTTTACTGCTTTTTAACACAATAAAAAATGTTGTCAAAAAAACACAATAAAAAATGATAGGTTAAGCGAGTTGGATTTAGTTTTACTGTTTACAAAGCAGCTATTTGTCGTCGGCATACTGTCTACACTCAAACGGCATATTGCCATCCCTTAACCACTTTTTCGCACGGTTCTCAACTTCTCACTATCTCTTAATTTGATTTTCTTTCTTTGTTCTTTGTTTTTTTCCTGCTTCCTTCTTTCATACTCTTATAATATGAACGCTTTATTACTGAATTAGAGTAAGCAACCTCAAAATTTTGTTGTTTTGATTCTCTAAATTTGTATTCAAACAGGAACCCTTACACCAATTTAAAATTAGAGTACCTTTCATATATTGCTTTATTAGGGTTTTATTTCCATAAGCTATCTCTAAAGTATTATTATTCTTTTTGTTTGAATCACAAAGTGATGCAAATACCAAACATCACATTTTATATTTTCTCTCTTTTTCTTCGTATTTTTGGCTCTCATCAATGTACCTAAAGCTTGTTTCTATAAACTGACGTTTTTATTATTCTCCGTGCTGTTTCACTTAGAAAATGTTTAGGTGTCTTGTTTACGATGGCATCATGCTCGAGTCGAACAATGAAAAAGAAAGCAAAAAGGGAGATACCAGAGGAGCCAAATTGGCTTGACCTTCCTAGAGATATCACACAAAACATTCTTCAAAGGCTTAGTACAGTTGAAATTGTGACAAGTGCATCCCTAGTGTGTCCTCTATGGTGGAACATTTGCAAGGAACCTCTCATGTGGCCCATCATTCACATGGGATACAATGACCGTTGTCCCTACAACAATATGGATTTGGTAAAGATTTGTTGGTATGCTGTTAAACGAAGTTGCGGTCACCTGAAAGAAATTGCAATTGAGCATTTTTGCACTAACGATCTCCTTGAATATATAGCAGAGTGGTAAATTTTATTTTCTTTCAAGTCTTGCAAAATTACGGATTTATTTAGCAGAAACTTCTTCAGAAGCATCCAGTGGAATGATGCATTGGCTATTGCAAAAACGATGCCTAAGCTTCGTCATCTTTCAATGATTGGAAACACACTCACTAATGATGAATTGCTTGTCATTCTTGATCGATGCCCTCTTCTTGAATCCCTTGACCTCAGAATGCGTAAGCATCCAGTGGAATGATGCATTTGTTGCTAAATGATTGTGAATGTGGTTTTCGTTTATGTTTAATGGTTCAATGACAAATTAGGCAACATACATTATTGCAATTTGGATCAACCATACAACCCTATACTTATACCTCCACCCTATTTTACAATTTTCTGTGAAATTTTGGAAGTTTTCCAAGAACAAAAGAGCAAGTGACAAACCAGAAAACTTTGAGTATTTTCAGTTTACAGAACTTCATCAAAACCATTTTTAATATTTTCCTGGTTGCAAAATAGTTTCGATAAACCTTTTCTAGTTTGAAATAAAGTTTTCTAAATTGCAAATAGCATGTGAAATTGAACCAAGTAATTCAAAAAGAGACGGTAAAAGGGTGGAGCTGCAGTGGATATGATTAAAGCGGTGGGATCTTAAATCAATCAAATCGATTTGAAAAATAGAAACAATATCAGTTAAACATTCAGTATTACCGATTTTGGAGCATGGCGTCACCGGAATTCAGCGGAAGTGGTGACCAGAATGGGTAGTGAACGCTAAGATGGAGGTTAATATTTTGCTTCATTTTCTTCCTTAAAATGCAAAATAAAAAATTAAATTGAAGATGTTGAATATTACAGAAGTAGGAAAAAAATAAACAAATTTAGGAATGCAATATCAGTTTCAGTGATATTTACTTTATTTATTTTTTTGAAGAAGGATATTTACTTATTAATGTGAAGTTTGAAGTGATTCTTTAATGCTTTGGAACTTATATTATTCTTCTGTTATGGAATTTTCAGTTTTTTTTTATTGCTTTTGTGGATTGCCAATTTCAATAAAGAATTACAGATCAATTGAGTTGATAAAGTTCAAACAAAGCCGAAAGTAAATAGTATGTCTTTCAGAAAAAAATTTCAAACCGGAAATGTTAAGATGCTGAAAATGTCATGTGGGGCGAACTCGATCGGGACAGGTTGAAAATGAAAGTAAAAAAAAAATGAAGATAGAATAATATATACTTATGTTTGACTGGCTCAAAATTATTTGTAAATTGGGTGAAAGTGGCGATGGTGATGTAACCAGTCTGCCAATTATGTTTGCAAATAGAAAGAAAGGACATTTCTTGAAGGGTGATGTTTTAGGAGGTTAGTGCTAGCCTCCCTTAAGACCTAGGAAGTAGGAAGCGACCTTCAACCGTCTCTGTGATGGTTGTTCAACATCATGCCACCGACATTGTGGTGGAACGGGCATTCTAGGCCACATGGTATTGCCGAGTTTTGCAAGGTGCCGGTGCTGGTTTCTGCAAGGAAAATATCAAAGCCAATCTTCGTGTGGCAACATAGTGATCTTGATTTATGCCAGAGAAATTTCAACCTATGACATTGAGTGATGTTGCAAATTGACGTATGAGATGTCGGTGTAGTGTATTGGGGTCTGTTTTAATAAATTATAACCTGATCTTCTTGCTGCAACAACAATGAGCAACACGAAACTATAAGCATTGGACATGTCGCACATATCATGAACTTAAACTCTGCTCCATGCACGATATGCAATCGTCACATGCTTAGAGATGACAACATCATGATACTTAGTTTGAAGAGTAAGCAGATGTTCCTCAATAAGAAGTTCGCCAACACATGTATCCAAAAAAAAGGAACAAGATTCAGCAAAATACCTCTAACAACCTTAAATTTCGTGCAAAGCTTCATGAGAAATTGGTGTTGTAGACATCTTGGACAACTACATAAGATTTCACAAATAAATTGTGAGCAATATCTTGACTCACCAAACTATCCAAAGGCCATAACATGTTCTTTACAAACAAGTTGTGAGCACTATCTTGACTCACCAAACAACCAAAAGAAAAAGCAAAGCATGGTGATTCGTAAACAAATTGTAAACATTATCTTGACTCGTCAAACAATCAAAAGAACACCATAGCAAGGTGCTTCACAAACAAATTGAGAGCATTATCTTACTCACCACCAAACAACATAAAAAAAACATCTATGGTGCTTCTCAAACAACCCAAGTATAATCTGCTAATCAAAACTAAATTAAACCAAATGAAACTGAACCAAACTAACCAGAACGAAACTAAACCAAGACAAAAAGAGAAAACCATACGGAAGGTCACAAACAAAGAAAGAAGCAATTGAAGCCATCAAATTAGTTTGCTCAACTTCCTAGGCTACAAAATTAATAATTTCGCTCACAATTTTTAGCGATTTGAGATAGTAAGTAAAGCAATCCGAAAAATGAAAATGGAAGCAAATAATTCCATTTTTTCTATTCATCATAAACATATACTAATAAAGGTGAACTAAACCACAAGATGTTTATGACTATGACCAGATTATTCGAAACCATTCCCGCAACCATAATCTGCAATGAAATATATTGTCAATATCAAACTATAAGAACAAATGAACTACAAAGGTATTCCAAACTAAAGCAACAAGTGAATCCCAAATGTTACAGCGGCTAAGAAATATCAACTAACCGCATAATGCAGTTTTGAAAAAGAAATAAGATGAACTGCTTAGTAGTGTTTTCATTTGTTAAAAGAAATAAAACTCTTAGGTTATGGTGGTGATTTGATTATAGTGATGATTTCCAATTCCATTCCCTTTCTCTATCCTTGAGTAGCTTCACCCTTTATTTGGAGAGATTCTGCATAAGATGGAAGAAAAAACTTATTTGTCATGTGAGAAAAATAAATAAGATGAAATGAAAATTAAAAATTAATTCATCCTACTTTGAAATGTTGAACACTTTTTGTTGTCATTGTCTGTTTCTCTAAAGATGTGAACAATGAAGGTAAGTATAGTGCTAGAGATGAGCTCAAATTTGCAAACATCACCAACTTTCAAATTATTGTCCTTTGCAAACTCCTCCCATCCACTTATGAGTTCAAATCTTAGTCCATTACCGGACATCCTGATAGAGTACCTAGCAGACCAAGCTCTACCATTCAACACCTGAAGTTGAATATCTCCTCTTTTCTTATTCAAATCAAAGTGTGTCTTACCAAACAAACATGGTATATTCTGCCAAACAAAAGAAAATGCAAATGTTGATGCAGGAAAAAAAGAAAGAAAAAAAAAGGCACGGAGTATTTTTATTTTTATGTTTTATTTCCTATAATATTTCAATTAATTAACATCCATGTGATGATATTTAACTGCAAAATTGTGCAAATGAATTTTACCGTGACAATATTATGTGGCCTAGATGGATCCATAGATAAATCCATATTCTATGTGGCACTGACACAAAAATCACAAACAACACATCGGCAAGTGTAATAATTTGAATTATTAAATAAATTAAATGTAATCACATGTGTCAATATTGGACTCCGACATGTGTCTAACAAAGAAGACATCTTCGATCATAAGTGTTGATGTTAAAAAGATCATATCTAGTGGAAAAAAAAAACCTTTTTATTGTTGTTGGCTACTAAATTATGTTCTACAAGCCAAATGTTTCTTTGCACCTTACCAGAAGAAAACGGCGTTCAACGTATGATGCACCCATGACAACAACAAAGGATGGATTACAGATTTTGAAAGACTTTGCTCTTTCAAGAGTTGTAACTTTTTCAGCAGTACTAATCACTAGTTTTCCTGCAAAATTTGAACATTATAAGGCACATTTTTCATGATAATCTTCCAGGTTGCTAAAAATTAAAACTAGCTAAAATGCATGACTACGGGACTTAACATGAGATGCAAATTAATTAAAGTTACTCCAATAGTTTGTTTTACACTTCAATAAAGGAAAAATGATACTATGTGGAATGAAGAGAACAAAAACTAATGATTAATGTTAAAGTGAAGCTTTCAAGACACAATGAAGACAATAAAGCTTATACCATTAGACATTCTATCAACTTGATGCACATCCACCTTCTGTGATTTTCCAAATTTTACGCAACCACTGCTTCCAATTTCATATTGTTGATGAAATTCAAAGGAGGAGTTAGCTTTTCTCTTATGAGCGGCTCTACAACTTTCACCATTTGGAGTCTTATTTCCTTGGCCATTGGAGAACTTTTTATCTTCAACTCTTTTGAAAGTGTAGTTTATCTCCAAAGCACTTTTTCCAAAGATTTGTACCTCAAACTTGGAAGTTTTTTCATATCTGAAAAGCAGAAGATGGCCATGACCTAGAGAGTGATGCTCTGCAAATTCTTTCCAACCCTTCTCAAACCATATCTTGCCATCACTTTTTAACAAATTTAATTTCCATTTTGCACCATTTGGAGTCTTTAAAGATATACCTTTTGGTAGACCTTTTCCATATTTTTCCACAAACTTTCTTGGCATCATCTGTCAATTAATTACACCATATTAATATGAATGATATTACTCATAAAATTATTTTACATTACTTTAAGAAACACCGGCAGCTCCACACAAACACAAACTCGCCTGGCCAAATGGGACAAATTGAATAAATTGGCAGGAACCAATCATAGCCTAAAACACGCCAGTTTGGGTTGGGCTATGCCCAAATACACTTCATGTAGTTATCTACCGGATGTATGAATCCAACAAATAAGAAGGGGGTTCATCTTAAAACCCTAATTAAAGAGGTTTAGTTGCCCATGACAACAAACATCATAACAAAACAATATTAAAACATACCCTAGAGAGAACAAGAGGAGGAAGAATATGTTTATTCCGGGAGTTATTTGTATTAGGGGGCCTTAGAGATATTTGCGGGTACTAAAGAGAAAAGTTCTTAATAAAATGCATAAAAATAAGGCCGAATGAACCAAGGGGATGTGCGAAAATGAATCAATTGTTCTGTAATTTAGGAGTGCAGTCCATTAGGTTTGACCAAAATTGACAGTTCTATTTTATACAACCAAAACTAAGTTTAACTCTAAATTTGAAGTTACTGGTTTTCCTGTTTAGAGACTAAGATGATCAGGTAAGGTAGGATGTCAAATACAAAGTAACATCATGTTATAAAACATAAACAACATGCAATTTTATAAAAATAAAATAAAATAACATCAACAAAGAATCTAATTATCTAAAGGCTTACAAGCTTTCCTTGGAGAAGGTTTTGAGTAAGTATGATCTTGAAAAAATGGATTGGCTTCACCTCAGGAATTTCACAAGCCATGATCTGTTTGCAAATAATGAAGTTTAGATGCCAAGAGGAATAAACTACGACTTTCGATATCCATATTAATTGAAAGATTGGTTAGGTTGCTCAAAAAAAGGAAGATTGGTTTCTCTATTCTCTACCAAAAATACAATTTTAACCCTTCTTAATTTCTTAACACGTCATCAAAATTATATCTTTTTGTGTCTTTTGCTTCCATCTCTTCCTATTTTTTCTTTCTTAAAAACAAATTGAAACAAACTATCTCGATAAATCATAAAACACACTAACTTAATATTTTTTAAAAGAAAATCCAAACTTAATCTTAATCTCAATAAAACAATTTTTCCTATAATTCAACTTCTAAATATTTAAAGAGTTAAAAAAAAATTACAATCTAAATTTTTTTTTTTTACAATCTATTATCTTATACTCTAATTATGAATATTAATGACATTTATTCTCTTTCTCTATATATGAAACTTAATGTCTACCAAAAATACAATCTTACCCCTTCTTAATTTTTTAACACGTCATCAAAATTATATCTTTTTGTGTCTTTTGCTTCAATCTCTCCCTATTTTTTCTCTCTTAAAATTAAATTGAAACAAACTATCTCGATAAATCATAAAACACACTAACTAATCTTTTTTAAAGAACAAACAAACTTAATCTTAATCTCAATAAAACAAATTTTCCTATAATTCAACTTCTAAATATCTAAGTTAAAAACAATTTACAATCTCTGAAAAAAATTACAATCTATTATCTTATTCTCTAATTATGAATATTAATGACATGTAAAAAGACAATTTTGCCCTATCTTAATATTTTGATACTTCAACATATATTTACCTTTTTGTATCTTTTGTAACAAAAGATCATATTTAGTTAAGAGAGAGAGAATAACTTTCAAAAGATTGATCAACCTTAAAAAAAATCACTAATCACGGGCGCAACCCAATGAACTCATATACGAGCGCGAAACCAAGTTACAAAAAAAAAATGAAAAGTGAACATATGCGAAGAATAATTAATGGATCGACCGTCACCACGATATCAAAATTCAAGTTTCAGTAACTAACTAACTAAATCAGCTAGCATAAAAGCTTTTTCAAGCTTGAAGAACCAAAGTGTAGGCAAACAAGAGACCTTGAAACCTGCAGATCTCAACATATTTAGAAACAACAGAGAATCAAATAAGTCAGGTCTCCATGTCATATTATATAATAATATTGTATATTGTTGTCGATTATTAATTATTAAATCTTTTAGGAATATGACTATAAAAAACAC
>Ga0099826_10002494_pt1 | contig 11903 bp, 8 predicted proteins | sample Mtrugardesep15_FD_76830 | JGI IMG/M metagenome (GOLD analysis project Ga0099826, IMG submission 76830) | Root nodule microbial communities of legume samples collected from California, USA - M. trunc garden sep15 | ecosystem: Host-associated > Plants > Roots > Nodule | place: USA: California...
AATTTAAATACAAAACAGCCCCCTATGTTTTGATTCTTTAGCAGTTTTGGACCCCCAAGACAAAAAAAAATAAAAAAATTGACATGTGGCACCTCACTTAGGGTTCCACGTCAGCGTTGACCGAGTCAACAATGGACTGGGGGTCCAAAACTGCCAAAGAATCAAAACATAAGGGGCTGTTTTGTATTTAAATTAGTTAGGGGTCCATAACCGCAACTTTTGTAAAGATAGGGGTCTAAAAGTGCAATTAAGCCTAGAAATAATTAATGGAGCAGCAAGTGTCACTCCCAGAAAAGAAAAGAGGTAATGATTAAGTCGGTTCTCCAAACTACTTTATCATATATTTATTAGTTAATTGACTCAATTAATTAAACCGATTAAAATATTTGAATTATGATTTGAAAGTCTTCCACTTCGATGTTGACTCCAATTTTTAAAACATTGCTGCTAATAAACTTCATCTCAACTTGATTTGTTTGTTGGATAACTGAGTTTACCGAAAGATAAACCTTCTCAAATCAATTCAATCTCTTTTATTTAAATAAAATCAAATAAATCAATTTAACATCAATTGAAGATACAAATTTCAATCTCCTGTCACTTTAATTAATAAAAAATTTCCTATTCTCTAATTTAAAATAATAAAAACTCAACCTCAATTAAAGTCTGTTTGTTTCTTGATGCAACTATTTGATATTACCTCCGTTCCTTTTTAAATGTCACTTTTTAACATCTTACACAAACTAAGACATTTAATAAATATTACTTTTTTCTTATATAATAATTTATACTTTTACTATAATAGCCTTAGTTATTTAATATCTTATTTCATATATTTCTCTCTCCATAATAAATAATTAAGGATAATGTTGATAAAACAACAATTATTGTTGCATTGAATTTTGAAAATAACAGTTAAATAGGAGCAAATTTTTTTCCCAAAGACAACACTTAAAAAAAACGGAAGGTGTAATATTTTAAAGTGTTAGTTAGTTAATGGTCAGCTGTTAGCAGGTTTAAGGTTTAAGACTGATGGTTCTTGTTTTGTACCCTTTTACAGCAATAACGTAAACTTAATGCACATGATGTGCTGGCACCATTTTTATTTTTTATTTTTAAAAAAAATATCAATCTAATACTCTTACCTTTATCACCTAATATTTACCTCGCATGTCTTATTTTTTCCTTTCAATATACTATTTATTTGAATTATAGAATCTCTAAACTATATTCGAATTATATAATTTAAAATATGTTTATATATAAGCAGCAATCAGAATCTCTTCCATTCTAATAGTTGAGAATTTCGCTTTTAAAAAAAACTAGAAAACAAAATAAAAAAAGGTTGACAAATAAAATACACACACAAGCGAAAAATTCTAAAAATCAAATAACACTAATACAAATTTTTTGGATTTTTCTAGAAATATGAAGAAAAAAAAAGAGGGTTATGAACGATGTAATTTTGAATTTTGATGGGCGGAGTCCCATAGGAAGTTCCTTATAGAGGAGTCTTGATCTTTGATTTTTTATTTTTTTTGAGCAAGTTTCGAAGCGATCTGATCAAATAGCCTGAAAATCGGATTTTCGCCTAGGACTCGACGAGAACAACTAATAATGACATGAAACACAAGAAAATGGTTATTATAGTTCTTAAACTGACTATCTCTATTGTTTAAAAAAAAACTGGCTATTTATGTTACAAAAAGACTCAGTCTTTTTGCTAATACAATTCGGATTCAGATTATATAATCTGAACCAATTTTGTCAGAATTAGTGGCACAAGAAGAATGTATATAGAATGTTTGGATTTTATAATCCAAAAAAACAAAAAACACACCTTCTTATATTTAGTTTTCAGATTTTAAAAATCTCTGAACTTAGTTTTTTTTATGGATATTGGAGTTAAGTAGTAATTCTCCCAATTTTAAAAAGTATCAAATTTTTATTTATAGATTTTATCAGATTTTAAAAAAAATTGTATAAGGATAAATCAATAAATTATTCTCTTTATCTTTTTACCCATTTTAAAAAGGTATCAATTTTTTATTTATAAATTTTATGAGATTTAAAAAAAAAATTGTATAAGGATAAATCAATAAATTATTTTCTTATCTTTTTATATTGATTTCTAACACAACTTATATTTAAGCAAAGTGGTCAAATATGAGAAAGTGTGTTCTAACAATCAACATGTTTTTATATCATTTGCTTTTGACATTTTTGGCTTCGTAGCATCAGAGGTTGTTGACATTTTAGTACAAAAGGTCATGTATAATAACGTCGTGTCTTTTAAGTCCATGAATTTTGTGTTTACGAAGATTGATTTTGTCATCCAAAAAAGTCTAATGATGAAACTTATTATATAATTGTCTTTTTATTCATGTGTTATTAATTATATATAAAAAGAGTTTCTGACTTGAGTTTATATTTTCATGCTTACGAGAAAGTACCAGTGAGTTGGAATATATAAGTTTATGGATTAACGTTGATATATTTCATGCTTTTTTTTGTTACAATATATATTTCAAAAAATATATAATAACACTGAGAATATCTATCTTGTCTTGAGAAGAAAAGAGTTTTGGCATGCATGTTGTTCAGCGTGAAGGAAGGGTTGGAAAAAATAGTCTAAAGCAAAACTCTAATGCCAAAAATAGTTTTGCATTAAATGATGTTGAAAGGGTTGGAAAAAATTCTGACTCAAACCATTGATTTTTCTTAAGAAAATAAAAACAGACCACTTCATTTATTAATTTCGTAGTCGTCTGAGATTTTTGTTTTTTTGGTGGAATAGTCTTGTGAGATTTTAATGATGAAACGGTGTTCAAAGCTTGTTGAAGTTATTTAAAAATAATATTAAGAATAAATTTTTCACTACAACATGAAAAGATTTGAATGATGAAAATTAAATAAAAAAACGTATATTACAATATGACGTGGTAACATTGTTATGTTGTGGTTAAGTGACACCTAATCTAAGGTACTTGTAATGGTAGTTTTTATATCATCAACATGGTAGCTCAATTGAGGGAGGGGTCAGTACCTACAAATGCCTCTCGCACTTTGGTTTGCACACTTTTGATATAATTCTAGATATTTTTGAAATTTTATTTAAATTATTTAAAGAATTTAATTTGTATACATTAGGGACAGTGTAAACATTTTTTTATATATGTATTCAATCAAACCACTACAAATATCTATTGACATATTTTGATTGTAGGCAAGTGTTAAAACATTTTAAATGTATAGAAATTAGTTAATCTCTTGTATAAAATCTAATAGACAATATGGTTATTAACTATACATAGATACACACACTCATCCAACACCTTATTTTCTCGATATATCTTTCTTTTCATTGCATATATCATTCACTCTCATATTTTTTTCTCTATGGAATATTATAAATTGAATTTTGAGTGTTAAGGAATTATTTCCTATTAATTAATTACTCCATGCCGTCCTTTTTGGGTCATTGAATAGGGATCACCGAGTGAGTATATATGCACAGACAACTCTTGAGCTATGGCAGAAACTAATTATTAAGGTTAATGATTAAGGTTTTTCATTTTCTTTTCCAAATTTTATCAGCATATATAGAGAGAGAGTATAAAAAAAAAAGATGTGGAAGTTGAAGATAGCAGAAGGTGGAGAAGGGTTGATTTCTGTGAATAACTTCATAGGACGTCAACACTGGGAATATGATCCAAATGAAGGAACACCAGAAGAACATGCTGAGATAGAAAGGCTAAGAAATCAATTCACCAAAAACAGATTCTCCATCAAACAAAGTGCTGACCTCTTCATGAGAATGCAGGTAATTAATTCATGCATTCATTACTATATGTCTACCATCTATATCTATATAACCTATAGATACATGGTGAGTATCAATAATACAGGAGACACACAAGTATTATCTTAAATCTTGCTACTTTCTTCTATTATCATGTAGATAAGTAAGGAATCCAGAGTTCAAGTCCGATTCATGCATATATAAATCTTACTACTTGATATTATAGTTAATATAACTATTTTTTTAGGGAAGTTAATGTGACTTTTTTTAAAATTTGATATATATAATCAAAGTAATTAGCTTTGATACGTTACTAGCTAGTGGAATATTTAAAATCTTGAGATGAATATATTTTTAATCAATACAAAATTAGAAGCTATTTTTTTTGTTACAAAATTAGAAGCTTTTAAGTTTAGTTCTACAAAAAAAATTATTCATTTCTTTTTTAATATCTATTTGCATTTTATAAGGACTATTTTGAAAGACAAATTGAATAAAATAAAATTAATTATGTCATAACTTATTGATTGTCCAAAATAAATGTATATAGAATAATACTTCATTGCCTCGTAGTTAATGAAATCTACCTTAAATTTAAGGTTATCTATTACCAGTAATACGTAACCACCTAAGTTCATTTAATTTGCCTTATACTTATTGAATTTTTCGCTTAAAGATAATATATTTAATTGCAATTATGATCTCCATATTTTGATCATTTTGCGGATTTAGTTCCTTATTTTAAAATCTAATAGTTTTGGTCATTTTATCATATTTTTGAACTAAAACATTGACGATGTAATTATTAAATGACATGGTATATATGACCTGTTGATAGAAAAATATAACATTAACGAAATTGCAAAATGAAATATTTTAGCTTAAATATTCGATGATAGACTAAAACCCTCAAATATTAAAATATAGTGATCAATTACTCAAAAATGTAAAACTATAGTGACCAAAAAAGTATCAACAATTAGAATAGGAAACTACCTCAATACCGTAACATAACTAGATTGTGTTACTTGGAAGAAATTAAAGTACAAGTATATAACATAACTAGATTGCATTTTTAGTACTTACCATCGACTTCATAGGATAAAGATTACGTGCAAGTACACCCCTAGATTAACTAGATCGTGTCTTTTAGTGATTTATGGTTAATTAGTGATGACACCATTCCCCAAAACAATAGTATTGGAGGTATGTTTTTCTCACCATTTTTGGCACGTAAAGTTACGTACGGTTCAAGTCGTTAGTTACAAACCATAAAACACTTCAACATCTTGTTTTATTGAAAAGATTAAATTAAGTTTGAAGAATTGTAGAAGAGATATATAGTAAGGGGTGGACCCAGACTGGAAAGTTGGGAGGTGCCAAAACAAAACAACGTCACTAACATACATGTTACAACCATGATGCCCTATTAACTTCAACTGCTTTCATTCGGTCTATGTTGCTTTCATTTAGTTTATGTCTCATATCAAAAGAAAAAGAGTTTAAATAAGTTTTTGGTCCTTATAAATAGTCTTTATATTTTTAAATGCAATTGTACACAAATGTTAGAATATTATAAAAATCTTTACAATTCTTTTTTTAATAAAACATGAATTAAATATGAATTTTTTATTGTAAGAACTATGCAAATTCATAATTAATTGATGCTTTGTTAAAAAATTCTAATTTTCGTTTTTACTAATTTTTATAATATTATAAACTTTTTTGCATGTCTGTTTACTTGAAAGGAGGGACCAAATATGAAGATGAAAAACTTTTGGGAAATAAAAATCGAGGACATTTTTTAAAAGTGATAAATATGTGTGTGTGTTACTTTCATTTACTTGGTATTTCTATTAATTTTCCAAATATACTATGAAGTGTTTTGTGAAATGAGAACTCGTAGTTTTTTTTTTTGAATGAATAAGAAGTCATAATAAGATCCTCTCCATTTGTCGAAAATGAATAGAGTATGCAATTTCGAGAGAGATAGACATAAAAAAGAGATAGTAGATATTTTAATTAAATGTGTCATGCCATCATTAATTACTTTATACTTTTTCAAGATTTTTTGCGTCTTTATCTTTTCAAATGGAAGAAATGATCAAATGGAGAGAATTACAAATGGAGATAATCTTGACTCTAATTGAACACGTGCTAGCGTACATAAAGTGGACATATTAAAAATACTATCTTTAAAAAATTTGAAATTTATAAAAAGGAGTTTAGTTATAGAAAAAATTTGGTGTACATTATATGGATGTATACATCTTAAGAGAATGATGTAATTGATGTGATAAATTGATGATCTGATAAGAGAAAAATAGAGGTAAAATGAAATGTTGAATAGATTTAGGGAAAAAATGAGTTGTCCAAATATTATAGTTGCAAATATTAAGTTGTAAGTCACTTTGTTTTGGGTATAGGGATTAGATTATAAAAAGGTAGCACCCTTGGTATAATAAGAAAATAAACAATAATATTACATTGATATAGTTGAATGACTTATCAATTTAAAATTTAATTTAAATAGGTGTTGGAAAAATGAGGTGTCCAAATATTAAGTTGTAAGAGCAACTCCAACGGCTGGTACTTTGTAATGGTCTGCCAATTGGAGGTGCAAAAGGTGGGTTATTTTGTCAAAATTATGGATGGAGGTGGCCAACATGTAATATTGGTTGCTTCATGAAGCAATGGTTATTTTGATTAAAATAACAATAGAAGGAATAAATTATTAATGTGTGAGGTAAATTTGTGGGACCAAACATGAGTATTTTATAGATCACCATTAGAGTAAAAAATAGAGGAGTTGTTTCAAGATGATTTGGCACAATAGAACCCACAAAATAACGATGAATAGAATTCACCATTAAAGATGCTCTTACGTTATGAAGGAACCATAACTCCAAGCTGGCGAACTCCAACCGTAATTCTTGCAAGATAACCCATGTTTTAAACCTCCAGTTGGCGGACCCTTGCAAAGTGATTGTCGCTGGAGTTGCTCTAAGACATTTTTGTTGGGTATAGGTATTAAATCAGGGAATGATAAATGGACAACCAAAGGTTGTCAACCACCGTATTTTAATCCAGGTAGCGGGATAAGTTAAATTTTTCAATCATTTTTAGCTGTTTTGGAATACGTGCTAACTTTGAAATTCTTCCTAAAGGAACTACGATGTGGGAAAGGTCGTTGAATTTTTATTGTCCATATAACATTGTAACATTGCTCATTAGATTATAAAAGTTGTAAAAAAAAATAAAAAAATATTACACTAATATTGTAAAATGACTTATCAAACAACATTAGCATTCGGAGAGGTTGAGTAACTCAACTAAGTTGAGCTTTATGGTTTAAGTCCTAACAAGGAGAAAAATACTAACATAACAATTTATATAGTAACATTTGTTATTGAAAAAAAAACACATTAGTACTTGTTCGATGCTAGTATAAATAAAGATGATACACATTATTTTATTTATCTTTTTCATGTCTTGATAACTTTTACTTGATAAAAACTATTTATGGTATAAGCGATATTTTTATATATAAAAAACTAGTTTATTTAAGGAGATATAAAAACAAGTTTTTAGATTATTTTTTTAGCCTTATAGTAAAATACTTTTTTGTCTTCGTAAACTTAGTTCAGTTGGTATGAACAATGTATAAAAATATGCAAGGTCCGAGATTCAAACCCCGGACACCACCGAAAAAAAGTAAAATACTTTTTTGCATTTAAACTTTCTTGTAGTTCTAAAAAGTAAACTGTGGCAGTTTGTAAGAACTGCAATAGATTAATTTCCAATGTCATTCTAAATATGGTGATTGAATATTGACCAACATGCAGCTAAAAAAAGAGAATCAATGTAGCCCCATTCCACCAGCAGTTAAACTGGGAGAAGAAGATATCATAACAGGGGAAACATTGATTACTACAATTAGAAGGGCTATAAGTTTCTATTCCTCAATTCAAGCTCATGATGGCCACTGGCCTGCAGAATCTGCTGGCCCTTTGTTTTTTGTTCAACCATTGGTGAGTGAAGTCCCTTTGATCTTCGGTTGAAACTCCCTTTGATCATATATAAAAGAGAAAATTTGGTCGGCAAAATATTAAATACATCAACTTTTATTGATCCAACTTTTTCTTTTCTTATATATAAAACCGGAGATTACTTAGTACTTACTGATATTGATGACTACTGGACGTATTGATATTTGTAACTAATTACTATATGCATACAGGTAATGGCCCTCTATATTACAGGATCCCTTGATGAGGTTTTAGGACCTCAACATAAGAAGGAAATTGTTCGGTATTTATATAATCATCAGGTATTATGTAAATCATGCATTTTACTTCTATAGTAAATAAGGAAGTATTCTTGCTTGGATACAAACCTAAATAAATATATTTAGGCGCACATACAAAACTAAAAAAATATAAAAGAGAATAAAATTGAATAGTGCTAATTGATGTGACTAAATACTTTTATTTATTGACAAAAAAAAATACTTTTATTTAAATTTTGTTCATTTAATGTGAGAGTGTCTAAATGAAATTTATTTGTGTTTGTGTCCATACAAGATTTTCTCCTAAATAAGAATATATTTTCCTCTGAATAATTGAGATCAAATAAAGACCCTGAAAAGAAACAAATAATTGTAATTCTAACGAATTGGGATGATAATAGACTCAACATAAATGAATGAGTTAGGAAAGTTGACAAAACATCATGACCATTCATCCCCCTCTTCAAAACTATAATTGTTTGTTGACACTAGCAGATGCCTCACCATCACATTTGCATTCCTTTTCTACTTTGACTCGTTCCCCTTATTTCGCTTCAGACAATGTTTCTTTAGCTGCCCATGCTCCTTGCTATGTACTTATATATAAGCAGTTCATTGTGGCAAACCTCCCTTTAGATGAGGATCCCTTCCCCTGCACAGCTCAAAATTCAAGACATATAGGTCAACAATATTTGAATTTGATGAATGGTATTATAGGATAATTATAAATTTGAATATGACAAATGAAAAGAAGAATAAAATATACATGAACAAAATTAAATAGCACAGTAACCAGTATCCATTTAAGTTTAGGATTAAGCCAATTGTGAAAGGTTTGGATAGACTGTGAGGTGAAAGAATCATTTTTTGCGGTCATCATTGTGCACACGGTAAAGAAAAAACAAAATTCACCATTTTATTATTCAGTAATAGCTTATATGTGAATTGTGGTTGGCGAGGCACAAGTTAGAAATCCCCTTTTTCTTAATTGCATTTTGAAAACCTAAGTTCCTTGCATTAGTTTCCACATATGATTCACACAAAACACCCCTTTTGTCTAGTAAGTATTATTTTAGTGTCCCTCAACTCACCAATAAAATGATGGAAGGTAGCAACAAGAAAGTCATATGCTGTCAAGATTCATAGAATAATCACTCAATCAGTTATTTCGATACCATTTGTGATGAGGTAACAGAACGAAGATGGTGGATGGGGATTCCATATAGAGGGACATAGCACAATGTTTGGATCAGCATTGAGCTATATTGCACTAAGGCTACTTGGAGAAGAACCTGAAGATGGTGAGGACAAGGCAATGGAGAGATGCAGAAATTGGATCCTTGACCATGGTGGTTTAGTGGCTATTCCATCGTGGGGAAAGTTTTGGGTCACGGTAAATTAATTTAATTCATTCATTTCATATATGCAGCAGTGCATTCTATTCTAGAGAAATATGCATCAAAATAAGCAATCACACTATATACAGGTACTTGGAGTTTATGAGTGGGGAGGCTGCAATCCACTTCCACCAGAGTTCTGGTTTCTACCAAAATTCACCCCTATTCATCCAGGTGCATATCTAGGTCCTACATTAACTTGGGGTTCCTTAACTTCTATATGCAACCATTATCTTGTCTAATGCCTTGGTCAAATTAAATATGCATTCAGGGAAAATGTTGTGCTACTGTCGGTTAGTTTACATGCCCATGTCATATCTATATGGGAAGAAGTTTGTGGGACCTATCACTGACCTAATCAAATCACTGAGAGAAGAACTGCACAATCAACCTTATGATCAAATCAACTGGAACAAAGCCCGGAATACTATTGCTAAGGTTTGTACTTGTGTGGAACCAATCTATATATCTCTATCTTTAATTGATATGTATACAATTTTTGATTTGATGCATACATGCATATAGATATATGAAACTGACAATGGCATGCAATTTCAGGAGGATCTGTACTACCCACATCCTATGATTCAAGATATGTTATGGGGATTTCTTTATCACGTGGGAGAGCCTTTTCTGAATTGCTGGCCTTTCACCAAGCTTAGACAGAAGGCATTAGAAATCGCAATTAATCATGTGCGTTACGAGGATGAGAACAGTAGATACCTTTGCATTGGAAGTGTAGAGAAAGTATTATGTTTGATAGCGCGTTGGGTTGAAAACCCGAACTCAGAGGCATACAAACTTCATTTAGCCCGAATCCCTGATTACTTCTGGCTTGCAGAAGATGGCTTGAAAATCCAGGTTAATATTGTATTTTTTTTACTCAACCAACTAAGGCCTGCAACATTTCATTTAATTTTGTTAAGATATATAAATATGATTAGTATCTTTAGGATAGTGTGTTGTTAGGCCTTGATTATATTCTTTATCTTTCCCTTCTTAGTTGATTCTTTCTCTAATTATTGAAATTGACTAGGAGACTCATGTGTACATAATATATACATACATTCCCCATATAATAGAATCAGATTTTCCGTCTCAAGTAATTTAATATGAATTAATCATGGTATAATATTACTCCACTAAAATTAACAGTTGTTAAATAATGATAATGAATGCAGAGCTTTGGGTGTCAAATGTGGGATGCAGCATTTGCTATACAAGCAATACTTGCTTGTAATGTGAGTGAAGAGTATGGTCCTACTCTTCGGAAAGCACATGACTTCCTGAAGGCCTCACAGGTAGTTGAAAATCCATCCGGTGAGTTCAAAGCAATGTACAGACACATAAGCAAAGGATCGTGGACATTCTCAATGCATGACCAAGGTTGGCAAGTCTCTGACTGCACCGCAGAAGGACTCAAGGTTATATTAATTATATCGTCATATATAAATGTTAACTATTTTTGTAGGTTTTTCAAAATATACATGCATGGCATGACATGATATTCATCACAACACATGCAGGCCGCACTCCTGTTGTCAAAAATGCCAAGCGATCTCGTTGGAGAAAAATTGGAAACAGAGCGATTCTATGATGCTGTTAATGTCATCCTCTCGCTACAGAGCAGTAATGGTGGGTTCCCTGCTTGGGAGCCTCAAAATGCTTACAGTTGGTTAGAGGTATGCTATGAAGTTACTCTTATTCGTCAAACAAAATTATTATATAAAAAGAAAAGTTTCTAAGAATGACAACCAACTAACTGTATGCATGCATGTCTGCTGCAGAAATTCAATCCAACTGAATTCTTTGAAGACACAATGATTGAGAGGGAGTAAGATATATAGCAACATCAATCATAAACATATATCATATATGTCTGTGTGTATACATATTCAGTGTTGAAGTATATATAAATATCTCACTGCATATGTGTTCATTGTGAAATTGATAGGTATGTTGAGTGCACTGGTTCTGCAATGCAAGCCCTGTATCTCTTCACAAAGCTACACCCAACACATAGAGCAAAGGAAATACATCACTGCCTTTCCAAAGCAATTCATTACATTGAAAACACACAAAATCCCGATGGATCCTGGTATTCTATCTTCTACTCTCTATTTACTATACACCACCTAATGAGCTATTGTGTTAAACATAAGACTTTCTTTTAATTTTTGTTTGGTTCATAATTTAGTATAGATAGATATAATTAGTACATATACTACTGCTCAGGTACGGGTGTTGGGGAATTTGCTATACGTATGGTACTTGGTTTGCTGTAGAGGGACTAACAGCTTGTGGAAAGAATTACCGTAACAGTCCTTCCTTGCGAAAAGCTTGTCAATTTTTATTGTCAAAGCAGCTTCCTAATGGGGGGTGGGGAGAAAGTTATTTGTCAAGCCAAAACAAGGTA
>Ga0099826_10002495_pt1 | contig 11902 bp, 6 predicted proteins | sample Mtrugardesep15_FD_76830 | JGI IMG/M metagenome (GOLD analysis project Ga0099826, IMG submission 76830) | Root nodule microbial communities of legume samples collected from California, USA - M. trunc garden sep15 | ecosystem: Host-associated > Plants > Roots > Nodule | place: USA: California...
GCTTACAACCTCTATTAATGGCAGTGTATATGGGACTAAACAGGATAAGCTAAATAACAATACTATAGGAACCACAAACAATAAATATAAACCCTTTTTTTTTTTGCGACCTACTATAACATTAACGTGTAAAACCTTGAAAAAAAACCGAACAAACACACGCATGGGATAATAATAACTAAAAAACCTGCATCATAATTAATGCAAGTTTGAGAATTATATTGGACCACCACAAGAGTAAGTGATCTCACAGTCTTCACCAATGTTGAGTGTGTAGAGATGCAAAGGCCTAACAAGGAATGGTGGCAAACGAACAAGAAGTTCACAAACACATTGGTTGTCCACTTCCTTAGCCCATCGGCAACAATTTTCTTCCTCAGCGGTCTGGTGACGTCTATGCTTGTGTCTGTGTCTATGTCCGTGCCTGTGCCCATGGCCACGGTGGTGGTTTTTGTGCCCCTCATTGTTACCACCATCATCGTCACCACCATCATCATCATCACCACCATCATCATCAGGTGCTGGTGGGGGCTCTAAGGGAGCAGGTGGTACCCCCGGTGTGAAGGGTAACCTTCCACATGCATAGTTTACTAGTGCAAATTGAGATGCACAAAGTGGGCGTTGATTTGTTGGTGTAGTAGGCCTACCTTCACTTTCAATCTTTGGCACTATTGCCAACAATGTTAAAGCCATTGCCATTATCTTGAAAATCTCAATTTTCTTCATTTTGAAATTCTCAACTCTAATCATCAGATATTACAAGAATATAGGAGTTCATATAGGTACCCTTTGACGTGATAATTATATTTATACTTGCAAATTGAAAGGGGTAGCCTTTTGGATAGGTAGCTTACGAAGAGTGTGAGTTGCGTTCCTATTTGTGTAAGAACTCATCATCCATTTTGTGTGATGATCATTTGTAGGTGACGTACAAATTATTCAAAATGAGGGTTCACCCACCAACCTTTTTAACTGAACAATTTTTTAATTAATTAGTCTAGCATTAATGGGTGGAGTGTAGTTTAATGGCAGATAAGTTAGCATCATGCAGAACTTGTGAGGGAGAGGAACTTTTCTAGTTTTCTTGACAAAAAGTTCTATATATTAGAAAATAAAGAGTGAGACAAACAAATGTTGCACAAATATAATAAAGTGTAAAATATAAAAAGGGGATTCTGTGTCGTTGAAAGTTTCTACAATCACTATATTTTATTTAAAGGATAAGGATCGGACGATTCATATTCATACTTAGTATAAGAACCGTCTAAAAACAAATCTAACAATATGTATGTTCTGGCTTCACTTTAATCACTTTTGACCGCATCAAATCCATTTTTTAGAAATAATTGTACGCAGTCATGCTTATTGCAGGGTCAACAACAATTGACCTAGATGAGCATATCTGTTTTCACCCACCAAGTACCAACATTAAAGGGTAGTCATATGTGAAGTTGTGAACAAATCTTTTGAGGACACAAAAAAGACAACAATTACATATGATTTTGTGATTAAAACATGATATGTAAGACTACATAGATACAAATAAATGATATTTTGTGCATGTATTATGTACACACATAACATTACCCAAGCTAAAAAGCTAATACTTTTGAGTTTTGAAGGAAACAATTAGAATATTAAAGGGATTGTAGGGTGATGAAAAGCATATAACATATTTAATGGACAATACACACATACATATAAACACAAATAATGACAGGAGTTCTGTCGAAGTTTTTCTTAAGAGTCTAACGGCTAACTTTCACACACACTAATTTTGGTTTTTTGTAACATTTTTTTGAGGGATTCTGTTTTTGGTAACATGATATTTTTTGTAATTTTTTGTAAGTAATATAAACTAGTTAAAAATCCAATTCTGGTTCAATTTCGATAACCTTAAAAAATCTGAAACCATTTAACAATTATCTCAGTGATCTTTTAGTTAGAAGCTAATTTGGTAGCAAAGCTTATTCAATATTCTGAGTTTCTACTTGTTCAAAAAAAATATTCTGAGTTTCTAACCAAGAATCCGTCTATTAATAGAAGAAAAAAAAAAACTAAATCCATCTAATTTATTCCATCGTTAATTATAATTAGTACATATATAATTTGTTTCTTTCATCACAAAAAGTCCAAATTATGAAAGATATTTTTAAACATACCAATTTTGCATTTTGTAATAAATTACTCCATTAAAAATTATTATCTTTTTGACAAAAAAAATTATCTTTCATGAAAGAAAAATTTGTAAAACAATATATAATTGTAAAACGATGCTCTCATTTATTTTTATAAAATTGGCTTGTAAAATAAAAGATCTAATTCTTTATAAACTATTTTTATGCTTCATCACCTTTCAATGCAAGATTTGAGTTTTTTCTTCTTCTTCCATACTCAACATATTTTGAACCATGCTAAGAACTTCGATGCACACGCATTTGAAAATATAAGCCACTGATAAAAATTAATTAAAGGTTTCATTAATCTCCCTATTTGGCACTCTTATGTAGAGTATATGGAAGAATTGGAATAATAAGGTTTGAATGATGTCTCTCAAAATTGTCAAACAATTTGTCATAAAGCCACAACTCTTTTAGCTACTTGGGAGAATGCTCAAGAACTAAAACAAGCAGCACCAATTTCTCAAATCAACGGGCTAAATGTTACTTCGGCTAAGTCTTCTCTAGGTAGATATAAGTGCAATTTTGATGCCTCTTTCTGCGAAGCTACTAACAGAGTAGGTATAAGAATGTGTATCAGAGATACTGAAGGGGCCTTTGTATTAGCTCGCACTTAATGATTTTCCCAGATCGTTGATGTTGATATCAGGGAAGCAATTGGTCTGTTAAAAGCTATGGAATAGGCAAGGGACCTGCATCTTGTCAATATGGATTTTGAGGTAGATTAAAAAACAGTTGTGGATAACATCTATGGAAAGTAGATTGTTGTATCCGATTTTAGTGTTATAATTAGTAAGTGTGTACACATGCTATGTATTGGTCTTATAAACTCAGATGTGAGTTTCATTATGAGACAAGCAAAAGAAGTTGCCTATAACTTAGCTAAGGCGGCTCCTTTGGAAGCTAGTTTCCATATTCATTCGAATATCACATTTGTATTGAATTTTCTATTATTAATGAAAAGTATTAAACTTTTTTTTTTTTAGAAAAAAAAAAATTCTGAACATAGTTGTAGCTGGGTATCTTAGTTTGTCAAAAATATTTATTGAAAGCCGAACATTTTTTTAAAACGAGTCCCTAAATTTTTAATTGATTTTAATTATGCCTCTAATTTTAAGCAATTTGTATTTAAGTCCTTAAGTTCAAATTTGAGTAAACCAACCACAATTCAACCGGAGCTAAGTTTTAAAAAATTGAATATTCTAAAATTTTAATTGGTGGAACATTTTATGTTGCAACATATTCAAAACTGATTTTCCCAAAAAAGGGTTAACCATGGTGGAACAATGATTTAGTACTGTCAAATTGTGATCAAGTTTTAGAATTTTTTCCCAGACATTTGAACTTTTTTAAAAAAAACTCCTTCAAAAAAATACTTTAAAAAACTTAAAATCTGATTAATTTTCAATATAATTTTATATTCCTGATTGAATTTTCAAAAATAAAATAAATAAGTGTACAAAACACTAATTAAAATTCAAAATGACAACATTTTTGTTAAAATATGGGAATATAGGGAATAAATGTGAGGTATGAAGTATCTTTTTTCTTTCTAAACTAATGCTTAGCCCGAAACCTAAGAGTCTCTAACCTCTCAATAGAAGCGAGCAAGATCCAACCTAGCCAAAAGACTTGTTTCGTATTTGTCCTATTTGATCCGTAAATCACTGGATTTTTGTGTGTTTAATTGCATATTAGGATCTAAAAATTTGAACCGACTAAAATTCAGAAACTCGTTAGGGTTGAGTATAACTTTTTTTTTTTTAAGGAAGTGTTAAGTATAACTCTTCCTTACCCTAATTGTTAGCCCTAATGCATTCGGTCTGGATTGGTTTTTGGTCAAAAAAATATCTGAACCAATGAAATCTTTATCGGTTTGGTTTGGTTCGGTTTTTACTGTTTTTAAAAAAAGAAACCGAACCAAATTAGTCGGTTTGGATCAATTCGGTTGATCGGTTTGTTTGAAAATACAATTAAAAAATTCTATATTTTTACAAATTTGTATTTCATGCATACAACATACTCAAATATTTTATAAAACTTTGTTTTGCATGTTCTTTGTTTTTCAAACTACTTTGTATATCTAACATGAAAAAACTAACAAGAGAAGGATGATCTCAGCGGCGATGAGGAACGATGGATTAGGTGAGACTGGTGGCTAGTGTTCTTTTTTAGTATAAACGAAATAGAGTGTCGGTGATTAGATGAGATGATGATGATGGCATAAAGTGAATAAATTAAGGAGTATTTTATGTTCGACTTTAATTTTGAGGTTAATCATAAGTGTGTGTGAGGAGGGAAAATATTACTAAAAAGGAGAGTGAGGTTAGCATCAATTTAGTTTATCGGTTCATTGGATCTCAAAATTAAAAACCAAGAACAGAACCTAACTAGATCGGTTTAGGTTGGTTCAGTTTTAAACCGAATCAAACAAGGTCGGATAATTTTTCGGTTTGGATTTTCAGTTTCATCGGTTTTGTACGAACCACTTACACCTCTAACTTATATAACAACAACTAACAAGCTTTTTATAAACGAAATATTCAATGAAAAATCTATGTTAGGTTGAAATCTTGTTGTTGTAGTAGAATCACGTTTTGAGTTAGAGTACATGATAAAATAAAATAAAAATATGATCTTTCATTTTCAACTTTTAGTCATAATAGAATGACCATCTCATAATATTGTTTCTATTGTCCTTCAAATCAACTCAATATTGTCTTAAATAGATTCAATCTTTTTTTTTTAAATAATTAAATAGATTCAATCTTAATTTAACTAGCATAATATAAAATTTAGTTTAAGTCTAGATACGAGTTACGGTCTAAAAACTCATCTAACAAAAATTTAAGGTTGACTTATGAGGAGGTATAACATGTCTCAACCCATCTCATGCTCAACTCTACATCTCAATTCACAAACTTCAATTTTAGGTCAATCCAAGTCACAAATTTAGAAAGCAAACATTGGTTGTTCCAAAAACAAGAAGAAGCAAATAAATTTTAAAAATAACCTAAACGGACCTCGCTAGCGTACACGCAATTGACTTGAGCCTACCATCGCAAAAATTTATGAGTATTGAGGTGGAAATGAGTCAATCATACTGAAAATATTAATAAATTAAAATTTGGCAAACAATGTTGTTATAGTTGGTAAAATTTAATTCATATTTTTTTTTCTTACTCTACAAAGACGTGATTTTTAAAATCTTGCTAGAAACATGAAAATTTTATCGTTAGATAACATTTAATATGATTTATTAAAAAAAAACATTTAATTTGATTAGTCTAGACCTAAATGTTCAAGTATATGGAAAATGTCATAGTCGGTCATATGCATATGCAACAAAGCTTTTAACACATGACTTTAAAATTAAGGTCTTTTTAACAAGTACCCTTAAGATACTAGTTAAGGATTCTAAAATAGAAATAATTGCTAAGTTTTATGTAAAAAAGATTACTTTTTCAAGTTTCAAAGTTTTGAATGCATCAATCCCAAGACAAAATTTCTTCTTTAAAATCTTTTTTCAAAGCACTTGTTAACATTTTCCTTAAAATTAAGAGGACTCAAAATTTTGGATAGAGTATGTTTATTATATATTAACAAAACGATGAGTAGTGCTAGCAATACTTTCTTTTCAACATTCTCTCAAACACTTACTTCCTTATTGATTTAAACGAAGGATAGTCTCAAACTTTGGAAATGGGTTCCACTTAAAGTGGTGGAACATACATTAATTTCATCAAGTAAGAGAGTGATTGTTAGAGAAAGTGTTTAAAAGAGAGTGTCCCTAACATTCCTCAAACTTGTGTTCCTTTGAAAAAAAATACTTTTGTTGGGTTCGACCCTCTTTCATCACCATAAAAAAAAAAAAGCGTGTTAAAAAGGAAGATAAGCATGTTAGTTTATAAAAAGAAGGGGAAGAAAGAATCGAATAGAGCTAGTTTGCAAAGGTTCTGTGTAAGTCCGATGACAAACTTACAACAATAGATTATTAAAATATGGTATGAGTAGATAAGATCACATAAGCTTAAAATAAGTCAATCCAAACAAAAATAAAATAAAAAATGGCTCTGATTTTTGCATACTTCTTTTTATTAGAGGCATACTTTTTAAGATTAAAACATGATCTTCAAATTGTTTAAGATGATCACAAAAATATTTAGTGGGCACCCATTCATCCATCATTCAACCTCATTGTCTCGGGTAGCACTTGTGCAATGGTATGTAACACATACATTAATGGTACACAAGTGTTATCCCCCTCTCTCCCTTCTTAATTTGGATTTTGGAAATATGGGACCCACATAAGGTGTAAAATGAAGTGAGATATTGATAGGGCGGGGCAGAGGTCAGGAAGTACTTCTCGCCACTCAACTTGTCTTCAATTTCTGTCTCTATTCGCTATAGAGTTTTTCCTCTCGTTCCATCCTTATAGAGACCCAATCAACATTACATAAAAAGTAACTAAAATCTCATTATTTTTACTCGATTACTAGTTGATAACAAAACTCACTTAAGTTGACCCGATAAAATTGACTTAAAAACTTGAATTAATTGATAAAACAAATAACAAATTCTTCATGATTTGATTTAATTAAAATTTATATTAAAAAAAAAAAACTAAACGACACGAGTATTTTGTCGTTTAAATATTTTCCGTTCAAAAGGGAAACAAACGAAATCTATCTACGAATTAGTTGCACTTTTTCCTCCATTGTCCGTAGTACCCTTCGACTGAACACGCGCAGAGCATGGCGCATGCCGCATGGTTTATGTTTCTAGTCAGTTACTATTATTAAGTAAACAACAAAATTCACGATTCTGAATTCCAGAAGAAAAAAATGTTCCCTCGGAACCTTCTTCTAAACCTCCTCACCGGAAAAAATGATTCTTTCGTTTCCGACGCCGACGATGTTCCGTTCGGTACGTTATGGTGGTTTGTTTACGCCGGAGTTTCTTTCTTACTCGTTCTCTTTGCTGGTATCATGTCTGGTCTTACGCTTGGTTTAATGTCTAAGCGTCCTGTTGACCTTGAAATTCTTCAGAGGAGTGGTTCTTCTACAGAGAGAAAACAAGCTGGTAATACTAATAATGCCGTTTTCTTTCTTTATTCAGATTATTCTTATTTTTATTATTCATTGTTGCAGCTGCTATTTTTCCTGTTCTTCAAAAACAACACCAGCTGCTTGTTACTTTGCTTCTTTGTAATGCTTGTGCCATGGAGGTACCTACTTTTTCCCATTTTTTATTACCAATCAAACTCTGTAACACCGACATCTTTGATCGAATGCGTGTTCTGGTGTCTGACACGTGTCACATGACACTAACACATGTGATTACATTAGATTGAATTGTGTCAGTTTCTCAATGACACGTGTTGCGTGTCAATTTCATTATCAATTATGCGTTGTGCACTTTGTAGCACCGACACTTTTGATCATAGGTGTGTCCTGGTCTCGTCTGACATGTGTCAGTGTCCGACACTAACATGACACGTGTGATTATATTGAATTATGTCATTTTCTCAAATATTTATGGTGTTGATGTGTCAGTGTCTAGTCACTGTGTGTCGTGTCAGTGTCCTATGTGCTTGTGACATATGCATAAACTATTTTTATAACAAAAGACAATTTTAAGTCAACCTGACTGGTTTCACAACCCTAAAACTCATATGAACAGTGTAACTGAACAGTCAGACCAGTGCTTATATCCATAGATAAGGTTAAATAAGTTGATTCAAATATTCCCTAAAACTCATACTAACAGTGTAATTTATATATTTTTTTTTGCACATGTATCTAATATTATCTTGCCATTTAGATATTTGTGAAAATGCTTCAATAAGTGATATAATAAAGTGGAATTATGGTAAAATATGACTGGATGTATGTATTTCTGCCTTTTTTTTTATTTGCAGGCACTTCCACTTTACCTGGATAAAATCTTTCACCCTGTTGTAGCAGTGTTGTTATCAGTAACTTTTGTTCTGGCTTTTGGAGAGGTACATTATGTTTCTAGTTGAGTTTGCTTGCATCATAATTAAGCAGGACATTGCACTGATTGTTACATTGTCACATGGGATTATTAGGTCATTCCGCAAGCTATATGTACAAAACATGGACTCTATGTTGGAGCTAGTTTTATTGGGCTTGTACGCTTCCTGATGTTCATTTGTTATCCAATTGCTTACCCTATTGGACTGGTAAAGATTATACTTACCCAAATTATCAATTTTATTGAAGGAATTACATTAATATTATATCACACTCTAATTTCTAACATAGTATAAAGGCGTTTGACAAATTTGCTTCTTATATTTATTGTGATTTTAATTATTTAATGATTTCTATGCTCAAATAGATCATTTTTTGATTCCATGGAATCCTTAACCACATGCCCTGTAGTAAAAGGGTTTGAATTTATACTTGCAACAAACTATGGCTTTTATGGATCTTATAGTATAACCTTGGTGCTTCTAGGGTTTGGATTATTTGCTTGGACACGATGATGTAATGTTTAGGCGAGCACAATTGAAAGCCTTTGTTTCAATCCATAGCAAAGAGGTGTGTGTGTGTGTGTGTGTGTGTGTGTGTGTGTGTGTGTTATTGCTTTTATAAATGATTGCTGCTAATTTCACTTTGTCAAAATTTCGTGTATCTTTCTATCTCCTTTGACTTCATTTTGTTGATCATTAAAGGCTGGTAAAGGAGGTGAACTCACACATGATGAGACAACGATTATCAGCGGAGCACTAGATCTCTTTAAGAAGGTAAATGCTGATTATCAGTACATTCACTCTGTTAGCTGAATTGTTCTAATGAGCTTAATCGGTCAGGTTCTATTTATTGCCTGACCATAACTTTATTAGTGATTGCTGTCTATGAATCTGTTATAACTTCAATTATCTTTCAAGCTCGTCCAGTGATAAGATATAATTAAATACAAATGTATCTACTATATTGCTTTTATTCTAATATAGGAAAAATTTCTACATTGCTATGCAGACTGCAGAGCAGGCTATGACATCAATCGATTCAACTTTTTCCTTGGATGTTGCTTCCAAATTGGACTGGTGCGTTTGCTTCTGTAAGCATTTCTGTTCGGATCTATATAGAAGTCACAGCAAGTTCAGTTATTTTTCTTCCTCACATGATAGTAGTACCAGTGTCAAACCTTAAGACTTCAATACATAATATTACTTAGTGGACAATGTTAGAAGAAACATAACTTATATAAGTAACTTTGGACATTCAAATTTTTCCTATGCCTAAATACCAAATTATATGTTGATTTGTTTTCACAAGTCTTTCCTGATTAGTTTATCCAAAGTGGCTTAAAGTGTTATATAGAGCTGAAGTGAGGTCATAATTTGTTTTCTGTTTTATCACAGGGAAGCAATTGGGAGAATTCTTGAACGAGGTCATAGTCGTATCCCCGTATACAGTGGAAATCCAAAAAATATAATTGGCCTCTTGCTAGTAAGTGTGATTATCCACAGTGCTCTCAAAATGTTTTATCGAATTTTTTTTGTTGCCACTTGCTGCTAAAAGCTGTTTGCTATTCTTTGCTAGGTAAAAAATCTTCTTACTGTAAGACCTGAGACAGGGAGTCTAGTTAGTTCCTTCAACATCCGAAAAATTCCTAGGTTTGGCCAATTGTGTCCTTTCATTTCATTTTTTATAAGTGATCATTTGAACAAAGTTATTATTCATGAATAACACAGGTTTCCGGCAGATATGCCTTTATACAATATCCTCAACGAGTTTCAAAAAGGAAACAGTCATATGGCAGTTGTAGTTAAGGTTATGAGAGAGAAAAACAACCCTCAGGATGCTGGCGACTTCAACAACTCGAAGGATGAAGTAGGCATCAAACACCGTTCTCAACTGACTGTGCCACTGCTAGCCGGGATTTATGAGAAACCAGACAATGTTATCAATATTGACAAACTTTCTAGGCATCATAACCCTAGAGGATATAATGACCCCAATAATGCTGACGAACAATGCCAAGAGAGTGACACGTCACCAAATAGTGTCCATCACTTTCCTTATGATAAAGACGGGGAAGTTATTGGCATCATAACCCTAGAGGATGTTTTTGAAGAACTCCTGCAGGTAGCCCTACTTACCTTAATCTCCAGTAAACCCTGTTATCCATCAGTGTTGTCAAATAGCGGCTATAGCAGAACTGTAATGCTTTAACACAGTGGAATTCGAACAAATCACTATTGTTCTGCAATGCGCTATTTAGTTCAGAGTGTTTCAATGGCTGTGCTATAGTCAATCCGTGATTGACAACACTGTTGTCTATTTATGTTTATCATCATTACTTTATGTGACAGATAGATATTGTTCCGTGTTATAGGCATAACAGACAAAATGCAGTATGTTGTGTAGCCCATGGAATGGATAAACTTTGCTAATTTTTTTCTGTCCATGCAGGAAGAAATCTGGGATGAAACAGATATAGACGTACATAGGAGGTGCTGTGAATTTTTTTTTTCCGTCTCAATCTCTCACTATTTCCCATAGCTCTTAAATGTTTAATGACTAACTGACTATGAAATGCATAATGAATTCGGCAGAATACGTGTTGCTGCTGTCGCAGCTGCTTCATCTGTGGCACGAGTTCCATTAGGCCAAAAGGTGATGGGTCACAAGCCTGTAGTAAGTTGGAGCCATTTTTTTTCCTCTTTGAAAGTTTAAGCTTGGAATAGAAAGTTGATCATAACGTTGGGGCAGTTTTTTATTGCATGCCAAAGGTTAATTTATTTTGTTTGCTGCAAATAAATATGTGGACGTTTTATTCAAGTGAAAGATGGTTTTGAAATCATGGTAACATAAATACCTCGTGTGTTAGATTTAAGTTTGTAAATCAGGCTTTGTACCACTTTTTCTAGTTTCCGATCTAGATCTTTATGTGTGATTTCATCATCAAATTCATTTCATAAATTGTGTGAAACCTGGTAGATGGTTGTACTTGTAACCAAATACACCTTTTTGGTAACCATTCTAGTACTATCATGATTGCTGTGTGACAGATATCATGTGAACGTTTAGATATCTTATATTGAAATAATCTTGTTTTCCTTCAGGTGAAAGTTTGACCAAGTTTGTGGATGGTGGTTCACATTGATACTGATGGAGCTTCCTGGACAAAAAAAGACGAAATTTTAACATACACTCTTCTACTATATGTTATAGCTATTGATCCATTTTGATGTTAGGATGATACAATACATCATGGAGATGTTGGTCACACTTAATTTTTTTTTTTTTTTGCGAAGAATCACACTTTTCTTAGTCTTTTTGTAAAATGCTGGTCTAGGATTTCTAATAGTTATCTTTGACACTTGGTTTCCTAAGCAATTTTGTTTGAATCAGCCATACTTCATGTCTAATCTCATGATTGAGTGCAAGTAGTTAATGCACTTTAGTTAAAGTCGTTTGGGTAGTACACAAGTTCAAAATAACTCGTTAGACTTTACTTACATTCCTCCCAACTTTAAATTACACATGCCCCTTTTCCCTAAAAAATAGAGGGTTAAAGACAAAATGAAATCTTACTTCATGGCTATCATAGTTTTTCATGGCTATAATAGTTATACTGCTTAACTGAGGTTCAAATTGATGTGTAAACTATTGTATCATGACTAACCTATTAAGATTTAGAGTTGAATATAATATCTACTGGGACCAAAATCTGGAAGAAGAAAA
>Ga0099826_10002496_pt1 | contig 11899 bp, 12 predicted proteins | sample Mtrugardesep15_FD_76830 | JGI IMG/M metagenome (GOLD analysis project Ga0099826, IMG submission 76830) | Root nodule microbial communities of legume samples collected from California, USA - M. trunc garden sep15 | ecosystem: Host-associated > Plants > Roots > Nodule | place: USA: California...
ACCTGTCATGAATTCCATGTCTACTTTTGGCCCTATTGTAACATTCATTGCATGTGAAAACAGAAAACCTCTTCCATTTCTTCCCTGAAATTATAAATGAACTTGGAATCACTAATTTGTTGCCTAAACATGTTATTATAAATAAATTGATCAAGTTCAAATCCAAAAGATCTAACATTCTTATAAAACTAGTTTGTTTTTCATTTGGGTTGTCAGAAAACAAGGGAATTGATTTTTTTTTTATTGGATAAAAATAATATAGAGATATTCACATGAGTTAACTCAGTTGGTAAAAATATTATATATTATATACAAGTGTCAGTATTCAAACTCTAGACACTCAACTTCCCCACATTTAAAATATGTGAGCTCTAGTAACTACGTTACTTGACCACAAAAAATAAAATAATAGAGAGATAAAAAAAAAGAAATTAATAATAAAATGAAAAAGTATGAGAGTGAATTATTTAAAATGGTTGTAGAAATGTTATTTTTCGAAAATAATGATAAGAAAAATACAAATCAAATGTAGGTGAACCACATGTTTATACTGTGTTCATCGAACATTATTCCAAATCTTAATAGAAAAAGATGTGAGAGTGTTCACCTGAAAGGTTTTTGAAATAACATCATCGTGAAGGGCGACATGGTTTCTACAATTAAAGCAAAAGTACAATCTTGTTCCAATCAAATTCTCCATTTCAAAGCTTTTATGAGCTCAAACCTTCACAAAAGTGGCTATAAAACTGGCAACAACAACACATACCAAACGCAGATAATCATAATCAATTCATCCTACATGAATATGAAAACATAAAAAATAAAAAAAATTGTAAACTTGAAATTGAATTATAGGTACATGCCTGTTCATGTATTGATTGTCTTCAAGATATCTCTTTTCCTGATTCAAGTTTTTAGTTTAGAGGATATTTGCTTGATTGGTACGGAACTGAGTAGTGTTGTCATCCACAAAATGTGCTTTTTTCTTTGCTCACTTTTCAAGTTAAAAGAGATTATTATTTATGACCAATGAATAATCATCTGATTTACTATTTAAATTGTATTAACAAATGATAAATTACGTACCAGCTAAATAAAATGGTGATTTGGGAAATGAATTATTAGAGATTGTTCCTTCAAAAGAAAAAAAAGGTTTTCTACGCATGTGTATAGCATTTACTATATTTTATAATTTACATTAGGTGTAGTGTAAGTTTAAGTCGTTCGTTCATTCATATTCATACCCTCCACCTTCTATTTTTTTTTACTTTCTTAAGTTGTGGGAATTTTCCCCTAAAAAAAAAGTCGTGGGTGTGATCCATGAATCGCTCTTAATTTTTTAAGTTAAAGTCAGAAATGTAAACTAAAAATTGAGAAATTTTAAATGGACTAAATTAAAATAAATAAAATGGATATTTTATACGGATTAAAAATGTCATTAATATTTTTTTGCGTTGTGTTATTTGAACAACTATTTCAATGACAACTTATGAGACAACCATTTATTTACAAAGAAAATGAGGTATTAATACAAAAACCAAAGCAATAGAGAGAAAAAGTAGTCTAAAAGTACTAGCACAACTGACAAATGCCGAAATTGCAAGGCCGGACGCCGTGACCCAGATTCGAACCCGTGACTTCACAGTTGTGTGTGAATTTTATTTCAGTGGATTACCACTTCATCTAAGACAAAAAAAAAAAGAGAAAAAAAGTAATAACATTATGTAAGTATGAGAGAGAGAATTGTCACAAAATTGTCAAAAAAAATGATTGATCATCTTCGTAAATGGTTCACAGTAACTCAATAATTGAAATTATTAGAAATTTTAACGACAATTGACAATAGGAAAATGTTAACTAGTGCCCCAGACACTGGTTAAAGACCTTAAATAGTAACTTTTTTATAATAGTGTGTATAATTATTACATTGGAAATTGAAAACTTTTAAATTTTGAAAGAATAATTACTTAATTTAGCATGCTTAAAGAGTGTCCCGGAAGCATTTGTTAACAAAACCCTTACCAATATTATTCAAAAATAAAAACTCAAGGGCTAAGTGAGCGACTTAATTGATATGGTTAAATACGAGTTTCTTATTTATTTCGCATTCTTTAAATTAAATTGGTATCATTTAAATCACTATTTCAATTTATAAGATAAGGAACGTGATTAACATCTACTACAAATAAATGGCGTATGTCATCTTAAAGTTTTAAACATTTTTTAGGTACCGATCCATGGTAAACCATTTAGGAAGGTGGTTCATATTTCAATATCTATTTGTTTTAGTCTCTCACAACTCACAAGAAACTAACCACATATAAGTTCATTCAAAATCAGTTTTAATTGTAACCAAAAAAAATAATCAGTTTTAATCTCCGTTGAACCAAACACTACAAATATCACACATAAATCCATAAGAGAAACACGTCAAATAACATTAACTAAATTTAAATAAATGATTAAATTGAAATTGAACATGTAGGATACATGCACGTGTACACAAAAGACACCAAGACAAGAGATACTACAAATTTTCCCCGACAATTTTAGACTCCTCAAGCATGTATTTGCCTTCCTTGTAAACCTTATTGCAGTGACAACAATAGACATCAGCAATTGTATAAAGACCTGTCATAAGTTCCTTGTCTTCTTTTGGCCCTACTTTAACATTCATTGCATGTGAAGACAGAAAAACTCTCCATTTCTTGCCTGAAATTATTAATAAACTTCGTATCACCAATTTACTGCACGAACATGTTATTATAAAAATAAAAAATAAACAATTCAAATCCATAAGATCTTAGTGGATATTTAGATTTGTGTTGAGTTTGACATATTCATGATGTGTTATTATTATATTGACAAAAGTTACATTTTAGAGCTTTAACAAAATCATTATATCATTGTGATTTGAGTAAATAGGCAATTACCTTCTGAAATTGTAAGTTTCGTCAGTTACCCATTTGAAATTAACCAAACTTTAATTACCACTTTGAAATTGCACAACGTTAATCAATTTAGCCCTGAAACTTTTTTTTCTTATCCTTAAAAGTGACTGCATTATCACTGAATTGTGGAACATATTAGCTAAGTTTTGACCGTATACAACCATATATGTTCTCTGAAACGATCAACTTAACCATGTATTAGAGCCTATTGATATGAAAGTCAACGTAACAAAGTACAACCACACCTCTCAGATTGAAAATTAATGCATACATACATAATGAAGCATATGAATGACATATGATTGACATAACCAACAAGTCAAAATATATGACTTTGTTATTGCTAATTTTAACCACACCAAAAATTTATACTTCCTTGAGCACTGGACACTCTACACAAACACACTTCTCTTACTTTCAAGAAAAAAATACATAAATTTGTTACTTCTCTAACTTTATAAAAGATCTTGAAAGAATCATAGTCTTCTTCCCCCCGTTAGGATTGAAAAGAATGGTAATAATATTATATTATGTATATTTCATTATGTTTTTTTAAGAGAATAAAAAAAACATGATAGCCATCATCCTTTTGATCTCTAATGGGGTGAAAGACAACTTGAAAAAGAAAAAACAACATATGATGTTGGAACAAAGAAATGTTTTTATGTTTGTTTTGTAAATATTCTTGAGTTTTGAACATTATTGTAGGGTTTACCATGCCAATTTGTTCTACCATACTGCCAATATATGGTTGTATACCGTCAAAACTTAGCTAATATGCTCCACAATTCAGTGATAATGCAGTCACTTTTAAGGATAAGAAAAAAAACATAAATTTTCAAGTTCAGGGGGCAATTCGCACATAAATGCAAAACTTCAGGGAGTATTTGCAAAACGCCATGTTGCCTAACAGAAGAATTTGACGGAGGGGGTAAAATGATTAACATTGTGCAATTTCATGGGGGTAATTGAAGTTTTGTTAATTTCAAGGGAGTAATAGACGAAACTGACAATTTCGAGGGATAATTGTCTATTTACTCATTGTGATTTTGTCAAACTCAGATTAATTTTAAGCATATGTTATCGTGCTTATAAAAGTAATTTGCACACATTCATGTAAAGATAGTCTAGTCTTAACCTAAACAAGTAAATTAAGTGTGTTTGGTTCTATGATTGCCCAAAACTGATTTTGTGAAGAGGTGTTAGAAACACACTATTTTTAAAATTTACTCTTTTATTTGGAGAAATCCTTATGAATCTTCCATCGCTCTATATGAGACCAATTTCTTCAATGTGACAAATGTATTTATTTCATACAATAAAAGAATAAATATTGAAAAAGGAGTGTCCGTGACACTCCTTTTATTTCATATTTGAAAATGTTCACATGAAAGTTAATTGAACAATAAATATGATTGTAAAATGTATGCCTGACGACAAAAACTATGAAACTAATTTAATGTTAGTAGCAATTCTAATCGAGAACGTACTCCAAGCTTATAAAAATTAGCGTGTTTAATTCTACGATGACAAAATTTGATTTTGAAAGAATTGATTTTGGTGAAATGTAAGTTAAATTTAGGCTTAATTGCAGTTTTAACCTCCTAACTTTTACAAAGTTACGATTTTGGCCCCCTAAGAAAAAAAATACAAAACGGCCCCTTAAGTTGTGCATTTGCAGCAGTTTTGGCCCCCAAGGCCAAAAAAAATAAAAAAAAGTAAACACGTGGCACCTCACTTATGGTGCCACGTCAGCGTAGACCGAATCAAAATTGGCATTGGGGGCCAAAACTGCCACAGATGCAAAACTTATGAGGCCGTTTTGTAAATTTTTTTCTTAGGGGGTCAAAATCACAACTTTGTGAAAGTTAGGGGGTTAAAATTGCAATTAAGCCTTAAATGTAAAATCATTTATGTTTGTATACGTTTATATAAAAGAGTTAAACAATAAATTTAAGTCTAAAAATTAATTCTTAAGACAAAACTTAAAATTAAAATTAATTTAACTTGAAAATATCCCAAAATATCAAAAATTTCAACACCAAATCAAATTTGCCTCCTCAGAAAAGAAACCTAACGATGCACTAAAATTCTTCCAAATCCAGTAATCATATGATAGTATATTATGTTTATTTAATTTGGTCTATGATGGAAGGGTAATCTCAAATATGAATAGATAAAATAAAAGTGAGAATGATCACCTGAAAGGTTTTTGAAATCAAATCATATCATGAATAGCAACATGGTTTCTACGATTAAAAAGCAAAATACAATATGGGTTCACTCAAATTCTCCATTTCAAAGTCTTTCTCCACTCAACCCACACCTCCCTCTAGAATTTAATTAAGTAATTTTGCGCAGTCTAATAGACTCTAATTTTTTTTATTAGGACCCAAATTTCACACTTACTTTTTGAGGTTTAGGACGGTCGTCCTCTTCATTTGCCTCAGAGACAGCCATGTGGCGAGTCAATCCACACTCACATTATCCATTGTCGAGTATGATTAAAAAGGACATGTCAATTCAAATCTACAAGCTTTTGGATCCGCTACACTAAGATGGATGAGCTATCATTCATTTTAACACTCCATGGCAATTAAAGTTTTGGAATCATTTGCCATCGGGAATTCTATGGAGACCACCTCATCCAATAAGATTTAAAGACTCTTTATAAGTTTCATCATCATTCAACTTAGTCCACCCCTCTCGAGATATTTTCCAGCTAATGAAAATGGTGGAAAAATAAAATGGGGGTGAGTATTAAGGTCCACATCTTTAGACATATTAAGAATAATAAAAAATAAAAGTTGGATCGATCTGACGGTGAAAATGTTCGTAAAAAATATAGCTTTATTCCCCATGTTCATAAGTTGTTTAATAACGTTGAGCAAAATATTATCATTATTAAGACTTTGATTTATTGTATGTTTTTATATTGGTATAACATTTCATAATTAGTTTTATTATTTAGATTGTAATAATAACTTTCAAAAAAAGAAAGAATTAGGGGCTCAAGTTTTTAACTTGGTTGATTATATTGATTGAATTTTTTTAAAGAAATTATGATAAGTTTGACAAAAAAAATATCGGAATTTCAATAAAATCATGATTTTTTTTTTAAAGAAATAAAATCATGATGTTATTGAAATTTTGTGAAACTCATTGTGATTTTAAACATAAAACATTTAAATATAAGATTCAAACATTAAAAGAGTTCCACAATGATAAGTATTTTTTAGCATGAAAATATTGCAATAATTCATCATAAGATTCTTTATTTTATTTTTTCAACTCAAAGATGACCTATTTTAGTTTAGCAAAGTCAATTCTAAGGGCCACATAATTATGACCGAGGATGCACAACATGCATTTGAGAAAAATAAGTTACAGTTCTTCAAACCATAAACTAGTAGCTTAGATCATTTGTTCTTCACTACAGGTTGTTGCTCTTAAATATTGTTGCCACCATTACCACCAATACCGTCAAAACAGGGCTCCTCAGCAATGGTGTTGGAAATAGTGTGACTATTAGCCATAGGTGTTGGAACGTCATGATTATGTCTTCCTTCATACGTTGTTATGACATCTTTAGGATCCATCCAAGCTCTCTCTACACGCTTTCGAATGCTACAACCAGGTGTCGTACATTTGTAATAGCTCCTAAACATTATACAGGCAAACATCAATGTTTAAACATAATCCTTTCCTAGAAGAAAACAATGATGAAAAATGAGAGTTGCTATACGGTACGACAAGTTAACACACGAATTTGCACGACACCCTCAACTAAAGGTGGTATTCTCTTTTAATGGGTGTTGCCTTACAATATTTTATAATAAAACATAAATTTGGTTATTATATAACCGTCTAGAGATGACAAACTGTGATATACATTCTTCTTTGCTACAACACATGACAATCAATGGAGATCAGCAACACACAAAGCTATAGTGATGAGGAGAAATGTGTTTTGTGTTTTTTTTATAGACAAACGCATATTTTAGACTACTATGATCATTTGAAGTAAAAACATAATTAAAAAAGTACTCAAACAACAACTTAAAATTCATTTGTGCAATGGTGACGAATTTTTTTTGTCGTGTCATTTAGCCTTTTCCATGAAAAATTAATTAAAACAAAGAATACATGAAATCCATGGGCGTGGGTCGACCCACGGACCTGGTGACTCAAACCAACCAAATCCACTAATTACATAAAAATATAATTTACCCCTCTAACTCAATCCAACCCACAAAGTTCAATTTCGGGTATTATTTTTAAGTTTTTGAACTCGTGGAGCCGCTGCCCATACTTTTTTTTGTTTGACTCAACTCATTAGTATTGATTTATTATATTATTATATCATTTGAAGTCAAAAAATTTAAGAAAAGTATATGTCTATATTTTATCTGAGCTCAATTTCTACCAAAAACAATTTTGAGTTCAACCTAACCTTAATTTCATTTAGAACAGATTCTATCAAAATTATATTTTTTATTTTAGAAACACAATCCGCGAACCCAACTCGTTCACAACTAGGATGATATGGTTCAGGTTTGATAGTGAAAATGTGGGTTTGATGATGAACCCAACCCATTGAAAGTTAAACGGGTTGGGTAACTAGTTTAGTCAAGCCCGATCCAACCCAACTCGTGTACACCCCTATTTGGGGGAACTCGATTTCGATTCTTGGGTAGATCAATTATTGGCCATGATATACTTCCCCCATGGCCGACTCAAATTATCAGGTCCCCTTCCCTTGGAATCTAAAGGGTAAAACAAAAACCACGGAATTTGATCCCAAAATTCGACAAATTATAAAGCGCATGCATTACCTTTTACATATGTTCAACTTAGGGTTTCAAATTACTACTTGTGTTTAAATTTTACAGGTCAATTTAAAAGATTATCCATGAATTATAGTATAGGGAAAATCCCTCTGCACCCCCTTGTCAGCTGACGAGACATGTCCACTTATTAATAAACTATATGGATCTCATGTCAGGGCACTAGTAAAACATATTGCTTACAATAGTATAATCCTACTAATGAATGTGAATAGTTGTACTCATTTTTTGGTAACAAATCTTAGACTATAAAAACAACTATAACATTCATGGATAATTCAATAGATCAAATTAAAGTGTGAAGGAGAAGAAATATCACCTAGGATTAGGGTTTCCTCTGCCAAACCGTTGCCCGTATTTTCTCCAATTATACCCATCGTCTAAGACATCAATCTCACTAGTTGTTCTTATGATCTTTCTGGGCTCTCTGGGAGACCTATATGAAGAAGCTATTTGATTTAAGACCGCGATCTCTGTATTTCTGCAAGATCACAACAATAGCAAGATTACATAAAAGAAAAGGATTATCTACTATAAACATATATGTGTTTACAATAAAAACCTACCTCCTTTTGGGGCCAGGTTCAACTCCAATTTCATCACCACCTTGTTCTTCATTGTCGCTTGGTTCCATCTTACACACAATGTTTGTAGCTATCCTTTGATAAGACAAACCACCATTCCCTTTATATATTTGAATTGTCATTTGAGGTTATGGTAAGTAACCGGTCCAAAACAGTTGACCATCGAGGTCAAACTTATATATTATAAATTAATATTTATATAAAAATAACATAAAAGATAAGATAGCACTACTGAAAAAATTAATTAGCAATAGAAATTTAGAGAGTGAAATTATAAAACCTCTCTAAGGCCTTGTTTGCGAGCTTAGAGGAAAAGGGAGGGTAGCATTCTAGAAAAAAGTAAGGAGTAAGTGGAAGAAATAGAGGACATTGGTTGGTGAAGGCTTTGGTGGGTTCATTTTTCTTCATAATACAAAATCCTCCACATTTAAGGGAACTCATAAATTTTATTGGAGGAGAGTTTTAGGGAGTTTTGGAAGGTTTATATGAATTTTTCAAATTTAATATATGTTGTTGTAATATTCTTAAATTAAAAAATATATTAATCTTAAGTATTAATTTATCATTCTCTAATAAAATACTCTTTCAAAAAATTTGACAGAGTTCTCTATTTTCCCCTATATTTCTCACCCAATTAAATTTTCTTCTTCTTCTTTCTTCTAAACTCTCAAACAAATCATAAATGTTTTGCTAAATTTAGTGATGAGGATTAGAGAGGATTTTTCTTTTTTATAATTTGCGTCAATAACTATATTTTCTTTCAAAGACCGTCAATAATTTACGTTGTTAGTTTCATGACTGTCAATAATTTGCGTTGTTAGTTGTATTTTAGCTGTATATGATGACATTTTTTTGGAGCAAATACATGATGACTTTATTATCATTATTATTAAGTTAAAATTTAGATATTGAAAATAATTTATCTCTGGTTCTTCATATTTAATTAAATTTTGTTGACATTTTTAGTACTATATAAATTTTATTACTTCATGTGTATGATCAAACAAGGACTCGTTGTCCTCGTGAGCTAAATTCAGTTGGTAGGGATAATGCATAATATATATAAGGTCCAGTGTTTGAACTCCGAACACCAAACAAAAATAAAAAGACTCGTTATTTTATTTTCAGATAATTGTATACTTAATTTTTCACAAATGCAATTTTCAATAAATTTAAGTGGGGATAATACTTATTTTTAATCTACAAAGTGAGAAAATTATTCAAAGACTAATACCATCTTTGTTCCTAAATAATGACCTAATTGATTTTTTTTCTTTGTGCTTTCTTATAAAGCCTCTTTCAAATATATAAGTACGCTAATAGTTTTTTTTTATCAACATACCCATAGTTATGTTACATATATTTATGTCGATAGTAATAAATATTCTTAGACAAACATAATCTAATTTTCTCTTTTTATGGGTAAACTTGTAAAACTATAATTAGAGATGATATTCATGTGTTGAAATTTTTTATTTATACTAGCGAAAGACGGACATTTTATGTCCATCTCTCCGCTTTTTTTATTACGCTAACGTTTGAAAATTATGAACGATATTTTTTTATGAAATTTTGATTTTGATTAAAAGTAAAAATATGTTTTTTTTAATGACACGAACAACAATATTTATTATAGAAAAAGTTGTTTAAGAGTATAATTGGTATAATGAAAAAATAAGTATAATTTTTTTTTTTGAAGGAAATTAAGTATAAATATATTCATCTAGTTTGTTATACTTTTTAGATGATAAAGGAAAAAAAAAAGATATACATGTATTCATATTGTGTTTGTTACATTTGTTTTAATATTTAAATTTATTTTTATCTATTTGTTACATATTTGATACATGTGTTACTTGTATTTAAAATTAAGAATATTTTTAGAAAGAAAAGTTCAACTCAAAAGTGTGCTGAAAGGGATAGTTTCCTTTATACATAGTATAGATATAGTATAGATTTACTTAAAAACTAGGTTATGAATTAGATTTATTTTGACCGAAAGTTTATGAATAAATTATTAGAAATTAAATATATTAAAATTATGAATAACTCCCTAAAAATAATAATTATGAATTAGATTTATTTTGACCGAAAGTTTATGAATAAATTATTAGAAATGAAATATATTAAAATAAATAAAATATAGTAAATATAAAATGTAGTCAAATAGTATATTTATGTTGAGAAGACCAGAAACTGTACTTCTAGTGGTCCCACCGGAAGAGATCAAAATCATACTTGTATGGATAGGTATCATTATTTATCCTTATTTATTAATTTTGTTAAGTCTTAACTTAATTTTTTTCCTCCACTAATCTATTATTAGGTTTGCAACAACTCTATCTTATAATTTTGGCTCTAAATTTGCATCATATATGTTTTTCATTTCTCTATCTAATAACCGTGAATATTTTTCAAAGCAAAAATTTAGTAGATATTTTAATCCTTATTTATTAATTTTGTTAAGTATGGAGCAACTTAACCTACTTTTTTCCCTCCATTAATCCCTTGTTAGGTTTGCAACAACTCTATCCTAAAACTTTGACTCTAAATTTGCATCATTAAATGTTAATCCTTATTTATTAATCTCTTATTCATAAACCTAACTCTGTTGCCTTAATTTTAACCTAAAATTTTTGTCAAATTTCCCTCCTCCTAAACCTAACCGTGATTTCCAAATTAATGCATCTCTTATCTCTTCTCTTATTCATAAACCTAACTCTGTTGCTCTAATTTTAACCTAAAATTTTTGCCAAATTTCCCTCCTCCTAAACCTAACCGTGATTTCATAAATTAATGCATCTCTTATCTCTTCTCTTATTCATAAACCTAACTCTGTTGCCCTAATTTTAAGCTAAATTTTTTGTCAAATTTCCCTCCTCCTAAACCTAACCGTGATTTCCTAAATTAATGCATCTCTTATCTCTTATTCGTAAACTTAACTTTGTTGCCCTAATTTTAACCTAAAATTTTTGCCAAATTTCCCTCCTCCTAAACCTAACCGTGATTTCCTAAATTAATGCATCTCTTATCTCTTCTCTTATTCATAAACCTAACTTTGTTGCCCTAATTTTAACCTAAATTTTTTGCCAGATTTCCTAAATTAATCCACTACTCTGATTCAATCAACTAAGAGATTTCATCCTCATCTAATTTTTTTTTGTTGCAGACAATGTACTCCGCTTCCTCTATTTCTGGAAGCAAAAAATCCAAAACCTAATTTCTATGATTGAATCAAGTAGTGGATTTCATCCACATTTCTTGCCTAATTAGTTGCAGGTGATATACACCTCTTCAAGATTGTTTTTGCCATGACCACTTTATTTTATTCAAATATTAAGTCAGACTTTAGAAGTCATTAATTCTGCGCCCCCTCCCTATTTACACGCCAATTATAAAGTCAAACCAAGTGCCCCAGAAAAATAATAATTTCATATTTTCTGTATTAATCTTTATCCTAAAATATTGGGCATTTCCTAATTTTATTCCACTTCAAGTACATCAGTTTTAGAATTAT
>Ga0099826_10002497_pt1 | contig 11898 bp, 5 predicted proteins | sample Mtrugardesep15_FD_76830 | JGI IMG/M metagenome (GOLD analysis project Ga0099826, IMG submission 76830) | Root nodule microbial communities of legume samples collected from California, USA - M. trunc garden sep15 | ecosystem: Host-associated > Plants > Roots > Nodule | place: USA: California...
GCAAACAACATCTGCTGTGTGTAAGTTGTTATGAATGTCTTTAAAGCAATCACCAAAGTGTTGTTCTATTAGGAAATTATAGTCTTTCTCTTGTTTTTGTCATTATTTTCTCTACCTAATTATCATTTGAAGGTGGGAATTTGGAATTTGTTCCTTGGCTATTTTGCATTCGTTGATTTAATTAATTTTCTTATCTTTAGGTATATAACTTACTCAAAAGAATCTGAAGCAGTTCGATGTATTCAATCAGTTCATTTTTTTGTATTAGAAGGTAGATCATTGAGGTAAGTATATACCATTTTGATTGGGCTGTTACTTGCGAGGTTTTCATGATTTTGTGATGATGGGTGATTATTTTCATTTGCAGGGCTTGTTTTGGAACCACAAAGTATTGTCATGCATGGCTCAGAAATGTGGTAAAATAGACACTATAAGCTGAATTTACGAATATTTTATCACACATAACTACATCTTTGTGCTACTATGTTAGAAACTGCATTAAACTTCGTAGAATGGGTATATCTATAGTATTATTCCGGAAATAATTCTGGTACCTGTAGGAAGCAGTGCCGAAATCGTAGATTTACAAGAGCGTTAATGTCTAAAACTGAAAAGATAACACAGGTTATTTGATGAACCCTTCACTCTGCTTTACTGACTTGTAGGACTACTCATTTCTGGCCATTTTTTTCTCCCTAACTCATTTTTTATTTAGCTATAGAGGTCAACTATGCCCCCAGCCCGGATTCCCTTTTTGTTTTGTCACCTGAACCACTAAATTATTTCCTTACGTAAATCACTAGGTGTATCTTGGTTGTTTCACATGCAATCTGCTACTGCTACTTAATTATTCAGTTCTCCCTGATTTCCTTTCCGCTGTATCCTAATATAGACCATAGTAATAGGTTCCTCACATACTATATAAATTATCTTGCTGGTCCAGCCTTGCAGCAATAGGGACTGTTTGTATCTACACGATCATGGTGCTCACGAAGATAGCTTTACCAAAGATGAATTAGTATTAGCATTTGCAAGGTATGATTGGTTCTCAACTCATGTACACTGTCTCTCCATTTTGATTGAACTTTTGAATTTGCTGTCGTGCTTATATAAACCTCAGCTAGTTGTTGTCTTTTGACCATATAGTGTATTCATTTGGTAGTTCAAATTTTAATGGTTACACATCAATGCCTTTTTACTTCTCTGGCGTTGGATCCTCTCAAGTTTGATGGCTTTCAGTTTTCATATAGTAAAAAAAACCTACATCCTGCATAACATAGTCTTTTAGGTATCTCCATAATTTCCACAAATATGTCAAACAAGTATGGGTATGTCATGGTTCATTAGTATTTTTACCTTCCTTCTGTATGGCCTCTTTTTATTTGTCTTGGATTGCATTCTCTTCCTTCTAGTTAGACATACACTTATTTTTTAGTATGCTATTCTATGTTTATGGTGATTGTTATATCTTCTTTGATAGTAGTTTTGGTTTTGTCTTTTGTGTGTTAAAGGAGTAGGGTCCTACAAATCATTGGTGCTACAAATAATTTGAATCGTCCTTCAGGGAGTGTTTTACCTCCACCACCAGATGATCCTAAACATGTGTCATCAGCCACCAAAGTAGTGTCCAAAAGTTCTTTAGATGTAAGTATTAATGAACATTACTTCTGTGGTATACTTATTTATTGTGGGTGAAATACTTCATTTTTCTACTATTTTGTTTTTTTAGGCAGTGAACTGACATTTTTATTTAACTCACTTGTCTGTTATCCATCTTGACAATTAAGAACCAGATTAAAGAATCCTGTTCAAGCAATGGAGCTGCCAATTCAACAGCACTTCCTGCTGCCAACTCTTGGTAATGAATTTATGAATGTTTGGTATGATCGCATTAATTTGTTTTGCATGGCAGTACGCCTGCTATTTTCATGGTGGTCACAGCATCTACTGTTTTTTCTTTAAAAAAATAGTGTAGTAGCCACATGCTTCTGCTTTAGGCTGCACCACCAGCTATATTTTTATGGCAGTTTAGCTAGCCACCATGAAATAACATAATCCACTTCTAGCATTTTTTTAGTTTGAACGCTGACTTTTTGCTATATTGTACCAGGGCAAGGTGTGTATCTGGCACTCTTCCAAAGGATACTAGTTCATCTTCATCACGTGCTGGTAATCTGGTCAATAGAAAGATTGAAGCATCTATTGATTCCCAAGCCCTGCCAGGGGTTGCTTGCACCGAAAGGTCTATTCTTGATACAAAAAAATCAGGGGAAGTTAAAGACAGCTCTGACGTGCATTCCACCAATAGTGTATCTGTACCTTTAGAGTTGAACAAACATCACATTGGTGGAAATTCTCAAACATGTGAGTCAATTGTTATCAATGAGGTTACTGTGAAGAAACTTTCTGGCATTATTTTATCTAACTGTGAAACTTATTCGGCAGCTTCCGTGGGCCTTGGTCAAGAAAAGGTTGCACCTTCTGTGAGTACAAGCTTCCCGGAGATCACCGGACCACATGATTTGAATACTAACAAGGCAGTTTCAAATCGGGATGTGCATGGCTCATGTTTGGAGTTATCATCTGTTAGCATCAACAGTCATCTTGAAGATTCATATTTCACTCGGGATTCGGACAGAATACTTTTTACTCCTAACTCGACCGATTCCTCTTTAGGGAAGCATTTGCATCAAGATAATGAGTATTGTAAAGATCATTCAACCACACCAGCTTTTTGGGAAGATATAATTGTGGATGATATGCTAAACAAAGACTGTGATCAACAACAACACTGCAAAGGCAGCGATAATTTAGCATCCAGGCATTATTCACCTCATTGTCCTCAGAATCTAAGCCAATCAAGCCATCATCTGAAGCAGGAAAATCAAATTTGTAACCAGAATCATTTGGGGAAGCCTTCTGAATATTTTACTGAACCCTTGGGGGCAGGATTGGAGAAGACCGTGAAGAGTGAGGGTACTGGTTCAGATGTTGATAACAAGGTTTCTTCAGATGTCGGAGAAAACAACATTATATCTAACATTTTGTCTTTGGAACTAGATGCATGGGAAGATTCAATAGTTAAGTTGTTGGATGAAAGTGATGAGCCATACACATCCTTCAAAGCACCTGCTTTGCGCAAAATCCAAGACAATAATCAGTCCAGGTTTTCCTTTGCCAGACAAAATGATTCCTTGAATAAAACCTCTGATTTGCAGCAATCATTTGGGGTTGCTGGACATGATCCTAAAGGGAATTATGCATCTGGTGGTTGTAATGGAAACAAAGACATGTTCGCTGTAAAACACCCATACGCTTTCCCATCAAGCAATTCTATGCTATCAGATAAATTTGATGGAAGTCTGTCTTTGGCGCCCTCTAAATTTTCCAGTGAGTCTTTTTTTTTTGTTGAAGAATTTTCCAGTGTGTTAAATCAGTAACATACTTGAGTACTTCATCTTTGAGTATGGAGGATAAGTGTTTTCCTTCCAATCAGGTTTTCTCTGTTGTCATAGTTGCTTCCACTTTATTGAGTTTATACGTTATATGCATATATCATGATGCCAGTTTTCTTGTGGCATCCTGCTTGCTCAGTTAATTGGATTTTTCCTTAAAAATCCGGATAATCTCTTCTCACCTTTATCTTTCCCGTTCACTTAATTGATGGAAAAAATGGTAATTTGAGCACTTGACACACATTCATAGTCGATGGCTTTGTTTTTAGTGATTAGTTTTTTTTTTTTCAGAGGTAGTCATTCATTGTTAATAAGCAGCTATGACATACTTTTGGATTTAATATTAATTTAGTGCTTCTATAGTATTTAACAAAATTTGTTGTTCATATGATTTCTGTTATTTGCTTGTGAATGGTATTTTTTTTTTCGTACTGTTTTATTTTATTGTGGTCGTTATTCCTGTATATATGTTCTGGATGTCTTTTTGAAGTTATTTGGTTTTAATTGTAATCAACAATGTTGCAATCTTTGGTAAAAAAAGAGAATGCTGCAATCAGAATAGTGGTGTGCATGAACTTTAGCTTACGGCGATTGTGAATTAAGGAGCTATGCTTTAAAACTAGCCAATTAAGGACCTCAACTATACAGTGCTAACCTATTAAAAAGTGCAACTATAATATAAAGAACATATGGATAAATTTATCAATTGAAAATATTATTTTTTTTATCATAAATGTCATGTGTTTCAGTCATGCTATTAATTATTTTGTATATAATGCATCTTTAATAAAGCCGAGGTTCTTAGTTGGTAATAGTAGAAGTTTTGTCCCTTGGTGTATCATGAAATGTTTACGACTAAATCTGAAATAATACTTTACTCCTGTGTCTGTGACATATCAAGTCTCTTTTTAACATGATATACTTCATCGTTGATGATTTTTCGTCTCTGTTGAAATAAGTTTTGAACAAACTGATATTTTTCCTGTCTTTCATCAGTGGCAAAGGCTCATGCTTCAAGTCCACCTGGGTTTGCAATGTCAGACAGAATACCTCCTGGGTTTTCACGCGGGAGAGTAGAACAGAGTTGTAATAGTTCTGGTATAACTCTTCATGGTTTAGCAATTACTTAACTTATTTTAACTTGTGTTTTTCTGCTTCTTAGCTACATCTTGTACATGTTATAGAGAAATTTCTCATAAACCTTTTATTTTCCAGTTGAACATTTGCAGCCACAGTATGCTCCTCCATCTGTAAATATCAGCAGGATAGGAAATGTTGAGTTCAAGAATCCTATGGTATTGGATCCTAGTAGGGGAATAGTGGAAGAAAGGCTGAATAGTACACCTTTTAACCTGGGGCAAACCTTACTTCCTCAATTCAGTCGCAATGAAGACGATGCTAGACTTAAGCTGTTAATACAACAACAATCTACAGCTTCACAGAATTTAAGACTTTCAGATCATATTGGAAATAGGTTTTCACCTCAAAGTGATGGTTATAGAACTAATTCGAGGTTTCTCGATCAATTTCAGTCTAACACACCATTTTCTGAACAATTGCATTCTCAACAGTTCAGTAGTAATATTCTTGGTTCAAATAACCAGTGGGGAAGTTGGAATGATTCCAATTATTTCAGTGGCCTGTCTATGTCTGAAGTATTGAATAATGAAATAGGGGGATACAACAATTTCATGCCTAGTTACGAGAATATCAAGTTTAAGCACCTGAATTGACTGAACAACTAATATTCATGGTGGAGATTGCGTCTCAACTATAATTCAATTTCCCTTCAATGCACTAATAGGCTCTCAGATGGAAGTGTGTGGATCAAACCTGTCTCAAAATGTTAAAAGATCCCTTTATGTGGCTGAAATTGTTTTTTACTATGGCAGTCTGGCTGTACCTTGAGACTTGTTTCAAATCTGTTTGGAATTTAAGTACCCTGAAATTCTGTCACAATTATGCCATCAAACGGTCAACGGCAATCCTCACCCGCTCTTGTTTGCTTAGCTTCACTGCCAAGCACTGGAATCTGGGTCCTATGCATTACGGTTGTCAGACATAACTGGCAAACGGTGTCAACTTTTTCTATGGGGTAAATGTCAGGAGAGCCGACCTTGGCGGTTATTATGGTGAGTTTTAAATTGGTAATTTCACAATATCATTAACTTGCATGTGTGCTAACATACATAGCAGGATGGAGCCAGCACTTGTGAAATCCACCTCTACTTTTCCTTTTGAAATCTCTGTCCTAAGATTGCTCCATATTTATACCTTAAATTTTGCCTTTTATATGATCAGTTTCTGATATAACTTGTTCGCTACTCTATTTTTGCAGTTAAACTGGGTTACAAGAAATTTGTCATGAAACGAAAGAAACTACAATTGAAGTTATAGGCCTTACTGGTGGGAAATTCATGCTATGAATGGTGAAATAGGTGATCTAGATTTGACGTTTTCTTCATGCCTGAAATTGTTTGTTCAGAATTTGTTTCCAAACTCGGTATTCTGTTATTCACTGATTAGCATATGCAACAAATATGACTTTAATTCTGTGGTATGTACAAAGTTAGTCTTGGTTTTACAGAAGTACCAACTTTTTACCAATTAGAGTTTAATATATATCTATATGAGAAGTGATCTGTTGATACTTAGGGTAAGTTGTCAATATTTGCACCAAATCGCAGTACTTAAAAATTTACCAATCCTTGATCAATTTTGTTTACCAATCCTGTGCCTTCTAATGATCAAATAAAATAAATTTTAAAAAAGGGTTACTGGCCTCTTTTTGAACGTATAACAGCTTAACCCAAAAATATTAGAATTATTAAATACTAGTCAATCCGTGTATGCAAGCTGCCATTGGTTTTCTCCTATCTCAGTGTATGGTAATCAGTGGTTGTCTTATAGGATGCTGTTAATGTAGTAGTTCTAGCAGGAAAAAACAAGCAGAGCTATAACAATCAGGACATGAAACTTTTTTAGTTTAGCAGAAAAGCATGAATCTATGAAGTTCTACAATGTGGCAGAGCTTTTCTTTATCTGTAGCAATAACCCGTTCAAATTCCATTACGCATTGTAGTAAAAGTTTAAATCTTATTTTTTTTCTCCTTTATTTCTTTGCTGCCATATATAGTATTGAGTATTAGCGGAGGGACAACCACTTATTGTTTTTTTACCTCAATATCTTACTCACGTATCATCCATTCAAATGGACAAAAAAATAAAAAATACACATCATGATTCATGAGTATGTCGTAATACATTAAGCATCAATTTCTTAATCTCTTTGAAGAAGCTACTGGCATCTCACGACTTTTGATTATTTTAGCGTTTTTGATTTGGGAAAATATGATGAAGAAGCTATTGGCAAAATTGATAAATTCCCATGCTCTCTGGAGCAGTTATCATCGATTTGTTCAACACCATACCCATGTTTCATCCAGTCAAGTGAAAAAAATATATAATAAATCAACACAACACATCAAAGGTATACTATAATACATTAAACATCAATTTTGAATCTCTCTGAATAAGATACTGGTATCACGTAGCTTCTGATTATTCTAGGATTTTTTTTTGGAAAATATGAAGCACCTGTTTCACCGATACAAACAGCCTGTTTATATCACTATCTAAACCCTTCCCTCCCAAATTATTCACTATTTTGTAATATATTTTAACCAAGATTGTCAAAACCCCGTTTTCACCTTAATAGTTGTTGGTAGATTGGTTCAATTTATTGGTTTGAAATCCAACAATTCATAAACATGAATAAGTTTAAAGAACACTAATGAAATTAGACAGAAAAGCGGTAAAAAAAATGATGTGCCTGTTTTTTTTTTACTTAAAAACCAATTGATAAAAAACATTTAATGGGTACTACAATTAAAGAACTTTTTTTGGAGATATAACTAAAGAACTTTTTTGTTTTGAATGAGTATTTAAAGAACTTAAAAGGCAGTAAAATATATTGGTAAGCTAGAAGGTTAGGTGCCTTTTAGTTTTTTTTGGTTACAAAAATTTAGGGTGAGAGGATGGTGTCTCAGTCCAAGGCAGAGAAGACCTTCGGACTCAAAGACCACTTACAAAGGTACATTTACCTTCCTCCAAAGACACTAGTGAGGCTCAAAACCGGGTTCTCTCGGATTTAAGATCTGTCTTTTTACCATTAGACTAAACCTTTGGAGTTGGTGCCCCTTTTAGTTAATTTTAACTTTTATTTAAATATATGTGAAATATTGTTGGGTACGGTCATGGGATGAATTTTAACGTTGGGGATCTAGTGCGGGTCATAAGATAAGACTTCCATCGGATGTCAACAAATCCTCTCAATATATTGTTAAAAAAATAATCCTCTCAACATATTTAGGAAAAAATGTAGATTTTATATTCTCAGGTTGGTCTTGGTAAATAAATATATACGTTGGGATTATAAATATTTATTTTGGTTTCCACGTTATTTGGTTTTCGTTCAATTCAATTAGATTATACATGAGACAGGTTAGACAAATATACAACCTTTTTTTTGGTACAAGCAAAATATAACAGAATACATGAAAAAAAATGTTAAAGAGAACGATTTATTTTCCAATGTATGTTGGTTCAGTTGGTGAAAATTTGACCCTTATTTTACAAGGAAGTCTGGCACCAACGTAAAAACTTTTTTGGTGGACAATATGTAACTTCTTATGTCAACACTTTATGAAGTTCGAGGTTTATGCCGATCTTGGTGAGCAATGAGACCAAACTCATCTAAATTTTCTTTTATAAATAAACTAATTTTTTTCATTATAAAAAAAACCCTTCATTACTGCCTTTGATTTCAGATTTATTGGATAATTGACTAGTCTTTTAGAATACGTCGTGTATGTCATGTCAAAATGATCTATTAATCTATGAATAGGTTATTTAACAACAGTTTAATCTCATGTAAGGGTTTGGCCATTTGTAATTGATGAATGCAATGAAATATAACACAAATAGTGAAATAACTTTGTATTGAATTCAATGAAAAACACAATACAAGAGAAATTGATCGAATACAATGTAAATTGACAACTTAAGAAACTAGTAGGAAGATAGAAAAAGACTAAGTCCAAAGACTTAAGCCATTACTCTCAAAGAGAGTGCCAAAGGGAGAGAGGAGAAACTTTCATCATTTTTTTCATACCCCTTAGTAATCATTCTTTCCTTATTTATGCACAATCACTACCACATGTCCATTTACCCAAACCAATTACACTTTGCCAAGTGTATTTTTCCATGTGTTATTTAGAATCATAACATCCCACCTATCATGTTTTTGTGAAAGATTATATATTTTGTCATAGATGCTTTCGTCGTAATGCATGTAAGTATCTTTCTTCATCCAACATTTAAAAAGTCACATATATATTTGTTTTCTTATTTTGTATGTGGATGATATTCTACTTGCAATTCCTCTCTAAAAACTTTGGTATGAAGGATATAGATGAGGCATCTTATATGTCATTGACATTAATATCCATAGATTAAGACCTCAAGGCATTTTGGGTTTATCACATACATGAACAAGGTTTTAAAGAGATTTCAAATGAAAATTTGTTCACCAATTGTTGCTCCCATTGTGAAGGGTGATACATTTAATTTGAACCAATGCCCTAAGAATAATTTTGGGAGGGAACAAATGAAGAAAAATCGTTATACTTATGTTGGAAGTCTTATGTATGCTCATATATGCAAAAGACACGACATTTCATTTGTTGTTGGAATCTAGGTATGGACCACTGGAAAGTTGTAAAGAAGGTGTTAAGGTACCTTCAAGGAACAAAAGATTATATGTTCATTTATAAGTAGATAGAGAATCTAGATGTGATCTACTATTCAGGTTTTGACTTTATTGGTCAGTGGAGTAATTTCAAGGAGAAGTATTACTTTGGTTGCTACTTCTACTATGGAAGATGGGTTTGTCTCCTGTTTTGAGGCTAATTCTCAGTGTATGGCCTAAGAGTTTTATTTTCTGGCTTAGAATCATAGTTTATATCTCCAGGCCTTTGAATTTTTTTTGTGATAATTCAACTGCTCTCTTTATGGCTAAGAACTACAAAAGTGAAAGTCGAATCAAATATATCAACATTAAGTAGTTATCCATTAGAGAAAGAATTAAAGATAAAATAGTGGTCATTGAACACATTAGTAGTGACTTAATGACCACCGATCCCTTAACTTAGGGAATGTCACCCCTGAAATTCACGGATCGTCTAGAGAAAATGGAACTTGGTTCCTCTTTATGATTGTTTACATACAATTTATTACTAAAACTCTTATAGTGTGATGTTTTCTCATATTCATGTGCACTCTAGTTTTTGAAAATATATATTTCATTTGGACCAAGAATAAACGTATGGTTTATTTATTTGATTTTTGTGACCACATTACGTATACTGTATACACTTGTGAAACTAAAAACGTCAGATGATAATACTCACTTTCAGAAGAACTACCGCTATTATTCACGTGTTTGTTTTTTAAGGAAGTTATTTGATGACTCGTTGTCGTTTAGGTCAATATTAGATCCTATGAACCAAGTGGGATGATGTTATAATAAAACGGTTTTTCCTTTATGTTCATTGCTAGCAGAAACCTACCTTTAAGTGATCCATAGGTTATTGGAGTTTTGGTTTCTAAAGAGTGTCGTGTTTAATGGTCTTGAATATGATCGTGGCAATGGCTTTTACTTCCTTGATGGTAGGATCAAGTTCAAGCCTATAAATACCCTTTGGTCTCTAAGTTTGCTCACCACATTGGCCTAAAGGAGTCATCATATAACTCCCTCAAAAGAGAAAGTGATGAATCAAAGGCAGTGCACTCACAATACTGTAACAATGGCTGGAGGTAAAATATGATTTCTATTTCCCACATTTACTTTATCGATCTAGTTTATTTAAACCATCACACCACTAGTTTATGTAAACCGACAAAATTATGTTCAATACTTTAAAAGTTTATCATATGTCATTATGTCTAATACTTAACTTTTTGTGAGTAAATTTTTGCGAGTAAGTTTATCACCTGTCAATTATTTTGGAAAGACTTTTAAAAAAAAAAAAATGTATTTGTGAATGATTATACAATTTTTTCATTATTACTTCCATACTGGGTGCAAGTAACTTTCTCCATCCCACATTTAAAAAGTCAAACATGCTTTAATTAAAAAGTGTATTGTCAATGGTAACGAAAATAATTAACCCTTTTTTCATCCAAATGAGCAAAATCAAAATGATGTTTAGAGGTGTGAAAAGTTCCTTGCTGTTCGCATTCACAATATAAATAAGAACCTTTTTTATCCATAATACTAGTTGTCAAATTCATCCCCGAATTTTTTGAAATATCTATTTAGTCCTTGAATTTTTAATATGTCAATCAAAACGGTCCCTCCGTTAAGTTGGCATGTTAACGGAGGTGACGTGTACTGTTAACCTCTTACGAGGCATACCATGTCAGATACCACGCAATCAGGGACTAATTTGGCCGAAAATGATGAAGTTATCAAGGACCAAATTGATGGATTTTCAGAAAATTGCAAAATGCCCAACGTATGTTTTTCTCCAACGTCTCTTTCTCATGAACTGCTCTTTCTTCTCCAAATATATAAATTTGGAACCCTAATGTTATAATTTGTTATCTAGAGTTCAAAATCCCCAAAATTTCTTTCATGAATTGATGACAAAGTTCTTCCCCAATTCAAAAAACTTAAAACCCTAATTTTTTTGATTGAATTCGAAATCCAAAAATCAGTGGTTATTGTTCAAGCTTTGTTGTTCAGAAGTGCAAGGTGCTGGTCATGGAAGAAATGCAAGGTTGATGGAGAAGCCTAAGGATAGTGGCAGAGAAGAGCTGTGGAGGGCAAGGTTGATGAATAAAGTTGATTTTATTTAAGGTTGATTGAGTTGTTTAAAATGTTATTGTACTGTGTCAAGTATGTGTAATGTTGTAATGAAAAGAGGTTATCAATGAATGAAATCATTCTTTCTGTCAAAATATTTTCATCAAATTGGTCCTTCCATTATTTTTCTATCCATCATATCGATCCCCAAATTAGTAAAAATACCATCAAATAAGTCCTTGAATTTTCATAACAGAGATCACTGTATTTAAAATCAATATCAATATCAATATCACCTAAGCTCAATCAACTCCTTAGGAGATATTGATATCAATAATCAATATCCATAACTTAGGAGATATCTGCTAAGCTCAATCAACTCCTTAGGAGATATTGATAGGAGTTATCTCCTAAGCTCTTTAAGTTGATTATGTATGAATAAAGTTGATGAATAAATTATCATCTCTTTTCATTCCTTGAAATAAAATCAATCAAACGAGACCTTAAATTATGATATTATCCATCAAATCAATCCCTAAATTATCACAATAAGTATCAAATCGATCCTTATATATA